>Ga0194060_10002661_pt1 | contig 12706 bp, 7 predicted proteins | sample SepL225m_MetaG_FD_163427 | JGI IMG/M metagenome (GOLD analysis project Ga0194060, IMG submission 163427) | Anoxic zone freshwater microbial communities from boreal shield lake in IISD Experimental Lakes Area, Ontario, Canada - Sep2016-L222-5m | ecosystem: Environmental > Aquatic > Freshwater >... | reverse complement strand
TTAATGAGGTATCCCGATTATAATTTTCTTGAGCGACGAGAAGTTCGCTGGGTAAGCTTGCCCAGATAGATTGCTTTATAAAAATTGATTCCGTGAGAGGTCTTTTTTTTACACCTCTTCCGTAAATTTCTTACGGATTTCTTTTAGTATTTGGTCGGAGATTTTTGTATTTTCTTTGAGGAATGTGCGAGTACTGTCATATCCTACTCCCAATTTAACCTTCTCTTCTTTCGCACCATCCTTTGCAGTTGGCACATAGAAGTACGAATTCCCAGTTTTTTCAACAATCTTAAACTTTTCTCCGAGCGCTATGATTTCTCCCTCTTTTGAGATTCCTTCATTGTAAATAATATCAAATTCTGTTTGTTTGAACGGAGCAGCCACTTTATTTTTCACCACTTTTACTCGTGTGCGACTTCCCACTATTTCTTCTCCTTTTTTAATCTGAGCGATTTTACGAATATCGAGACGGACAGAAGTATAGAATTTCAAAGCCTTTCCTCCCGGAGTTGTCTCTGGGTTGCCGAACATCACTCCTATTTGCATTCTGATTTGATTTATAAATATGACGACAGTCTTGGAACGAGCGACTATGGCAGTGAGCTTGCGGAGAGCTTGTGACATAAGGCGAGCTTGTTTCCCCACATGATAAGCACCCATGTCTCCCTCGATTTCATCCTTTGGTGTGAGAGCTGCCACAGAGTCCACGACGATGACATCTATTTTCCCAGTTCGCACGAGCGACTCCACTATTTCGAGCGCTTGTTCTCCATTGTCTGGTTGAGAAATTAATAAATCATTTATATTTACTCCAAGCTTCTTTGTATAGTCTGGGTCCATTGCATGCTCTGCATCTATATATGCGCATACACCACCGAGCTTTTGTGCTTCGCCTACAATGTGGAGAGAGAGGGTAGTTTTACCTGATGACTCAGGTCCGAATATTTCAATAATTCTTCCACGAGGAATTCCGCCCACACCGAGAGCCATGTCTAGCCCTATAGAACCTGTCGGTATTGCATTGATGCTCACCTTTGGTGAGTCGCCAAATTTCATTATCGAGCCTTCTCCGAACTTTGTTTGGATAGCCTTCAATGTGTCATTCAGCACACCTACATCTCCACCTATAGTCTTGTCCTCCTTTTTTTCTTTTTTCTTTTGCATTGATTGATTTTTAATGAGCGTAGCGACTATATAAAATCATCACCCTGTTAAATGTCCCTTGGACAATTTTTGCTCCACAAAAATTATTTAACAGGGTCAATTAAAACATACTCACTATCGTTCGTTATTTATAATTTGATAATTCTTCTCATCGACATATCCAAACTTATCTTTTGCTTTGATATTTATTATATTATACCCCGGCAATAGGGCAATTGTCTCATCGAAGTTGCCCACCTGGTCTATAGAGATTTCTCGTCCATTCAAGGTCAGATTTATAGCATTTTTTGCATTTCCAGTTACTTTTGTCACACTTTCAGTCATCGTGGCACCGTTTGTGAGGTTCACATTTTTTATTTGTATTCCAAATATTAAATCCTTGGATATAAAGAAAGCATAAACGCAAATAAGAATAAAAAAAATAGAAAATCCAGCTATCTGTAATATTTTTTTTGCGTTCGCATCCATTTGAGTTTTGTTTAAATAATATTATAGGATTCACTTTTTCGAGCTGGTCTGGCTGGGGGAGGGACCCAGAGAACCGAGGACCCGAGAAAAAGAGAAGCCTATGAGATTATTTTATACCACATTTTCTCCCGTCTCTGTTCTTTCTATTTTCTCCAGCACCTCTCTTGGCTTTGCACCATCTCCGGGGCCTATCACTCCGCGCTCCTCTAGTTTATCCATAAGTCGTGCAGCGCGAGCATAGCCGAGCTTGAGCTTCCTCTGTAGATACGATGTGGATGCTTTTCCAGCTTCTATCACACACTGTCGGGCTTCTTCATACATCTCATCGTCATCATCTTCGTTTTCTAGAGAACTTTCAAAAATGCTTTTATCAGCCGATATACTTCCCGCCGTCAATGTTATCTCCTCAGACACTTCATCTTTATAAGCATCGGAGAGATATTTTACAACTTTTTTAACTTCTGATTCTGAAATAAATGCGCTCTGGAGTCTCTCTGGCTGAGCTTCACCAGAAGAATACAGCATGTCGCCAGCACCGAGGAGCTTTTCTGCGCCACCAGCATCGAGAATTGTTCGTGAGTCTATTTGTGAAGACACCTTCAGTGCTACACGGGCAGGGATGTTTGCTTTGATGAGTCCCGTAATGACATTTACCTCAGGGCGCTGCGTAGAGAGTATGAGGTGTATGCCGACTGCGCGAGACATTTGTGCGAGGCGAACGATAGCTGCTTCGAGTTCTCTAGGGTATGAGCTCATTATGTCTGCGAGTTCGTCTATGATGATGACGATGTATGGCAAGCGGTCTGCGCCAGTTTCTATTTCTACACCATCACTATTTATAGATGTTTTCTTTGGGTTCTTGCTCCAGACATTGTTGTGATAAGACTCTATATCTCGTACGGACTCTGCTTCTAGGATGTCATAGCGTCTGTCCATTTCTTTGGCTGCCCATTTTAAGGCGAGAATTGTTTTCTTAGCCTCTGTTATTACAGGGGTCAGCAAGTGTGGGATGTTGTTGTAGAGTGTGAGCTCGACACGCTTTGGGTCTATGAGTATGAGCTTGAGGTCGTCCGGGCCATTCCTATATAGGAGGGATGTAATCATAGAGTGAATAGTGACAGACTTTCCGGAGCCAGTAGTTCCTGCTACTAGCACGTGTGGCATCTTGGCCAGGTTGCCGAATACTGCTTTTCCAGAAATATTGCGACCGAGTGTAGTGGTGAGAGGCTTTGGAGAATTTTGGAATTTGTCATCTGCGAGGAGAGTTGCGAGCCCGACGATTGATTTGGATTTATTTGGGATTTCAATACCTACGAGAGATTTACCTGGTATGGGTGCCTCTATACGTATAGGGTGCGCTGCGAGGGAGAGGGCTAGGTCATTCTGTAATCCGACTATGCGTGAGAGCTTGATTCCCTCGGCTGGCTTCAGTGCATATCGTGTGACAGTAGGCCCGATGGTTATCTCATCCATCTCTACTTCGATGCCGAAGTTTGCGAGAGTGCGTTTTATTATGTTTGCATTTGCTTTGATGTCACCAGTGTTTGGCTTACCTTTATCTTCCTCTAGGAGTGATAATGGGGGAGGGACATATGATCCGAGTGTTGTCTTTCTCTTTCTGATGGGTATGTCTTCTTCCTCCTCCTCTGCACTTTTTGATTTTTTTGATTTAGCGAAATCATGCGGCGCACCGTCCATCAAAGCGCCGCCAGTTTCTTCCTCTTCTCCTCCCATAGAATTTTCTACTTCCTTCATTTCAGCTTCATTTAGAGCACTGTTTGTATTTTCCACTTCTTTTTTCTTGAATAATGACATGAATTTCTGCCACATTGGTAGGAGGTTTGGCTTCGCATCAAACATGATGAGGAGTGAAATAATTAAAACAGCCCCGAGCAAAACTATACTAGCATAAACATCAAAAAGTGAGACGAATGGCACCGATAATATTTCTCCGAATAATCCGCCTGCATGGTTGCCCGCGCCTGATGCTATGTCCACCATTGCGAGGCTAGAGAGTAGAAATAAAATTGCGCTCATAGTGCGTGTCCACCCGATGTCTGGTACCTCTGACTTGATGAAAGATATTCCGAGGAGTATGAGTAGGGCAGGGAGGAGGATGTATCCATAGCCGAGTATGTAGTCTAGGAACCAATAAATATTTTGCCCTGCGACACCAGCCATGTTGAAGGCCGACATAGACATGAGCAGGAACACTGCGAGTACGAAAAATACAACTGCGATGATTCCGTGTTTAGTTTGAGTTTTTAAACCGAGAGGTTTCTTGTCATTTCTTTTATCATTTTTCCCGTTCTTTTTTCCGTTTTCATTTTTAGCCATACTATTATTTTATCACAAATTTTTCTATTTAAAAAACAAAAAAATATTTTTGAATTAAAAGATTTTTTATTGAAGTGGATGAGTTCCTCCTCCCCTTAACAAGGGGAGGAACGAGGAGGGGTCTTTAAATTTAGACCCCCTCACAGCCTCCCCCTTACTAAGGGGGAGGGGAATAAAACCCCTTGCCTTTTTCTGTGTCCTATATATAATGGACAGATGTTTGAGGAAAATAAAAATCTCAAAGACCCCACAAAAAATTCTGCCATAAAAGACACCTCCTCTTCTGTTCCTGCCCCATACCAGAACACTGGCTACGGAGGTCTATCATATACCAAGACGGACAAGCTTATTACAGCCCTTTATATGGTTACAGATATCATAGAGAGCGGTGAGCCCCTCCGTAACAAATTAAGGACAGCGGGTGTAGAAATCATATCGGACATACGTAAAATAGAGAAGAATAATATAGGACATCTAGCCCATACCATAAGCGGGAGGATATCGGAAATCTTGTCCTTTTTAGAGATTGCTGGCACTATAAATATCATCTCAGAAATGAATGCCAGTATCTTGAGGAAAGAGTTCCTAGAGCTCAGTCAATCCATCAAGGATTCCACCGGTAGTGCAGGTATATCCGACAGGAGAATAAACTTAATAGAGTTTTTCAAAGAGCCTGAATTTCCTCTCCCCCTTAATAAGGGGGAGAATGAGAGGGGGTCTCTAATTTCAGACCCCTACCCAGCCTCCCCCTTATTAAGGGGGAGGGGGAATCATAAAGGACATGATAAAGGACATCAAAGCTATACAAGAATCGGTGTCCAAAAGGGAAGCACTTTAATGAAAGCTATCAAGGACATGTCCAATAGAGCTTCTAATCTGTCGGGTGTTGGACCCCCGAATTTACACGCGCATGATTTTGATTTACTAAAGAAACAACGCCGTGAAGACATAACAAATATTATCAAAATGCTTGGAGGTAGTGCCACAATAAAGGACATCAAAGACCAAACCAAAACGGTGTCATGGAAGGCCTCCACACTCGTCACCTGTAGTGAGAAGACCCTGCAGAGGGAGCTAGTATCTATGGTTCGGGATGGTGTCCTTAACAAGACCGGAGAGAAGCGCTGGAGCCGATATATTACACAGGGGAACCCCGTGTAATATATCGGTTATTGATTGTATCAATTCGTAATTCGTAATTGCTAATTCGTAATTGGCTTTAGGCCCCTATTCGTAATTCGTAATTAATAATTGATTCCGGGTTGCTTTTCAGCCAAAATTTTGCTAAGATACCTCTGTGGTTATTGGCTTAAAAAGGCGAGTTATCCACATAATATATTGCTCAATATCGGAGCTATGTATTATAATGTTATTGTGATTACAGACTGCACGCGAGTGTGTTTTGTACTCATATAGTTTTGTTTGTAAGTTATATTTATTTTGGTTCATGATTTCGTCGAAAAAATCATGAAGAAAAATAAATTGGTATGGTCATTGAAAACTGAATATAGTGTTTAGTTTTCAGTGTTTCAGCCGAAGGCTGATCAGCCTCGGGCTGAAGTAAAAAGTTCTCTGTTCGTTTTTTGTTTATCCACCACATTATCAATGTTTTCAATATTATAAATTATTGGTGGGTAGAAAATTAACGATAGAAAAATTACGCTTTTAGTTTTGTCGAAACTAATTAATGGCGTAGAAATTAGAAAAAATTTATGAGTAATTTATTAAAATCAAAATTCTTTCTAGGAGTTATGGTTCTAACAGTTATGCTCGGAGCATTTAGTGTTTTCAGTAACACTGCTGCTGCAGCTGATTGTACAATCACATCAACTTTGAAAGTAGGTTCAAAAGGCACTCAAGTTGTTTGCCTTCAAAAGGGCCTAGGTCTTACTGCAGATGGTAGCTTCGGTCCAAAGACCAAAGTTGGCGTCGTAGCTTGGCAAAAAGTTAAAGGTTTAGTAGCCGATGGAATCTTCGGTGCTAAGTCTCGAGCTGTCTTCGTATCTGGCGTAGTAGTTACTACTCCTTCAACAGGATGTACTGGTAACTTCGATCCAATTACGGGTCTTCCATGCTCAGGTGGAACAACAACCCCACAAACTGGTCCTGTCACTGTAGCTCTTGCTAATGACAATCCAGTTGCAGGTAATGTAATTTCTGGTCAAGCAACTGCTGATTTCCTACATGTTAACCTTGTAGGCACAGGTACAGTTACAAGTATGGTGTTGCAGCGTTCAGGAATTTCTGATAGCTCATCACTTACTAACGTATATCTATATGATGGTGTTAACCGATTGACTGATTCTGCTACTATCAACACAAATGGTGTTGTTACCTTTAACGGTCTAAATATTGTAGTTAGCGGTTCAAAAACTATTGCAGTGAAAGCAGATGTTGCTTCACCTAAATCTGGTTCAACCGTTGCCTTAACTCTTACTGCTTACACAGTAGCAGGAGGAACATCCGCAACCGTAAATGTTGCTGGCAATACTATGACTATTCAAGATGGTACTGGCCTTATGGCTGGAGTAGTTGTAAACAACAACACAGTAGCTGCTTCTAGTATTAGTGCAGGTACTATGGGTTATACTCTTTGGTCATCACCTTTGACTGTATCAACTAGAACGGTGTTACTAAAGAGCGCATCATTCAAGTTCGTTGGTTCAGCTCCTGCTAGTGCATTTACAAACATGAAGCTTTATGCTAATGGTGCGCAAATTGCAACATCAACAGGCGTGAATGCTATGAGCTATGTTGTATTTGATCTTTCAGGTGCTCCTTATAGTATGATTACTGGTTCTACAACCCTTGAAGTTCGAGGTGATGTAGTAAATGGTTCATACCGAGATGGTAAACTTTCAATCGAAAATGCAGCTGACTTGATGATTACTGATCCTCAGCTTGGAGTAAATGTTTCTGCTACAGGTATCCCACAAGGTACTCCAGCAGGAAAGATTACTATCTTGCAAGGTTCTCTAATCTCTCAGATTGATACAACCTTTAATGCATTAACAAGTGTTACCGGTGGAGCATCAAATGCTGTCATCGCTAGATACAAACTTACTGCTTATGGTGAAGACATGAAAGTCAGTCAAGTTATTGTGACCCCAGTTCTTGGTGGAACAATGGCTCCTGCTGCAGATGGATTGGATGGTGTTACTTTGTACTGGAATGGAGGACAAATTGGTTCATCCCAAAATGTCGGTTCAGGCAATGCTACACAAGCACTTACATTTGCTCTTGGTTCAAATCTTATTGTTCCAGCTGGAACAACAGGAGGACTCCTCGAGGTTCGTGCTAACATGAAGTCTGTCGCTGAAGGAGTAAATTACACAGGTGGTGTGATTACCGTTTCTGGTTCTATTGCTATTGGTCAGGCACAAGGTGTTGGTTCTAACGGATCTTCAGCTTCGTACCAGACAAATTCAGGAGCAGTAACGCTTTCAGCAACATCTGGTCTTACTATCTCAACAGCTGTTCTAGGTATCTCAGCAAGTAATGGATACTCAGCTCAGACATTGGGTCCTAACAGCACAGGTCAAAAGATTGCTTCGTTCTCAGTTCAGAACCAAGGTTCTTCTGAAGGACTTCGCTTTACAAACTTGGCTATTGGTTTAGTAGAACAAGATGGGACAACTGCACTTACAACGACTCCAGCTCTTTCTAACTTTACTAATTTGAGAATTTCTGAAGCTTCAGGTGTTGGAACAGTTGGTAGCCCAACAGCTACGACAAACTTCCCAGTTGATTTCACTCTTGCTCCAGGCGCATCAAAGACTATCGATGTTTTTGCTGACCTAGCATCAGATGCAACCAACGACTTCAAGGTTACTTTGTTGCCAACATTAGTTGGTGCAAGTTCAAATGTATCATTGACTCCAGGTTCTGCGACAGCAGGTCAGTTGATAACTCTTGGTTCTGGTACCTTCAACGGTCCATCCCTTGTAGTTTCATCTTCAGCTGTTGCTCAGTATGTAACTGGAAATTCAACTAGCGCAACGAAAGCAGTATTTACAATCTTGGCTTCAAGCGGAACAGCTACTATCTCTGAGCTTAAGTTTGGAATAACTGGTTCAGGCGTAACTAAGGTAACTGTAGGTAGTGTTTCAGCTGATGTTATCAGTGGTGTAGCTATTCTTCCTGTAAGTATTACAGTTCCTAATGGAGGAAGTGGAGCAACCATTGAAGCTTTAGTATCTTATAGTCCTGTAGGCGCAGGTGGTGTTGCTTCTGCAACTACCTCAACCATTGCTCTTACTTCTGTTAAATACACAATGGCTGGTACGACTACTACATTAAATTCAAGTTCAGTTCTTGCTGATTATCTTTCCGGTACACTTACTGGAGTTGATACTCAAACTATAAAGTTTGATACAACAGTCAAGCTTCGTGCCGGCATGAAGATCTCTATCAAAGATAGTGGTAATGCTACACCTGCTATTGGTATTGTTGCATCAATCGTAGATGGCACAGATGCTGTGATTGTTAAATCACAAGCAGCTGGTGCAACTGGTGGTGGTGCTGGAGCAGACGATCCTGTAACCTTTATTTCTGTTCCTGGAAATGAAATGACACTTGTCGGTTCCAAGCCTACACTAACAGTCGTTGATGCAAGCACACAGCTTATCAATGGTCTAGTGAAGGTTGGTTCTGTTACAGTCGCAGCTGATGCTAAGGGAGATGTTGCACTCAATGTGCTTCCTCTTATCTTCAACTCTACTGGTTATGTTACAGTTGCAAACGTTGCAAATAACATTGTTGTAAAGAATGCAGCAGATCAGAGTACTGTTGCTACCACAAACGCTGGCCTAACAGTAGCAGCTGGTGGTGCAAACAGTGACAACGGTCTTGTTACCTTTACTGGTGGTTACTCAATAACTGGTGGTGGTTCTGTCACATTTGACATATACACTACTGCAGCTACTGTAGCCAATGGTCCTGGTGCAAACGTTCTATCTATGAAGCTCGGAGCAGCCGCTTCACTTACATGGACTGACGTAGCTGGTAACGGTACCGTAGCAGCTAGAACAGGTGCTCTTATCAACAACTACCCAACAACTTCTTCAGTCATCAACGACTAATAAGTTAGAAGGGAATTGGTAGATAAAGTACTTAAAAATTAATTAGCTTTAAGTAGTCGATTACTTATCGCGCTAGTCCTGTAGTGAGCTTTGCTCTACTACCGGGACAACAAAAAAACCACCCTTCAATGGGTGGTTTTTTTGTTTGGGTTTTTTAAGCTTCCCCTACCCCTGGGGTAGGGGAAAACACAGCCCCGCGAAGGATTCCTTTCAAACTTTATAAAGTTTCTCTCATTTTGACTAACTTTATAAAGTTTGATAATATATATGTATGATGGATATACAACAAAAACTTAAAATTATTCAGAAAAGCCTTGGAATTACACAGACGGAACTGGCTGCTAGGTTTGGAGTTTCTTTTGTTGCCCTTAATAATTGGTGGACAGGCAAAGCTATTCCTCGCAAGAAGTCGGAAGCTCTGATAGACGATTTATTTTTAGAAGTTACCGGACAAAAAGTTATTTCAGGGGACAGACTTATGGTAAAAAAGGAGGCTTTAAAAGAAAAATCATCCAAGTATGAAAGTGTTATTGATGAAATTTTGAAAAACAAAGATATTTTTGATGAATTTGTTTTGAAACTTACATACCATAGTAATAGCATTGAGGGGAGCACTCTCACAGAACAAGACACAGCCAGTGTTCTTTTTGATAACGTCGCTTTGCCGAATAAAACCTTAGTTGAACAGCTTGAAGCAAAAAACCATCAAACAGCCTTGAATTATTTATTTAGTTATATAGCAAAAGGCGAAATAATTAATGAGGATTTAGTGTTGAAATTACATAGTATGCTTATGAATGGGATTAGAGATGATGCAGGAATGTATCGGAACCATGCTGTGAGAATTGTTGGTGTTAATTTGCCGACTGCTAACTGTGTACGGGTGCCAGACCTAATGAAGTTGGTTATTCTTGACGCAGAAAAAACAAAAGGAGATATTGTAAATGTTTCAGCTAGTGTGCATGCTCGCTTTGAACAAATCCATCCTTTTTCTGATGGAAATGGTCGGATAGGACGTTTACTTATGAATGCGATGCTTTTAAAGGCCAATTTAGCACCAGCAATTATTCGTCAAGAACAAAAACAGCTTTATTATACATATCTATACAAGGCTCAAACTAAAGATGACCAAAGCCAACTCGAAGATTTTCTTTGCGACGTTATATCTAGTGGATTTAATGTTTTAGAACGTATTAGTGAATAGAGGAAAAAAGTCTTAAATAAGACAAAAGGTGTGGGAGTTATCCACAGCTTATATACCAACCCATTTTTTATAAAACTGATATAATATATAAGTCGATTTTGTGTCCAAATTTTTTGGTCTTTTATTATTTATATATTATTATTAATTATTAATTTTAGCCTTTGGGCTGAACCGTCATAGACGGAAAAAAGTTATGAAATTTATAAAAAATGTTTTTCTCTCAGTCGGAATGCTTGTTTTCACTTTTGCATTAGTTGGAGCTCTTTCAACTAACAAAGCTGAGGCTGCAATATGTACTATAACTAACACTGGGGCTCTTACATGGGACGGCGTTCCAAACTTGGATGGTGCGGGAGGTGTTCATGGTACCGCTGTGTTCGGTAGTTGTGACGGCGGAACAACCTTTACTCCAAACGTAGGTGACACTTTGGCTATTCCTACTAACGTTGTTCTTACGATTGGTGGAAGCGCGACAGTGGGGGCAATCACTATTGCTAGCCCTGTTGCAACCAATGGAATTACTATAGGTGCAGGGACCTTGACTGTTACGGGAGCAATAACATATGCAGCAAATCTTACTGCCAATCATCAGACTATTCTTATGACAGGCACATCAAATCTTACAGCTGGAAGTATTGTTATTCCTGCCCCAGGGGCCGCTGGTAATTCAGTTGTTACTAATGCTGGTTCTGGAACATTAATTGTTGGCACTGTAGCTCTTACGGGAGGTGGTTTTGCTGGAAGATCCTCAATTGACATAGGAACTGGTAATTTTGTTTCTAACGGGCTTGTTACTATAACTGGAGGGGCTGTTGGTATCGCTGAAGTGACTGCGACCACTGGATTTTTGGATTTTAACGCTGGAGTAACATTTGTTGCTACTCTTGCACAAGCAAAAATTGAAACATCAGGAGTTGCTAGAATGCAATTCACAGGGACACTAACTGGTGCTGGGGTGATAAATCACACTGCTGCAACTACGACCGAATTTGTTGGACCTGCTACCATAAACGCCGTCCCTACTGGTACTGGTTTTAAATCAGTAGAAGTAGTTTCTGGCACCACAACACTTGGTGCGGCGCTAACAGTTGCGGGGCTTCAAGTTGATAGTGGAGCGACTTTAGCTAATGGAGGATTCTTGATTACTAATACTGGCGTAGGCACGGGAGTAAATGGATTTACTGTTAACGGAATACTTTCTGGAACAGGTGCAGTCACTTTGAGTGGCGCAAGTGTTACAATCGCTGGGACAGGAACACCATCCTTTACAGGAATATTAACTCTAGGTGGCGCTACTCCAACTTTTGCTTCTACTGCAGTTTTGACTTTTCCTGCAATTTCTATAAATATTGGAAATGGAATTGTTGTTACTAACAATGGAACAATCACAACAACAGGGGCGAATGGTATTATTGGAGGCAATGCAACATCTGAATGGATACAAGGGACAACTGGAACACTTAATTTCGGTGGTGGCACAACAACTCTTCTCTCTACTGGTAAACTTACTGCGACAGCTACAGGTAACACAGTAAATTACAATTTGGCTGGTGATCAAACAGTAAAACTCCCATCTGCTACTTACTATAATTTAACTTTAAGTGGCAGTGGAATAAAAACGAGCCCAGAATTAAAAACAACAAACCGTGTTACCAATACTCTTACTATTAGTGGGACAGCTAAAGCTAATTTTGGTGCAACAATATTATCAACAGCAAAGTATTTAGTATTAGGAAATGTTTTAGCCCGTAAGTTTTCTTGGGGATCATCTGCTTCTTCTGCGATGAACAAAAGTAATACTTTTTTTGACGTAGCTTCGGCGGGTGAAATAACACCAAGTATTGGTAGAGTCATAACTTCAAGCGGTGATATCGTTCCTGACGCAGAAACTCCTGTTGACTCAACAACTCCAGTAACTCCAACAACAACCACAACAACTACTTCAGTAGTTCCAACATTAATCATTACTGCTGTTCCTTCTACTCCTACAACAACAACGACCACCACAACCGTTGTTCCAGGATGTTCAGGAGGAAATAAGTTCAATACTTCTACTGGTGCTCTTTGTGTAAATACTATTGTAAAGACATACAATCTTGGAACAAAGACCTTGAAGAACGGAAGCAAGGGTGCATCTGTAGTAGAACTTCAGAAATTCTTGAACAAGTTCTTAAAGATGAATTTGAAAGAGGATGGAGCTCTAGGGCCAAAGACAATTGCCGTCATCAAGAAATGGCAAAAGGATCATGGTCTAACAGCTGATGGTCTAGTAGGTGCAAAGACCAAAGCCGAAATGAACAAAGAAGCCGAGAACGACTAATTTATCAAAATTTTAAATTGATAAAACAAAGCAAAAACCGCCCTACCGGCGGTTTTTGCTTGCCCCTAACTAATTTTTCCCCAAAAAATCTATCCCCAAACCTTCCCCTACCCCTGGGGTAGGGGAAGGTTT
>Ga0194060_10002659_pt1 | contig 12714 bp, 14 predicted proteins | sample SepL225m_MetaG_FD_163427 | JGI IMG/M metagenome (GOLD analysis project Ga0194060, IMG submission 163427) | Anoxic zone freshwater microbial communities from boreal shield lake in IISD Experimental Lakes Area, Ontario, Canada - Sep2016-L222-5m | ecosystem: Environmental > Aquatic > Freshwater >... | reverse complement strand
GTCAATGAGCGGGCTCTGTGGGACGCAGCAACCTTCATCCTGCCTGCGCATCAGGTAAGTGCTGCCAACATGGCTGGCTATACGCAGGGCATGATGGACCTTGGTGCCATGGTCTGCCTGCCAAAGAACCCCCTCTGTCGGACCTGCGCAGTGCGACCGGAATGCAAGGCAGCAGCGCAAGGTGATCCGCTGCGCTACCCCGTGCGTTCCCGCAAAGTCAGACGCAGCAGCGAGTTTCTCTGGTTGTTGAGGTTGCGTGCGCCCGATGGATCGGTCTGGTTGCGCAAGCGCCCGGAGACAGGGGTGTGGGCCGGTCTTTACTGCCTGCCTTGGTTTGAAAGCGAGCAGAGGGTGCGGGGCGCTCTTTCGGCGGACCTGAAAGACCGTCTGCGAACATTGCCAGCGTTTCGACATGTGCTGACGCACAAGGATCTGCATTTGCACCCCTGTGCGGTTAACCTGCCGGATACTTCGACATGCTGGGGCGAGGGCCGCTGGGTGACTTCACACGAGTGGCCCAATCTGGGCTTGCCGGCACCGATCAGGACGTTGCTGGCAACTCCCGATGACGTTTCAACGTGACGCGCTGTGAAGCAAAGTGCTTGGCCAATTGCTCGACCAGGTATACGGAGCGGTGCTGGCCCCCGGTACAACCGATCGCTACCGTGACATAACTTCGATGGTCGCGCATCAGTGCGTTGAGCCAACCTTCCAGAAACTGGGCGATATGGTTCTGCATTCGCTGCACATCAGCTTGCGCAATTAGAAAATTCTGGACTTCCGAGTCCAGCCCGGTCAGGTCTCGCAGACCCGGCTCGTAATGCGGGTTGGGAAGCATGCGAACATCAAAAACAAAATCGGCATCACTGGGTACACCGCGTTTGAAGGCGAAGGACTCGAATACCAGGGTCATCTGGTCTGCCGGCGAAGAAATCAGTGCCTTGACGTAGGCCTGCAACTGCGCTGGACGGCATACACTGGAATCGATCACATGGGATTGCTCACGCAAGGCGCTAAGTAACTCACGCTCCAGCTCGATGGCATCGACCAGTGCGCGCCGCTGTTCCTGCGCGCCCTGTGCAGACTGCTGGGACAAAGGATGCCTACGCCGTGTTTCGGAATAGCGTCGAACGAGCGTGTCGGCCGTCGCATCCAGGAAAAGTGGTTTGACTTCGATTCCCTGAGCGCGCAAGGTTTCGAGCTGCTGCGGCACCAATGGCAGTGATGTTGCACTGCGTACATCCATGGCGATGGCTACGCGCTGCGCCTTGTGTTGCTGCTCCAACTCTACAAAAGCCACTAGTAGTTCGGGGGGCAGGTTGTCAACGCAATAGAAGCCGGCGTCCTCCAGCGCATGCAGCGCCACTGACTTTCCGGAGCCCGACATTCCTGTGATGAGCACAATCTCCATTAGCTCCCCGTTTGCAGCATTTCCTTGGCGTGCGCCAAGGTCGTATTGGACAATTTCCCCCCACCCAGCATACGGGCAATCTCGGCGACACGGTGTTCGCCCTGAACGGGGGATACGGTGCTCAGAGTAAGCCCGCCTTCGAGCCGTTTGGCAACAACCAGATGGTGGTCAGCGCAGGCGGCGACCTGCGGTAGGTGGGTGACAGCCAAAACCTGTCGATCCTGTCCCAGTTGCTGCATCAGGCGACCAACGGTTTCTGCAACGGCTCCACCTACTCCGGCATCGACCTCGTCGAAAATGAGTGTTGGAGCTGTGCCCAACTGGCTCGTGGTGACAGCGATCGCCAGCGCGATGCGAGACAGCTCACCACCCGAGGCCACCTTGCCGACAGGTCTTGGCGTACTTCCGGCGTGTCCAGCCACCAAAAAGCGGATGTCTTCAAGTCCACTATGGGTGGGTTGTGCGCAGTCTTCCAGGGACACCTGAAATTGCCCGCCCTGCATTCCCAATCCCTGCATGGCCTGCGTGATGGATTGGGCTAGCAAGGGGGCTGCTGTGGCGCGTGCCTTTGACACGGCCCCCGCTTCCTTCAGGTATGCCATTTGGGTCTGCTTCTCGTTCCTTCGCAAACCCTCTAGATCAGAGGCCGCGTCCAGGGACTGCAGTTCGGCTTTCCAGTCAGCAAGCAGGCACGGGAGGTCTTCAGGAGCACGCTTGTAGCGACGCGCCAAGGAAATCCAGAGCGACAGGCGCGCGTCGAGTTCGGACAGCCGCTCGGGGTCCAGATCGGTGCGGCGCAAATAGTTGCGCAGTGTGTGCACGGTGTCTTCCACCTGTGCGATGCTGGACACCAGAGCATCAACAGGGCTATTGAAATCAGCTTCCAAGTGGGTCTGGTTCTGCAACTGCTGCAGCGCCTGGCTCAGCAGTTGCCGCGCGCCGGTGGAATGGTCGTCCTCCAGTGCCAACAGTGCGCCCTGTGCCGCGTCCATGAGCGTTTGGCCATGGGACAAGCGGCTATGGCTGGCGTTGAGGTCTTCCCATTCATTGGCTTGAGGATGTAGTTTATCCAGCTCGCCAATTTGCCATGCCAAGCGATCGCGTTCACTTTGCAGAGAGTCCTGTGCCGCCACGGCCCTGTTTAGCACCAACTGGCACTGGCACCAGTCTTGCCAAAGTCCATTGAGTGCATGGGTCGAGATTCTGGCATAGGCGTCCAGCAGACCGCGCACTGCATCGGGGCGCGTCAGACTTTGCCAGGCATGCTGGCCATGAATGTCCAGCAGCTGTTCGCCCAACTGACGAAGCTGTTGGGCGGTGGCGGCGCTACCGTTTACCCAGGCGCGGCTCTTTCCCTGGGTGTCGATGGTGCGACGTAATAACAGCGTGCTGGAGTTGTCAAACCCAGCGTCAAGCAGCAAGGGCTGCAGGTTCGATGGCGTATCAAATTCGGCACTGACCTCAGTGCGGGCCGCGCCTTCACGGATGAGTCCGGTGTCGGCACGTGCACCGGTGACCAGTTGCAGAGCATCGATCAATATCGACTTGCCGGCACCGGTCTCACCCGTCAAAACTGTGAAGCCTCCCTCAAGATCCAACTCAAGTTCACTGACGATGACAAAGTCGCGAAGGGAGATGCGTCGGAGTGCCATCAGAAATGCGCCGAAGTTACACGGGACGCGATGCTGCACTCAGCCATTCACGCCACTCCCTCATTCCAGTGCAGTTTTTCCCGCAGGGTGTCGAAGTAAGACCAACCCTTGGGGTGCAGGAACCGCACCTGGTAGTCGGAGCGCGTCACCACAATCCGGTCACCATGCATCAGCGACGCAAGGGACTGCATGTCAAAGTTGGCACTGGCGTCACGTCCTGCTACTATTTCTATAGCTATCTCCGTAGCGTTGGCGAGCACAATTGGGCGATTAGACAGTGTGTGTGGTGCAATGGGAACCAACACCCATCCTGGAATGGAGGGGTGCAAGAGGGGGCCGCCTGCAGACAGCGAATAGGCCGTCGAGCCGGTCGGTGAGGCAATAATCATTCCATCGGCGCGCTGGTTGGCGACAAAGTGTCCGTCGACTTCCATGCGGAGTTCCACCATGCCGGAGGTCGCACCGCGGTTCACCACGACATCGTTCATGGCGAGGGCGGTAAACACGCACTGCCCGTCGCGCATCACTTTGGCATGCATCAGACTGCGGTGGTCTTCTTCATACTGCCCCGCCATCATGGGGCGCAGTGTGGTCTGAAAGTTCTCGAAAGGAATGTCCGTAATAAAACCCAACCGCCCCTGATTGATGCCGATCAGCGGAACGCCGTAGGGAGCGAGCTGTCGACCTATGCCGAGCATAGTTCCGTCACCGCCAACCACCAAGCACAGATCACAGGTGTCGCCTATGCCTGCAACGTCCATAGGTGTGTATTGCGTGATTCCCATATTGGAGGCGGTATCCGCCTCCAATGCCACTTCGCAACCCAGCTCCAGCAGAAACTGGCCGATGGCTTCCAATGCCAGTCGCGTTGACGCACCGGCCACACCGGACGAAGTGGCCTGGTATTTGCCAATCAGTGCAACCCGTCGAAAAGGAAATTTCATTGTCAAATTACATCACTAAAATGGACCGATGCTCGACGATCGTTCCAAGTTGTTGTTGAAAGCGCTGGTAGAGCGCTATATCGCTGACGGGCAGCCCGTGGGCAGTCGCACGCTGTCCAAAGCCTCGGGGCTGGAACTTTCACCTGCGACCATCCGCAACGTCATGTCTGATTTGGAAGAGTTGGGGCTGATCGTCAGTCCACATACCTCTGCGGGGCGCATCCCGACCGCTCGCGGCTACCGGCTGTTCGTGGACACCATGCTGACCGTGCAGTCGGGGCAGTTTTCTTCGCACAGCCTGGCACCCGATCAACCGCAGAAAGTGATTTCCAACGCTGCCAATCTCTTGTCCAGCCTGTCACAGTTTGTCGGTGTGGTGATTGCTCCCCGGCGCACCTCGGTGTTCAGACACATCGAATTCTTGCGTTTGTCTGAACGGCGTCTGCTGGTCATCATTGTGTCCCCAGACGGTGATGTGCAGAACCGAGTGATCTTCACTGAGCTCGACTATTCCCAGGCCCAACTGGTCGAGGCAGCCAATTTTCTGAATAGCCATTACGTCGGGCTGGACATTGAAAATGTGCGCCAGCGACTGCAAGGCGAGGTGGAGACCCTGCGATCGGAAATTGCCACGCTGATGCAGGCTGCAGTGCGTGTCAGCTCCGAGGCCATTAGCGAAACGCAGGATGAGGTGATCATTTCGGGCGAACGCAACCTGCTCTCGGTATCAGATTTTTCGAGCGATATGGGGCATCTGCGTCGCGCATTTGAGTTGTTCGAACAAAAAGCCCAACTCATGCGCCTGATGGATATCACGGGTCAGGCCGAGGGCGTTCGCATCTTCATCGGTGGAGAGAGCCAGATCGTGCCTTTTGAAGACCTGTCGATAGTGAGCAGCCCCTACGAAGTGGACGGCAAGGTGGTGGGTACCCTGGGCGTCATAGGCCCAACCCGCATGGCCTACGACCGGATGATCCAGATTGTGGACATCACTTCCAAGTTGGTCAGCAATGCGCTGAGCCACCACAAATAGTCGCGTGAACTACGCAGAATAAACCGTGAACACCGTTTCGCCGCCACGACCGGTCAACGCGCTCGTACTGATGGGTTCCAAAAAATAGTCTCGCTGTCCTTGCAGTAGTTTCGCCGGGTGGCTTTCACACCGGTACTCTTCCATACCGTTTGTGTGCCTGTAGAGGTTGGCAAGTTTGGTGAATCTGCGTTTCCCTCGCGCTTTACGCACGGGTCTAGCGCAAATTGGACGGTTCAGCGGACGAAGAGCGTTCGACGCAGCCATCCCAATTACAATCGACGCTTCGTTCGGGCCGTTAGCTCAGTTGGTTAGAGCAGAGGACTCATAATCCGCTTATTTCTTAAAAATATTTAGGAAAATCTGTTTCTAACGTTGCTGTGTATAGGTTTGTTGCTATGAAAAATATAGATTTACTGCTTGCACACTGCTTACACACTCTGCAAAAATAAGCAGCTTGAGTTAACGGGTAAAATATGGAGAGTGGGGCGTTAGCTCAGTTGGTTAGAGCAGAGGACTCATAAAATTTTGTGCCATACGATTGGGAAACTGCGTATGGGATGGCGTCAAATTCGATGAAACCTAAGTGCAGCAATGCATACGGCAATGTCGAGCCAAGCTTCAGTGCGTAAGTGCTGTTGAAGGTGTAGAGACTAGACGGCGCCCACCTAAAGCGAGAGCAATGGTGAAGGCATAGTCCAGCGAGTGGCGAAAGTCACACAAAGCAGAATCCTTTGGTCGAGTGTTCAAGTCACTCACGCCCTACCAACAAATGGAAAAGGACTGTCTAACGGCAGTCCTTTTTTCTTTGGTGCGTTCAGCACAACATCGACTTTCGATGATGTCGACATTACAGTGCTGTCATGCCTAAAAAAATTGCCACCACACACGTTTTGCTTGAGAACGAACTGATCGTTTACAGGCGCGAACGCAGCACCATATGGCAATGTCGATTTAAGGTTGGTGGCTTTTGGCAACGTGCTTCGACAAAGGAGCGCAAGTTAAACCTCGCAAAGGTTAAAGCCAAAGAATTGATGATTACGGCAGAGATACGCAAGCGCGACAACTTGCCTGTCATCACCCGCAGATTTAGGGATGTTGCCAAACTTGCCGTGCAGCGTATGCAAGAAAAGCTAAAGAGCGGCGATGGTAAGGTTTCACATAACGACTACATCCGCGTCATCAACGAATACTTGATCCCCATACTTGGCAATAGGCTGATCACAAATATTGATCATGCTGCATTGGATGAGTTGGACGAAGAGCGCACAAAACTAATGGGGAAAGCGCCCACTGCCAGCACGATGATGACGCAAAACGCCGCACTGAATGCAGTGTTTGACGAAGCCATCATCCGCAACTTTCTTACTGACGCAAATCGCCCCAAACTGAAATCGAAGGGCAAGAAGAGCGACAGACGACCAGCGTTTGAATTGAATGAATTACAGGCGGTGCTGACGAACTTTGAAGCGTGGATTGAGCGGGCAAAGAACGACCACAGCAAAGAAATACGACAGTTGATGTGCGACTACGTCGAAATGCTGGTGGACACTGGCGCACGACCTGGCATTGAACTGCTCAATTTGAAATGGAAGCAAATTAAGTTTGCAATGTCACCAACGGAAATAGCCACTGGCGAATTTGCGAAATTTGATGATGACGAGCCACAAGAAATTGTCTTGTCAAATCTAAACAGAACAGTGGAACTGACCGTAAGTGGCAAAACGGGAACAAGACAAATCATTGGTCGACAACCCACCGTCAAAGTACTTGAAAGAATTGCACGGCGAATATACGGCTTGGACAACCCAATAACTGATCCCTTTAAGGGCATCAGCACGCCAAAGAATAACGACTATGTGTTGCGCACAAAAGAAGAGAAACAGAATGTCAGTGGCAGCTTCCAAAAGATGTTGGAGCGGTATTTGGAAGAACACAACTTGCTCATTGATCCAAAGACAGAGCAACGCCGCGTTTTCTACAGTTTCCGTCATACCTACGCAACGTTAGCACTCACACACGACAAAGTGCCCATCCACACGCTGGCGCAGCAAATGGGCACTAGTGTGCTGATGATCGAAAAACACTACAGCCACCTAAAAGTAATACAAGCGATTGAGCAACTGCGCGGGGATGAGACACGAAGGCTTATTGCACAGACGCACACAGCAGACGATATGTATAAATCAGTAAATGCCAACAAGCCAAAGAAAGTAGTGGCTAACGCCGTTAAATGACTTGATGATGTCGTGCCAGCACGACAGGCGATGTTTGGAGGTGCTGAATATTCATCACCCAATATTTCGTTTAATATCCATCCAATAACAACTAACGATTGGATGGAATATGGCACGAACAACGGTAGAAGCACAACTTGCAAAGCTGAAGAAACAACGCGAGGCGATTGAGGCTAAAGAAAAGGCGTTATTGGCGAAAACAAATGACAAAGTAATCGCTGAAATCGTCGCACTTGCCAAAAAGCACAACGTCACCATAGCAGAACTGACCGCTGCGTTGGGCAAAAGCAAAAGCAAAAGCAAAGCACCGCGTAAAGCGAAAACAGTTCGAAAAGCTACGAAAACGAGCGACAAGCGTGCCAAAGTTGCGCCTAAGTATCGTAACCCCAGCGACGCAAATCAAACGTGGACGGGGCGCGGAAGAACGCCAGTTTGGGTTCAAGCGTTAAAGGACGCTGGCACTTTGGACAGCGCCATTATTGCTGCTGCGTAATATTTACACCGTCCCGTCGCTGGACGGTCTAATTCAGTAAGTTTGGCGTCCACGCAAGGGCTCGCTGTAATGCACTCGTTTAGCGTCAATAACCTTACTGCCGCTCAGTTCTGAGGTCAAATCCAGCGCCCACCATTGTTCCTCCAGTTCTCTGTGTGCCAGCAAGTGTTTGTCTGTAAATCTGCGCTCTGGCAGTCTTACGGACTTGAATACGGGGAATTTGCCGTATTCGACATTGGCAATTAGTTGTTCCGCTCGCGTTAAAAAGCGCCCCACACTGGCACGCATACGATTTTGCCGTTTGCGAATAAGCTCTTCCTCACCAATCAAACTGTCGTTGCTTGGACTGATATTAAGCAAAGAACCAATACGAAACAAATCAGCGCGATGGGTATATTCTTTCTCGTAGTCTTTGCCTTTAATTAGCCCCAGTGCTGCTGGCTTGGCGATCAACTCTCTATGCAAGCAATAAACCTCGTGCATCACTTTCAATGTGTGTAGTCTGTAGCGCACTGGATTTATTGGAAAAGCTGACTCGCTGATTTCCAGCCTATTGCGCACCCGCTCTGCCTCGTGCTGCTTCAATATGGCGCTGATTTTGCGCTGGATGGTCACACGACTGAGCACCAACGGGATTTCTATTAGTATTTTGCGCTCTCTGTATTCAGACAGATTGCTCAAATCAGCCGCTATTTCGATGACTTTTGGCGGCTCTTTCTGCTCCTCAAATACGCGGGACCCGCGCTTCTTCCACCATTCGTCAAACGGCGAGTCATAGACATTGCCAAACCTTCTGTAAATCGCAGCCAGCCGCTCGTCCAGCGTCCGTGCGTTGTAAGTGCCAGAGGTTTGGCATAGCAGCCAGTAGGTTTTGCTCAGTCGCAAGTATTCCCACCACCAGCGTCTGATGCTTTCGCGTGCTGCTGCCAGTTCCGCCTCTTCGCTGGCATAGCGGAAGTGCCCCAACCCCTTTTGTGGTCGTCTAAAGCGTGTTGGGCGCTGCGGATTGTCTGTGTTTTCCATGGATTAACCATTGTAATGCGCAATCAACCCATCAGCAGTTAAGAAAATAAACTTCTCTTCATTGGTAGAGCAAACACAAGGCAAGACGCACGGAAAGCACTACTGATAGCTCACTTTTAAGGAGAACCCTATGAGCAAGATGACCGCAACTGAACTGGCAACTTCCAAAGCAAACGCAGCCGCTAAGCGTGCCAGCGTTAATCTGACCAAGCAGCAAAACGCTGAGCAGAACCGCACTGCCTTCGTTGGTTCCATCGTCCAGCAACTGGACGCTTTGAGCGCAAAGCGTGATAACTGGGAACGCACGGACTACAAAAAAGCAAACGACGGGCTGTATGCACTGCTCGCTGATTGCTTGGGGCTCTACAACGCCCAGTTCGTCACCGTCGACCTTGCACATCGCAAGGCACTGCGCGACGGGCTGACGGACAAGCTCAAAACAGCTGGCGTCAAAGTGCAGAAAAACACTACGACGCTGACGATGCTGGTGCGCTATGTGTTCAGCTCTGATCGCAAGCGTGCGCACGGATATGCGTATGTGCTGTTGGCTGCAATCGCAGAGAACAAGACTGCCGCTGATCTGCCTACCTTTATCGCAAACGCTGGTGGCATCGAAGAGATCAAGCGTCGCATGGTTAAGAGTGCGGAAGCACTAGCAAAGCAAGCGCAGATCAAGCAAGCAAAAAGCAATGTTGCTGCGGAAATAGAGCTGGCACAGATCGCTCCGCTCGCAGAAGTGCACATTGCGGGGCTGACAGGCGAGTATGTCGTGCTGCTCGCAAAACCTGGCGTTGACGGAACCGCAACCATCGTTGGCACCCTGTCTGATGTCAGCGAGGGGATGGTCAACGCTTTGCTGGAGCGCATGGCGCGCCAGCGTGTAACCGCAGAAGCAGAAAGTAAGGCACTTGCAAAAGAAGTGACTGACATGCTGGGCGGCACTGCAAGCAACGATGCAAACGTGCAAAAAGCAGCTTGACCAAACAGGGGTGCGCTTTGCGCACCCCGTCTATTTACTAAACACAGGAGAAATTAAATGAAAGTCGCAATTAAATACGCACCCCGCAATCTGAACGAGATTGTTTATCCCAATATCGCCATTGAGCGGCGAATTATGGGTTATGCCAGCGGAGCATTAGAAAACAATATATTGCTGCATGGCAGTAATGGCACTGGAAAAACCTCCATTGCCAGTCTGCTGCCTTATGCGATCAGCGGACAAAACGCACAAATCGAAGACAAAGACTACGACAAAGTGCTGGAGCAAAAGGACATTAAGTCCTATTTGCGCAATGCTTGTCAGACCAGCAAGCTCTATGGGGGCGACAAGTTCTTTTTGGTCTTCAACGAGTTTGACAATGCAAAAGCCAATGTCAGCAAGTTGTGGACTGCAATGGATGCGTGCGCTGACTCGCTGATGGTCATCATCACCACCAACGAGCCAATGAATGTGCATAAAAGCATTCGCTCGCGCTGCGATCTGATCGAAATGCCCGCACTCAAAGCAGTTGCAGTGCTGCGGCGTGCGCAGCAGATATTAGCAGCAGAGGGGCTGGCGCTGCCCAATGAGCAAGTGCTGTCGTATCTCAAAACACGCGACCACTTTGGGGACTGGCGCAAATATATGGCTGTGATGGACGAGCTGCTTTATAGCAATGCGCAAGGTCTGCCGCTGCCAGCGTGGTCGCAGTCTGCGCCAGTGCTATCAATCGTTTAACAAATCAAATTATTCAAGCGTCCAGCAACTGGACGCTTGAGCATAAACAAGGAAATATATTATGAAGACCAAAGCATTTGAAGAGCGCATTCGTAAAGAATGTCAAAATTGTCAGTTGGGCTGGGATATGCATTCCCTCTATGGACTAAAGAATATACGAGTTTCGAACAAAAAGGAGCTTGCAAAGCAAACCAAAGATAAACACAACAGTGTGTTCAAAATCGATATCGATTTAGGAGATGAAATTCAGCTTGTGTCGATTATGCAACGCAATGGTGAATTGGAGTTTCTCTACTTTGGTATCACTCCCAATGAAGAAGACGAAGAAAGCTTAGACACTCTCTATGAGCAAGCACTGATAATGAGTGCATTACGACAAAAAATATACTAGTCCACTTCGCTAACCGTCCAGCCGCTGGACGGTCACCAAATAAAAGCCTGCAGTGTTCATTCACTTGCAGGCTTTTCCATTTCAGTCGCCACTAAATACCAAACAAACTTGGAGAGTGGTTATGAAGATAGCAGAAGTGATAAACGGTGCAGCACAGCAAGGCGTCGTCCAGCCGTCAGTGCTTCAGCAGCAAGCGCGGGTGGGTTCAGTGATCAAGCAGATCGCAACAAGCGATGCAGCAAAACCAGCAAGCGAAATGGACAAGGTACTTGCAATGCGGCAGATGGCAACGATGAAGAAGCAGACTGACAATGCGTATGCAAAACGCTTAAGACAACAACTGGCAAATGCAGAAGCGCACCTAAACGTCGACAATAAATCCCAAAAGTAATTGTCGCAAAGGAAATAGCGACTTATGCTTGCCTTCTGTTGAGCAAATGGGCAACGAAGCGAATGCCCTTTTCGTCGCTCTTGCGCTCGGACTGCATTATTTTAAAAGCAAGGTCAATAAAGCCATTGAAAAACATAATGACAATAAAGCATCCAAAGAAATCACCCAACATCATTGCGGCAGAGTTGGATGCGAAATCAGCCATTTGAAATCTACCTTGCCATATGTAAACAAGGTTGTGAATTAGTCCGTTTGCCACACTGACAGCAGCAGACAAGATGATGATGTGCAAATAACGCAAGTTACTCAGCGTGTCATCAATGTTCATTAAGCGCTTTACCAAGCTCACTGCAACATAGTAGGAGCCAACACTTGCAAACGCGAAATACACCATTTGCTGCATCGATGTGTTGTCCACATCTTTGGAACTCATGTAAACGCTCGAAAGTAACAGCCCCACCACCGCAGCCCAGCCGCCCAAAAGTACACAGAGCAACTTAAAACCCGCTGGTATAAATATCAAGTTGATGCCCTGTGCGTACTGCGCAAAGCTGTCAAAGTATTCATTGATATTGTAAGAAAAGACGAACAGAAGAAATGAAGCGCAGCAAATGGCAAGCTTGAAAAAGTAGTTGGTGACGTTCACTGAAACAACCTTGCGTCCATGTTAAATACCCCGCTCTAGCTGCCGTTGGCTTGCTGCAAGCACTTCCCAAGCTCAGCGAAATACGCATTTGCTTTGTCTGTTGCGAGGAAGTACTTAATGCGGTTGTCCTTCGCGTCGCTCTCTACACGCAGCATCCCCTTGTCGATTAGCGCAGCCACGCGACGCTGTACTGTGCGTGGAGCCACGTCTGGCACGATCAGCGCCGCATCTGACGCAGTAAGCCGCTGTCCAGTTCCCCACACAGCAGCAAAGCTGCTTAGCAAGCGTTCATCAACGGGGTCGATTGGGAACAAGCGATCCTTCTGACGTATGGCTTGTACTAAGTTGACGAACTTGACGTAGGTTTGAGAGAGATTTGACGAGGAGGACATGGGCAACATCATACAGATCACCCCAAACATTTCCCAGCAATAGCCGTTGACGATGGCAAGCAAAAAGATTGTTGAGTAATTTGCCCAACTTGTTGACAAGCGCAAAGCCAGGTCGTACATTGAACATGTTCGCCATTGTGGCGAGCACTGTAAGACTGTCACACTGAGTAAAAAAACGGGAGCTTTGCAAATGTGATGTATGGGTTTGCGCGAGCAAACGCATCACTATGCAATGACACTAATGACGACCAACGAAAAGCGTCAGAGTAGATGCAGCACGAAGGAAATGGCAACGGTGGTGTCGATGCTCCGTAAGCGCTCCAGCAACCACAGTAGATCAATGCGCCGTTTCACCCACTAAATCTGTTACGCGCAGATTCCAAGGCA
>Ga0194060_10002658_pt1 | contig 12714 bp, 14 predicted proteins | sample SepL225m_MetaG_FD_163427 | JGI IMG/M metagenome (GOLD analysis project Ga0194060, IMG submission 163427) | Anoxic zone freshwater microbial communities from boreal shield lake in IISD Experimental Lakes Area, Ontario, Canada - Sep2016-L222-5m | ecosystem: Environmental > Aquatic > Freshwater >... | reverse complement strand
CTCATCGAGTGCGCTGCCGGTGGGCAGACCACGGGGGTTGGACGTGACGAAGGCATGCAAGGCGGCGAGTTGTGCCTGGGTGCCGCCAGCGGCCAGAAAATCGGGCGCGTGGTGTCGGTATTCGTAGTCGGCGCCGGTCAGCAGTGCGACGGTACAGATGCCGAGCTCGCGCAGGCGTCGGTTGGTGGAGAGTTCAGTGCGCACAGCCTTCAGAAAAAAGTTCCATCCGCGCGCCAGTGGTTCGCTCCAGAGCAGTGCTTTATCCAGGTTGAGCAGGGTGCCGCTGCGGCGGGCCAGGATCGCATCAAGCAGTTCCTGAGGCTGCGGTTTGAGGTTTGGGGTCCAGTGTGGGATGCGCATGGTTTTCTTTCAAAAGTGCGCCAAGGATAAAGGGATAATTCGCCGATGCGAATCAGTTTCACCAAAATGCAGGGCGCCGGCAACGATTTTGTGGTGCTCGATGAAACCGCTGGTCAGCTTGGACTGTCCAACGCGCACTACCGCTTGCTGGCGGACCGGCACTTTGGCGTCGGTGCCGACCAGATCCTGACGGTGCGCCCGTCTCCTGCGGCCGGCATTGATTTTCAGTACATCATCCACAACGCGGATGGCGCCGAGGTCGAGCAGTGTGGCAATGGGGCGCGCTGTTTTGCCCGTTTTGTGCGCGATCAGGGGCTCTGCAGCAAGGACACGATTCGGGTGCAAACGTTAGGCGGCGTGATTGAACCGCGCTTGATGCCGGATGGCCGCGTCACGGTCAACATGGGCGAACCTGTGTTTGAACTGAGCGCTATTCCATTCGATGCTTCCGGCTTGCAGCCCGATAGCAACGGACTCTGGCAGCAATGGCCTTTGGAACGGCTGCCTGGGGTACCGTCGAGCACGATTCTGGCAGCAGTTTTGTCGATGGGCAATCCGCATGCCGTGCTGCTGGTGGACGACGTGGATACTGTTCCCGTGTTGACACAGGGCCCCCAGGTGCAGGACCACCCGGCTTTTGTGCGCGGCGTCAATGTTGGGTTCATGCAGGTTGTGGACCGCAGCCAGATTCGGCTGCGGGTCTTTGAGCGCGGCGCTGGCGAGACCCTGGCCTGCGGTTCGGGCGCCTGCGCGGCAGTGGCGGCCGGTATCCGGCTCGGACTGCTCGACGGTAGCGTCGACGTGCAGGCTCGCGGCGGCAAACTTGGCGTGTGCTGGGGCGGACCCGGCACGAGTGTCCTGATGACAGGGCAGGCAACGACAGTTTTTCATGGCGAAATCGACTTACCGGACCACTTATGAGCCCTTCCTTCACCCATCCCATCACCGAAGACGATATTGCCAACTTTCTGGCCAATACGCCTGATTTTTTCGAACGCCACGCCGAATTGCTGGCGACGGTGCAACTCAGCAGCCCGCACAGCGCGCGCGCGGTCAGCCTGCAGGAGCGACAGGCCAGTTTGCTGCGTGAAAAGATCAAATCGCTGGAACACCGCATCATGGACATGATCCGCAACGGCAGCGAAAACGCGATGCTGTCGGACCGGCTCATGAGTTGGGCCGCCGGCCTGTTTCGCGTCAACGACCCGCTGCGCCTGCCTGATCAACTGGCCGAGCAGATTGCGGAGCATTTCTCGGTGCCGCAAGTGGCCATCAAGGTCTGGGACGTGGCGCCTGCCTTTGCCCAGGCCGCTTTTGCCAACGACGTGAGCGAGGACGTGAAATTGTTCACCTCCTCGCTCACCGAGCCGTTTTGCGGCGTCAACACCGGCTTTGAGGCGGCTGGATGGCTGCCCGAGCCGCTGGCAGCCAGTTCGCTGGCCATACTGCCGCTTCGCCAGGGGCCGATCAGCGGCAGCGTTCCCGCTTTTGGCCTGCTGGTGCTGGCCTCGCCCGATGCGCAGCGCTTCAACAGCACCATGGGCACTGACTTTCTGGCCCGCATTGCCGAACTGGCCAGCGCCGCCTTGTCCAGATTGAGGTAAGCCTTTGGGGTTAGATCCCGATTCAGGACCACCATGCAAGCGGAACAAGGCGATCTCCAACGAAATCGGGCTCTGACCCCAATTGCGTTGGTCGAGGCCTACCTAGAACATGTGCGGGTCGAAAAGCGCCTGGCGCAACGCACGGTAGAGCTCTATGCACTCGATCTGCAGAAGCTTGCTGGCTTTGCCACGCAGGCTGAAGTTGAACTCCTTCAAGTGCAGAACAGTCATATCCGGCGCTGGGTGGCGCAGATGCACGGCGCCGGACGATCTGGCCGCGGGATTGCCCTGATCCTGTCGGGTTGGCGGGGTCTTTATGCGTGGCTGGGGCGTCAGGGTCTGGTGGCGAGCAATCCTGTGCAGGACGTGCGCGCACCTAAGGCGGGCAAGCCGCTGCCGAAAGCCTTGAGTGTGGACCAGGCCGTGCAACTCGCCAGTTTTCATAGTGAAAACACCGATCCCTGGCTCGAAGCGCGTGACGCCGCCATAGTGGAACTGCTGTACGGCGGCGGCCTGCGGGTCGGCGAGTTAACAGGTCTGGACGTTCAGCCCAGTGCCGGCGCGCGCGGCTGGATCGACTTGCAGGCGGGCGAGGCGCATGTGCTGGGCAAGGGCTCCAAGCGGCGCACCGTGCCGGTGGGTGGCAAGGCGCTGGCGGCCCTGCAGCACTGGCTGGCTCTGCGTGACCCCTCTGGCAGTCATACGGCGCAGGCAGCGCTGTTTATGGGGCGAAACGGCACGCGGCTGAGTTCTCAGTCGATCTGGCAGCGTTTGCGGTTGCGCAGTCTGCAGGCCGGACTGGCGACGCCAGTGCATCCGCATATGCTGCGCCATTCCTTTGCCAGCCACCTGCTGCAATCCAGCAGCGATCTGCGCGGCGTGCAGGAGTTGCTCGGGCATGCCAGCATCACCACCACGCAGGTCTACACGCGGCTTGATTTCCAGCACCTCGCCAAGGCCTATGACGCAGCGCATCCACGCGCCAAAATCAAGTAATTTCGCATCAGGGTTCTAAATTTCCGGTATTAATTCGGCGAAACTTCGAGGTATTGAAAGAAAGGTACTTTATGCGCAGTCAAATACTCGTTTTTCTGGACAAAGGCGTTGAATTCCATTTTCATGTTGAAGAGGGCCCTCCGATGGCGCACGATGTGGCTCGCACCTGGCTGGACGCCCAGTTCACGGCGCTGGAGTGTGAGCCGCTGCGGGCCAGCGGCAAGGTGCTGACGGCCGACAAGGTGTTGCGGGTGACGGAGGCTGCCGGCGCGGGCTGGTTCGAGAACGCCAAATGGGCAGCCGACTATGTGAAGGCGGTCCATGGCGCCTTGAAAAAGCCCATGATCCGGGTCGATGTGCCGGCCATGGCGATTACTTATTGATCGAGACATGTCAAGTCGCGGGGAGATTGATTTGCCGCAAGCTTGGCCTCTGATGATCGGGTAAACCCGATACATATAACCCTGTTGTCGACATTAGTATGGGCCTCACAGGGAGGTGGCTTATGTCTGCCGAAAACATTCTAATAGTGCAGATCCTGCCATTCGGCCCAAGCTTGTCATTACAGCAGCATCATCAACGACACTGTCTTGCACCTTGCCGCAGGTGCTGTTAGACGGCCAATGCGTAACGCAGACGACGATACCTGCTTTACCGCCCGGGTATGTGGTTCAGGGCGGGCTGACCTGGACGCCGAACAACGGTTTGAATTTGTGGGCTGATGCCAATAGCTTTTGCGTTAATGCCACTTTTAATGGAGAGACCGGTTGGCGCTTGCCGACCGTGAATGAGTTGTCGAGCATGGCCAGTTCCGGGGCCTTAAACGCGGGTTACTACGTCTGGTCATCAACACCCAATCCAACAGGTGGTTATTACGTCGTTTACTTGGACCCCACCAGAGTCTTTAACGGTGATGTCAGCACGGAAACGAGTGGCTCATATACTACGTGTGTCAACCCCGGAAAAGTCCCAGCCCCGACTGGTATGAGAGCTACTGCTGGCAACGGGCAAGTAGCCCTCAGTTGGAATGCAGTTACGGCGACCTCTTACAACCTTTACAGGACATCAGTCTCCGGCATCACCAAGAGAAACTATAGTTCATTAACCGGTGGGGTAAAGGTTACCGGGGTTACGTCTCCCTACATCCAAGCAAGCTTGGCCAGCGCCACGACCTACTATTTTGTGGTGACGGCGGTCAATGCCAACGGAGAGAGCAACGAATCAAGCCAGGTTTCGGCAACACCGCAGGTTGCTCCGCTGCCACTCGGTTATGTAGTCCAGGGCGGGTTGAACTGGATGCCCGTAACGTTCAACCTCAACTGGGCGGATGCCAACGCCTATTGCACAGGAACGACCATCATCGGTCAAACCGGTTGGCGCTTACCGACGCTATTAGAGTCCTTTGCGCTTTCCGCATCGTTTTATTCCATCGGTGGATTCCGGAACTCTTTTTGGACGTCGCGCTACATGCCGCTCATCTGGACATCAACGTCGGCTGGTGTGGGGAACCACGTTTTCGCGGATGTTGTCATCGGTGATGGAGGCGGCTTCGGCGTAATCGATGCTAATCAATTTGGAGTGACGTGTGTCCGCTAAGGATTTGACCGTTTGTGCAAGCCCGGCAGCCGATCTAATCGGGTGTGGGTGCAGTATTGGCTTGATCGTGGGCGGCGTTTCAGAGTGTCTTGGGAATTATCAAATGGAGAAGATTTCATGCAAGTAAAGATTTTGGTCCTGGCAATTACCATCGCGTTCGGCTCCTGTGCCTACGGCGCTGGCAACAACAACAACTTCAAAGAGGGCTCGGCGGATGCGTCTGGCGTGGTCACTGGTTCGGCGGGTGTCGATGGTGCGAAGAATGCTGCGCCGACCCTGGAGAAATGCGCCAAACCCATCGGTAAGATTGCGGTATATGAACCGCAGGATGCTGCCATGAAGGCGCTTACAGACATGAAGCTACCTTCGCCGCGTGGGCTGATCCGGATGATGATTCAGCAATCCAATTGCTTCATCGTTGTTGAGCGTGGGCAGGCCATGCAGAACATCATGCAGGAGAGAAACCTTGCCGAAGCCGGGCAAACCCGCAAGGGCAGCAACATGGGCAAAGGTCAATTGGCAGTTGCCGACTTTGTACTTACCCCTGAAATCAGCTTTGCAGAGAACAATGCAGGTGGTGCGGGTGGAGGTCTGGCCGCGGTTGGCAGTCTGTTTGGCCCCATCGGAATGGTTCTCGGCGCCATTGCGGGTGGCGTCAAATTCAAGTAGGCGCAGACTTCTCTGGTTCTGGCAGACGCGCGAAGTGGCTTGCAGGTAGCTGCTGCCCAGGGTAGCGCCGAAAAAACCGACTTGGGCGTGGGTGGGGCCCGTGGCGGGGCCAGTGCGATAGGTGCACTGGGTGCCTACGAGAACACGAATGAGGGCAAGGTGGTGGCTGCTGCTTTTCTCAATGCCTGGAACAACATCATTCTTGCCGTGCGTGACACAGTCGAATTGGCAAGGGACGAGAGCACCCTCAAGGTGGAGGCTGGCACGGTAGCCAAGGCTGGGAAAATATTTCCTGATGGCGAGGTGGTTCGCCCCAAGCTCGGTAGAACCAGCGTGATGGCAAAACCGTCCACCAGTTCCAAAGTGGTGAAGGTCATCACCAAAGACATGGAGTCGATTGTTGATGGCGAGGAGCAGGACGGGTTTGTCCAGGTGCGTGGTGATGGCTTTGCCGATTGGGTCGAAATTAAGATGATGCGCAGGGTTGATTGAACGATAATTCCTCACCAACTTGTTGGAGGCTGGCATGAACTACAAAGAACGCATCACGATAGAGCCGGGAAAACGTGGCGGGAAGCCCTGTATACGCGGTTTGCGTATTACAGTTTATGACGTGCTCGATTACCTGGCAGCAGGCATGACGTCTGCTCAAATCCTCACGGATTTCGACTATCTGATGCCCGAAGATATACAGGCCTGCTTGGCGTACGCCGCTGATCGTGAACATCACCAGCTAGCGGTGAATGCTTGAAACTCCTGTTTGACGAAAATCTTGCGCCCTCGCTCATTCTGGCATTGGCGGATATCTTTCCGCTGTCTGAACATGTGGCCCGGGTCGGGTTGGGCGCAGCATCGGATCGCGAAGTGTGGGAATACGCCAGGGAGCACCACAGCATCCTGGTCAGCAAGGACTCTGATTTCCACGAGTTGAGCCTGCTTAACGGTGCTCCGCCCAAAGTAGTCTGGATTCGCCGTGGCAACTGCTCCACCAGACAGATCGAGCTTATCTTGCGCAACAAGCTGGCAGACATTCGGTCACTGGTGGGCAACCCGGAAGCCACCTATCTTGTCATTTTGTGAGCCGGCTCCTACATTCTGTTCAATGAAGACGATTCGATTAAGACCCGGCAAGGAACGCTCCCTGCTGCGCCGTCATCCCTGGATTTTTGAGTCCGCCATTGCCCGAGGTGCGGCCGATGCTGGCGAGACTGTGCGGGTCGAGTCGCATGAAGGGCAGTTTCTGGCCTGGGCGGCCTTCAGCCCGGTCTCCAAAATCAGGGCCAGGGTCTGGAGTTTTGATGAGTCACAGCGCATCGATGCGGCCTTCTTCAAGCTGACTTGCGCCAGGGCGGTCAGTGCCAGAACGCGCTTTGACATCCAGAGCGACGCTCTGCGCCTGGTGCATGGTGAGTCCGATGGCCTGCCCGGTCTGATCGTTGATCGTTATGGCGACACGCTGGTGGCGCAATTTCTGTCCGCCGGGGCCGAGCGCTGGAAAGCGGTGCTGGCAGATGCGCTGCTGGCCGCCACCGGTCTGACAAGGCTTTACGAGCGTTCCGACGCCAGCGGGCGTGAGCGCGAGGGCCTGCCACAGGTCAGCGGCTGGTTGAGCGGCGATGGCCCGGTCGAGTTGGTGTTGCGCGAGCATGACTGGCAGTTGGCGCTCAATATTGCCACAGGCCACAAAACCGGTTTTTATCTGGACCAGCGCGACAGCCGCAAGAAATTCGCCGATTACACGCGCCGACTGAAGTTTGATCGCGTCCTGAACTGTTATTGCTACACCGGCGGCTTCACAGTGGCGGCGCTGACCGGGGGCGCGGCTCATGTCACCTCAATCGATTCCTCTGCGCCGGCCTTGCAGCAAGCCACCGCCAATGTGGCACTCAACGGGTTTGAGGCGAGCCAGGCTACTTTCATGGATGCCGACGTGAATGCCTCGCTACGGCAATTTGGTGCTGAGGGCAGGACTTTTGACGCGATCGTTCTTGACCCGCCGAAGTTCGCGCCAACAGTGACGCATGCCGAGCGCGCAGCGCGGGCCTACAAGGACATCAATCGGCTGGCCTGCAAGCTTCTCTCGCCTGCAGGCGTCTTGTTCACCTACTCGTGCTCGGGTGGCATCAGCGCCGACCTGTTTCACAAGATCGTGGCATCCGCGGCCATCGACGCCCAGGTCGACGGCTATATCGTCGAGCGTTTGGGGGGAGCACCCGATCACCCGATGACCATCAACTTCCCGGAAGGTGAGTACCTGAAGGGCCTGGTCGTGATGCGCAAATAAGTCAGCAACAATAGACCGCTACACTCCCCTGCTTGACAACAATCTGAACCTGACGAAAACGCGATGAGTCTGATTCCTGCAACCATCCTGACGGGCTTTCTTGGCTCCGGCAAAACGACGCTGCTCAAACGTGTGCTGGAAGAGGCGCACGGCCAGAAAATTGCCGTTATTGAAAATGAATTTGGCGAGGAAAACATCGATAGCGACATTCTGGTGTCTGACACCCAGGAGCGCATCATCCAGATGAGCAACGGCTGCATCTGCTGCACGATCCGTGACGATCTGCGCGCCACGCTGCATGATCTGGCCGAGAAGAAGCGCAAGGGCGAACTCGATTTTGAACGCGTTGTGATCGAGACCACGGGTCTGGCCGATCCCGGTCCGGTGGCCCAGACTTTCTTCATGGACGATGAAATAGCCGAGAGTTACCTGCTCGATTCCATCCTGACGCTGGTGGATGCCAAACATGCACCGACGCAACTCGATGAACGGCAGGAAGCACGCCGGCAGGTCGGTTTTGCCGACCAGATCTTCATCAGCAAGACCGATCTGGTCAGTTCGGATGAAGTCTCGGCACTGATGCACCGCCTGCAGCACATGAACCCGCGCGCAGCGCAAAAAGCCGTGCATTTTGGCGAGGTGGCGCTGAGCGAAGTGTTTGATCTGCGTGGTTTCAACCTCAATGCCAAGCTCGACATCGATCCCGAGTTCCTCAAGGAAGAGGAGCATGAACACGAGCATGATCATGCCGATGGCGAGCACTGCGATCATCCCTCACACCAACACGGCGGGGCGCACCATCACGCGCACGAGGACGACGTCAAGAGTTTTGTCTTCAAGTCAGATCGAGCTTTTGATCCGGCCAAACTGGAGGATTTTCTGGGCGCCATTGTCAATGTTTACGGTCCCCGGATGCTGCGATACAAGGGCGTGCTGTACATGAATGGGACCGACCGGAAGGTGATTTTTCAAGGTGTTCACCAGTTGATGGGTAGCGACCTGGGGCCCCTGTGGGGTGTCGAGGAAAAGCGAAACAGCAAGATGGTGTTCATCGGCATCGACCTGCCCAAGGATATCTTTTTGCAGGGTATGCGCCAGTGCCTGGTCTGATCGAGCAAATCAGCATGCTTGAAGTCAGAACTTTGTCTCGATTTTGCAACTCATGAGTGTTCCGTCAGGTAAACCTGTACACTCGCGCGCCGGCGCAAATCTGCATGGCGGGCGTTGAAAGGCTCATGGTGAAGGTTCATACAGTGAAGTGAAGGCGCAGGAAAATGCTGCGAGGAGTCGAAAAGTGAAAGCAAAAACCGCAAAAATCAAAGTGTCTGCGAAAGCGACGAAGGCTGTCAAAGTGGTGCAAACCCTTGCCAAGGTCAAACCGCGGTCGGCCGTCAAGGCGCCTGTCAAAGCCAAGACCAAACCGCCTCAAAAGGCGAAGCCTTTGCCGAAGTCAAGCGGCAAGACGGCGGCCAAGACTGTCTCAGCCAAAGCAGTCAAAGAAGCCGCGCCAGTCAGGGCAGGTGCAAAAGTGAGCGCTGCGCTGCCGAAACCCAAAGTGGTCAAGGCCGCCGCAGTCAAGGCTGCAAAACCCGCTGCCAGAGTGAACAAAAAGGATTCAGTGAATACGACGATCGATAAAGCAAGCAAGTCACAGACGCAGAAGGCAAAACAAGCGCCAGTGGCGCCCCCCAGGACAGCGCCTGTTGCGCCGGTAGTGGCCAGTTCAGGTGTCCCTGCCAGGGCAGGGCGTCCCTCTTCTCGGCTGGCGCAACTGACGGTTCCGTCGATGGCGCAATCGGTGGCTTCAACTGCCGCCAAGGCCAGTTTCACACAGACTCAGGCTTCTCCTCTGATTGTTCCGCCACTGGCGTCGGCCATCAAGAAGGATCCCAGGCTTGCCAACAACTGGAAGATCAAATCGATTGAGCAACTGAGCGACGCCGAGTTGATCGCGATGCCCGACGCCGAGTACATGAACGAGTTTCAGATGACGTTTTTCCGGCGAAGGCTGGTTCAGTTGAAGAAGGACATTCTGAGCAACGCAGGCGAAACGACGGAGCATCTGCGGGAGGACACCGTGGTGGTGCCGGACCCGGCCGACCGTGCCACCATCGAGGAAGAGCATGCGCTTGAACTGCGCACGCGCGATCGTGAACGCAAGCTCTTGAAGAAGATCGAACAATCGATTGCACGCATCGACGCCGGCGACTATGGCTATTGCGACGAAACCGGAGAGCCGATTGGCGTGGGGCGTTTGCTGGCACGTCCGACGGCGAACCTGTCGCTGGAAGCGCAGCAACGCCGGGAACTCAAGCAGAAGATGTTTGGGGATTGATGACCCGGATTCAGTGGACCCTCTGACTGCTCCCTGGCCTCATGGCGACTAAAGGCACGACCGCTGGCTTGCTTTCCAAGATGGCGAAGTTCGTTCGTCATCCGACGAAGGACTGGTCTGAACTGGACAAGATAGGCATCGAGCCGGCACCGGAGTCGGAACCCGATCGGGGCTACAGCAAACAAGCGCTCAAGGAGATGATCCAGCGCAAGCGGCAGAATGACTTCGTCCGCCGACGTGAGTTTGACGAGTTGCGAAAGATGCGTCGCGCCGGACCGGCAGCTGGCGCCGAAGCCGCCGGGAGACCTTCTTTTTTTCAGGGAACCACGACCACTTCCAACCTGGAAGAGCGTGCCAATACGATCAAGAAGATCGATGAAATTGAAGCACAGATGTCCAGGCAGTGGTGGAAAGGCAAGCAGGAAGACGCCGCGGAGGAAGGTGGAAATTTCCACCTGTCAGCCAGCCTGCACTTGCCTCAAGGTGCTGATTTTTCTGGCGGCAGCGCACGCAAGGAAACGGTCATTCCCGTTGCCGAACAGGGGTCCAGCACTGATTTCTATCCAACCCAACCCGCCGAGCCTGAGGCGGACGACAGTGATGGAGCCGAAACCTTACCGCAAATGACTGAGCCGATCGATTTGGCAAGCAGGAAGCCGGTATCCGGTGGCAGCGGTTTTTCGTCCTCCAATTTGTTTGCCATCGAGTTGGGTGACAGTCTTGCGGATACCGAGATGGAGGAGGCTGCCATCCGCTTCGCCAATGGCGACGATGCCGGTGCAGAGGCCGGATTGCTGGCTGCATTGCGGACCGACAACGTCCGCGCCGACGTCGTCAAGGGTTGGGCTGCCGCCTTGTTTGACTTGTACCGGGCGACCGGGCAGCAGGGCAGTTTTGATCACGTTGCGATGGAGTACGCGCAGCGCTTCGGGCACGCTGCGCCGGTCTGGTTCTCGACACCGGTGGAACTGGAGCGCGTGAGCCAACACACCGTCGTGGAGGACGACCCAGCCTACGAACACGCCCTTGCCCCGCTCTGGGACTGTCCGGGTCAACTTGATCTGAGGACTTTGCAGAACCTGCAGGGCAAATTACTGAATTCGCCCCAGCCCTGGCGTCTGAGCTGGAGACACCTCAAGGTGATCGCGTCGGATGCCGGACAAGCCCTGTCGAATCTGTTTGCACATTGGTGCACGCAGTCGCTTGACTTGCATTTTGATGGTGCCGAAGTGCTGGAGAAGGTGCTGCGCGGCTCGACAAAGTCGGGCGACAAGGCGCTGGCATTGTTCTGGTGGCGGCTTCGCCTGGATGCCTTGCGCATCATGAATCTGCAGGACGAGTTTGAATTGGCGGCACTGGACTATTGCGTCACCTACGAGGTTTCCCCACCCCCCTGGGAGGACGTACTGTGCCAGTACACACCTGAGCGGATGAAAGTCAGGGACCAGTCTTCATCACGCGATGAAGACAATCTGGTCACCGTGCCCTCAGTCGAGTTTCAATCGACCCATGAGAGTACAGAGCCCATGGCCATTGATGAAATTTCGGCTCAGGTGTTTGAGCTCTCCGGGCAAATTCTGGGAGATGCAGCGCAGGCACTGAGCAAACTACAGGCCGATTTCAAAGGGACCCATCGGCTGGTTGTCTCCTGCGACAAACTGGTTCGGGTCGATTTTTCTGCCGCAGGAAGTATTCTTAACTGGGTTGCGGCGCGCGAGGCCGAGGGTTGCCACGTCCAGTTTCGTGATGTACCGCGCCTGGTCGCCGCATTTTTCGATGTGATTGGCATCAGCGACCACGCACGAGTTGTGTTGCGCAGCCGCTGACTTCGAGGCCCAAACAGCATGGAACAGTTTCACGGTACCACCATCATCAGCGTACGGCGCAAGACCGCTCAGGGTAACCAGGTGGCCATCGGTGGCGATGGCCAGGTCACACTGGGCAATATTGTGGTCAAGGGTACGGCACGCAAAGTGCGCAAGCTCTACCACGGCAAAGTGCTGGCTGGTTTTGCCGGCGCCACGGCAGACGCATTCACCCTGTTTGAGCGTTTTGAGGCGAAGCTGGAAAAGCACCAGGGGCATCTGGTACGCGCCGCCATCGAATTGACCAAGGACTGGCGGACCGACCGCGTATTGCGGCGCCTGGAGGCGATGCTGGCGGTGGCCGACGCCGAAGCCTCGCTGATCATCACCGGCAATGGCGATGTGCTCGAACCCGAGAACGGCATTGTGACGATCGGGTCGGGTGGGGCCTACGCGCAGGCGGCGGCGATTGCACTGCTCAATCACACCGAGTTGTCGGCGCAGGATATTGTCAAGCGCTCGCTGGAGATTGCCGGCGAACTGTGCATCTACACGAACATGAATCACATTGTTGAAACCTTGGGGGACTGAGCGCGACCATGACACCCCAGGAAATTGTTGTCGAACTCGACAAGCACATTGTTGGCCAGCATCAGGCCAAGCGAGCCGTAGCGATTGCCCTGCGCAATCGCTGGCGGCGCCAGCAGGTTGAGCCCGGACTGCGCGCTGAAATCACACCGAAAAACATTCTGATGATAGGCCCCACCGGGGTTGGCAAGACCGAAATTGCGCGTCGCCTGGCGCGCTTGGCGGATGCCCCTTTCATCAAGGTGGAGGCAACCAAATTTACCGAGGTTGGCTATGTTGGGAAGGATGTCGATGCCATCATCCGCGACCTGGCTGACATTGCGGTCAAGCAGACGCGCGTTGCCGAGATGCAAAAGGTGCGAGTGCGTGCCGAAGACGCTGCCGAGGAGCGGGTGCTCAACATCCTGATTCCGCCAGCTCGTGCTGAATTCGGTGTGTTGCCCAGCAGTGAGCCCGAGAGCACGGCGCGGCAGGTCT
>Ga0194060_10002657_pt1 | contig 12715 bp, 10 predicted proteins | sample SepL225m_MetaG_FD_163427 | JGI IMG/M metagenome (GOLD analysis project Ga0194060, IMG submission 163427) | Anoxic zone freshwater microbial communities from boreal shield lake in IISD Experimental Lakes Area, Ontario, Canada - Sep2016-L222-5m | ecosystem: Environmental > Aquatic > Freshwater >... | reverse complement strand
GGTGCTGGGCGCCCTCGCACAGAGCGCCCATCATCCGACGCTGGTGGCCTATGGCGATGTCGAAACCACGCCTTACCTGGTGATCGAATTTGTCGATGGTTTCAGGCTGCACGACCGGCTGGCGCGGGCACCCATGGAGCCGCAGGAGGTTGCGCGACTGGGCGCCGCACTCGCCATCGCGCTGCAGGATATCCACCGGCAGGACGTCGTGCATCTGGACCTGAAGCCGACAAATGTACTGTATCGTGCGAGCGGCGAGGCGGTGCTGATCGACTTCGGGCTTGCCCACCACAGCCATTATCCCGATCTGCTTGCGGAGGAACTCCGCTTCCCGGTGGGCAACTGGGTCTACATGGCACCCGAGCAGGTGCTGGGGGTGCGCTGCGATCCGCGCAGCGACATCTACGCGCTGGGCGGGATGCTCTACGAACTGGTCACCGGCCGCCTGCCGTTCGGGCGGCCCCGTTCCATGGCCGAACTGCGCAAGCGGTTGTATCGCGACCCGCTGCCGCCCCGCGCCGTGGTTCCCGCGACGCCCGAGTGGCTGCAGGAGGTGATTCTTCGCTGTCTCGAAGTCGATGCCCGGGAACGCTATGCCTCGGCCGATCAGGTTGCCTTCGATTTGGCGAACCCGTCGGCGGTTGTTCTCAGCGGGCGCGGCTCGCGGCTGCGCCGCGCCGGGTGGGCGACGCTGTTGCGGCGCCGGGTGCGGGCGGCACGCTTCGAGCCGGCACCCTGCCCGCCGCCATCGACGCAGCCCAAGGTTCTGCCGGTGGTGGTGGTGGCGCTTCCCGCAGCGCAGGTCAACGAGCGTTTGTTCGAAGCGCTGCGCGCCGCCGCGAGGGGCGTGATGGTCTCCGCTCCTGGGTGCCGTTTCGCCTGCGTCACGGTCGTGCCTCTGGCGGCGGCGTTAAGCGGCGAGGGCGAGGAGAAATCGGCGACCGGCCGCCACATCAGGCGGTTGGTGGAATTGCGCCGCTGGGCCAGGCCGCTGCAACTGCCCGAAGAGCGCGTAACCTATCATGTGCTGGAGTCGGAAAAGCCGGCGCGGGCGCTGATTGACTACGCCAGCATGAATGACGTGGACCAGATATTGATGGGCGCCCCCGGCGGCGACACGCCCAAGCGGTCGTTTGAGGGTGTTTGCGCGCAGGTCGTCGCGGAGGTACCGTGCAGCGTAACGGTCGTCCGTCCGCGGGCGTAGCTTCGGCGGCCATGACAGAGTGGCCGGCAGGGCGGCCACAAGGAGGAAGGAGGTCGAATGCGCGTTTCTGAAAGCAAGGGACAACGTTTCATGGCGTTGTGCATGCTGGGCATGCTGCTGTTCAATTACCCTATCCTCTCCCTGTTCAATGTTCCGGGCACCGTGTTCGGCGTGCCGACGCTCTACGCCTATATTTTCATCGCCTGGGCGGCGCTGATCGCCTTGATGGCGTTCCTGGCCGAGTCGGGCGAGTAGGCACGGGTCCCGAAAGGCAGGCGACCTCATGCTGCACGGCACGGTCATCATCCTCATATCGTTTGGCTACCTGGGCCTGCTGTTTGCGATCGCCTATTATGCGGACCTGCGCGCCGACGCAGGCCGTCCGATCATCGCGAGCCCCTACATCTACAGCCTTTCGCTCGCGGTCTATCTTTCGGCCTGGACGTTCTACGGCAGCGTGGGCCGCGCGGCGAGCGACGGTGTGGGCTTTCTGCCGATCTACATCGGCCCGACGCTCATGATCGCCCTGTGGTGGGTCGTGATGCGCAAGATTCTTCGCATCTCCAAGCAGAATCGCATCACCTCGCTCGCCGACTTCATCGCCTCGCGCTACGGCAAGAGCGCGCTGCTCGGCGGGATCGTCACGGTCATCGCGGTGATCGGCATCCTTCCCTACATTTCGCTGCAGCTCAAGGCCGTGTCCTCCAGCGTCACCATCCTGGTGCAGTATCCGGAAATCGTCATGCCGTTCAAGGTGGGCGAGACGCCGATCCGCCAGGACACCGCGCTGTGGGTGGCCTTGATTCTCGCAACCTTCACGATCGCTTTCGGTACCCGGCATCTGGACGCGGCCGAGCACCACCAGGGGATGGTGGCCGCCATCGCATTCGAATCACTGGTCAAGCTGCTGGCGTTTCTCGCCGTAGGGGTGTTCGTCACCTACGGGATGTACGATGGATTCGGCGACCTGTTCGCACGCGCCGTCGCCGAGCCCAAATTGCGCGCGATCATGACGCCGCTCGATGGAGTCGCCAGCGGCTACGCGAACTGGGCCTGGCTCACCATACTCTCGATGATGGCGATCATGTTCCTGCCCCGCCAGTTCCAGGTCGCGGTGGTCGAGAACGTCGATGAGAAGCACCTGAGCAAGGCGATCTGGCTGTTTCCGCTCTACATGCTGGCGATCAACATATTCGTATTGCCGATCGCATTCGGCGGGTTGCTGCATTTCCCGGACGGCAGCGTGGACGCCGACACTTTTGTGCTGACTCTGCCCATGGCCGAGAAGCAGGAGTGGCTCGCGCTGCTCGTTTTCATCGGTGGCCTTTCGGCCGCCACCGGAATGGTGATCGTCGAGACGATCGCGCTGTCGACCATGGTGTGCAACGACCTGGTGATGCCGGTGCTGCTCAGGATGAGACGCCTCAGGCTCAACGAGCGCCCCGATCTCACCGGTCTTTTGCTCGGCATACGGCGCGGCGCCATCCTGCTGATCCTGCTGCTCGGCTACCTGTATTTCAAGCTGGCCGGCGAGGCCTACGCGCTGGTGTCCATCGGCCTGATCTCGTTTGCGGCCGTGGCGCAGTTCGCCCCGGCGATACTGGGGGGCATATTCTGGAAGGGGGGAACTCGCGCCGGTGCGCTGAGCGGCCTCTTGTCGGGTTTTGCGGTCTGGTTCTACACCCTGCTCCTGCCCGCGCTGGCGCGTTCGGGATGGGTGTCGCTCGATCTCCTGGAGCACGGGCCGTTCGGCATCGAGTTGCTCAAACCGCTGCAACTGTTCGGGTTGGTGGGGGTGGACTCGATCACCCACGCGATGACCTGGAGCATGATCGCGAACATAGGCGCCTACGTCGGCGTATCGCTGTCTGTTTCGCCGAGTGCCGACGAGCACCGGCAGGCGAGCCTGTTCGTCGACGTGTTCAGGAACACCGGCGAAGCGGGCGGTGCGCGCTTCTGGCGCGGCACGGCGTCCGTGCCCGAGCTGTACAACCTGCTGGCCCGGTTTCTAGGGGGTGCCACGGCGGACGGCGCGTTCGCCGAGTACGCCCGGGCGAGGGGATTGCGCTGGCCCAACGACCGTCTCGCGGCCGATGCGGAATTGGTGCACCACGTCGAGGTCCAGCTCGCCGGGGGCATCGGGGCGGCTTCCGCTCGCGTGATGGTGGCCTCGGTGGTCAAGGAAGATGCGCTCACCATCGACGAAGTGCGCGAAATCCTCGACGAGGCGTCGCAGGTGGTCGTCTACAGCCACAGGCTGGAGCAGAAGTCGCGGGAACTGGAGGCGGCGACCTCGGAGCTGCGCGGTGCGAACGAGCGCTTGCAGGAACTCGATCGCCTGAAGGATGACTTCGTCTCGACGGTGACCCACGAACTGCGCACGCCGCTTACCTCGATCCGCGCCTTCACCGAAATCCTGCTCGAGCACCCCGACGTCGATCTGGAGCAGCGCAGCAAGTTCCTCGGCATCATCACCAAGGAGGCCGAGCGGCTGACCCGGCTGATCAATCAGGTGCTCGATCTCTCCAAGATCGAATCAGGAAAGGCGGACTGGCATGAGTCCCGAGTGGACATGAAGGAAGTGATTGCGGATACCGTCGCCGCAATGAGCCAGCTGTTCGATGAAAACGGCATCAAGGTGAGCGTCCAAATGCCCGCGAGGGTTTCCGCCGTGCTCGCCGATGTGGACAGGGCCATCCAGGTGATGCTCAATCTGCTGTCCAACGCGACCAAGTTCTGCGACCGGCGCGAAGGCCGCATCGAAATCGAGCTCTCCGAACGGGAGGGGACACTGCGCATCGACGTGCGCGACAACGGGCCCGGCATCGATGCTGCGGATCACGCGGCGGTCTTCGACAAGTTCCGCCAGGTGGGCGATGCGCTGACCGACAAGCCGCAAGGCAGCGGCCTCGGGCTGCATATCAGCCGTCATATCGTCGAGCATTTCGGCGGAACGCTGTGGGTGGAGAGCAGCCCGGGCCGCGGCGCCTGCTTTTCGTTCACCCTGCCGACCGCAGCCATGACCGGCGCGCGCGCCGCCTGAGCCCGTCGGCGATGACCCGGAGCCGGAAATGAGCAACAAGATCCTGATCGCCGACGACGAACCGAATATCGTCGCCGCGCTCGAGTTCCTGCTCGAGCGAAATGGATACCAGGTGCATGTGGCGCGCAACGGCGACCAGGCGCTCAAACTGATCGAGGTCCACGACCCGGACCTGGTGCTGCTCGATGTGATGATGCCGCTGGTCAGCGGCTATGAGGTATGCAGGCGCCTGCGCGAGCAAGCCAGCCGCAACCACGTCAAGATCATCATGCTCTCGGCGAAAGGGCGCGACGCCGAGGTGAACAAGGGGCTGTCGTTGGGTGCCGACCTTTACGTCACCAAACCGTTTTCGACGCGCGAGTTGATGGCCCACATCGCTGCGCTGCTGGGCAAGGACGCCATCGCGGGGCCGGCGTGACGACGGACCGCCGATCGCCGCCACAGGCACGCACGCTCTGCACTTCCCCGCATCCGTAATTGCTGCAGCGCGGCATTCGCGCTGATAAATCCCTCCCGTAAGTTCCGCGTAAGTTTGCGCTGCGATATTGCGCGGTGGAGGGTTGTATCGAGATGGCGTCACGTACGCGGTGCGGATCGGATTCCCCGGAGTCCGGTGCGGTTGCACCCCAAGTGACGCACACGTTTGATATCGAACTGAGGAGGCAACGATGGCAGAGACCAAGGCAAAGGGTTTAGTCGAGGAGGAGTCGATCCAGAGCGTGGGCACCGAAGAGAAGAAGGTCATCTTCGCTTCCTCGCTGGGCACGGTATTCGAGTGGTACGATTTTTATCTGTACGCAACCCTGGCGCCGTTTTTCGCGGCACTGTTCTTTCCGCCGGGCAACGAAACCGCGGCTTTGATGTCGGCGTTCGCAACCTATGCGGCGGGATTCCTGGTGCACCCGTTCGGCGCCATCGTGTTCGGCCGCATCGGCGACCTGGTGGGACGCAAGTACACCTTCCTGGTCACGATCGTGTTCATGGGCGGTGCCACGTTTCTGGTGGGCCTGCTGCCCACGTTCGCGTCCATAGGCTGGGCGGCGCCGGTGCTGCTGGTGACGCTGCGGCTGGTTCAGGGCCTGGCCCTGGGCGGTGAGTACGGAGGCGCGGCCACGTACGTCGCCGAGCACGCCCCGCACGAGAAGCGCGGTTACGACACGAGCTGGATCCAGACTACGGCGACCATAGGATTTTTCCTGGCGCTGCTGGTGATCGGCGTTTGCCGCGTGTATATGGACGCCAAGATGTTCGCCGATTGGGGCTGGAGAATTCCGTTCTGGCTCTCGCTGGTGCTGCTTGCGTTCTCGATCTACATCCGGCTGAAATTGCACGAGTCGCCGATATTCCAGAAAATGAAGGCAGAGGGCAAGGGATCCAAGTCCCCGCTGACCGACAGTTTCTTCCGCTATCCGAACAACAAGTTCGTGCTGCTGGCGCTGCTCGGGGCGACCGCCGGCCAGGGCGTGGTCTGGTACACGGGGCAGTTCTACGCGCTGTTCTTCCTCACCATCACGCTGAAGCTGGATTATGTTTCGACCTATACGCTCATCGGCTTGTCGCTGCTGATCGGCACACCGTTCTTCATCTTCTTCGGCTGGCTGTCGGACAAGATCGGCCGGCTGAAGATCATCATGGCGGGTTGTCTGATCGCGGCGGTGACCTACTTCCCGTTGTTCGGGGCGCTCACGCACTATGTCAACCCGGCGCTCGAGGAATTCACCGCGAAGAACCCCATTTCTGTTGCGGCGACCGATTGCCAGTTTCATCTTTTCGTCGGCCCGTGGAGCAAGTTCACCGACTGCGACCGCGCGAAGGACTTCCTGACCAAGCAGGGTCTTTCCTTCAAGTCGGTCCCGGCCGAACCCGGCAAGTCGGTAGTCACCACCATAGGCACCGCCAAGGTCGAGGGATGGGACCAGGCCAAGCTCCAGTCCACGCTCAAGGATGCCGGCTATAAGTCAGGCGCCGACAAGAGCCAGGTCAACTGGGTCATGGCCGAGCTGATCCTGGTCATCATGGTGCTCTACGTGACCATGGTGTACGGCCCGATCGCGGCGTTTCTGGTGGAGTTGTTCCCGACCCAGATCCGTTACACGTCGATGTCGCTGCCCTACCACATCGGCAACGGCTGGTTCGGCGGCATGCTGCCGCTGACCGCGACCGCGATGGTCGCGGCGACGGGCGATATCTACTACGGGCTGTGGTATCCGATCGTCGTTGCAGTCATGACCCTGATCATCGGCACGCTGTTCCTGACCGAGACCAAGGAGCGCGACATCCGCACTTACGACCACAGCATGCTGCCCTAGACCTGGGCTTAGAGCCTAGAACCTAGAATCCAGGCCCCGGGCGCACAGCGTCCGGGGCCGTGGGACAAGAGGCCCGCTGACGCGGGCCTCTTGTTTTTGCGCCCGGCGGGGCGCACGTATCGTTTCAATCGAAGGGAAGCAGATCCGGGTCGTCGGAGGCGTGCTCGGCGACCCGGCGCGGCTCGGGGATGCGCACCACCAGGACGCTGCAGGGCGCGTTCGCGGTCACGGTCGATGCGACCGATCGCCACCAGGCCATGGCGTGCTGGTTCGGACTCGGCGCCCCGAGCAGGATCACGTCGACATGGTTGCGGCGCGCGAATTCGAGCAGCGCGTTTTCGGGGCGAGGGGATTCGATGACATGCAATGAAAGCCGCCATGCCGGCAATCGCAGCGGTTCGACCCAGTGGCGCAAGCGCACGAGATGATCAAGATGAATGCCGGAGGCGCTGTCCTCGATCGCGGCACCGACGGCCACCGGCGCGGCGCGGACAATTGAAACGCAGATCAACCGGTACTCCGGCGACAGGGACAGCGTCTGTGCCGTGGCACGTTGCAGGACGGGCTGCCGGGGATCATCCGGGTGCGAGGTATCCACGGCGACCATGATTACCGGCGTCGCGCCGACTTGCGCCTTGGGCATGAAGCGCCGCAGCGGGCGTTCGCGTCGCGCCCGCCACCAGCGCCGCACCTGGGCGAAAAAACCGGCCTGTCCCAGCTTGAACGCCCGCTGCGTGAGCGCGACCTGTTCGGGATGGCGCAGGTCAAACGCCAGGTGCGCCGCCGTCTGGTAGCGCTCGTCGGCATCCGGCTCCAGGCAGCGAAGAATGATCTCCTGCAGCCATCGGGGCACTTGTGCCGAGCGCACACGCGGCGGGACCGGGTCGAGCCAGAGGCGGTCGCCGAGGCCCGCCATGGTTCTGGGCACGCCGAAGGGCAGTTGCCCTGTTGCCATTTCGTAGAGCACCACGCCCAGCGCGAAAATATCGCTGCGCGGATCCGAGCGCGTGCCCATCACCTGCTCGGGGGAAATATAAGGCGCGGACCCCGCGGTGAAGCGCTTTTCCTCGGCAAGCAAATCGGGAAGTTGCGCATGATGGGCGAGCCCGAAATCGATCAGCGCGACGTCGCCGCTTTTCCTGAGCACGATGTTGTCGGGCTTGAGATCCAGATGGATTGCGTCCTGGAGGTGCAGATCGTGTACCGCGTCGGCGCTGGCGGCGCCCACCCGCGCGACTTCATCGGGTGCGAGCGCGCCGCTCTGCAGGACGTGGTCGAGGCTCTGGCCATCGACCCATTCTGTAACGACATAAGGCAGCTTCGCCAGATCGCCCGCCGCGACGAAGCGCGGCACGTGGGGGCCCGACAGTGCAGGCAGAATCAGGGATTCCGTTTCGAAGCTGATCAGGTTTTCGCTCGGCTCGCCGGGCCCGATGCGCGGCACCTTCATGACCGCAGGGAAGGCGAGAGTTGGTCCGGTAACGCGAAAGATCTTGCCTTGCGCGCCGGAATGAATGCAGTCGCCGAGGCGAAAACCGTCGATCTCAGTGCCTGGAACCAATGGATCGAGCATGGTGCCGGATCAGATGCCCTTTTCCACGCGGTACGCGTGTGTTTCCGGCAGCCCGGCAGCACGGATCTTTCGTGCCGCCGCGAGGTGATCATAGGGAACGCGGTGGAATGTGATCCGCTCTCGCTCGCTGTCAAACAGGGTGTAGGCGGCTGACGGCCTCCCGTCGCGCGGTTGGCCCACCGAACCCACCAGGGCGAGCCAGCGGCGGTGGCCGAGGACCGGGACGGGGCTGCCCGGAGTCGGCTGAAATGCCGACCATTTTTTCCCCGCGCCCTCGAAATACAGCACCTGCTCGTGCACGTGACCCGAAAAGGTGTACGTCGCCTGGGCGGCGTCGGCGCTGCGCCGCGCGGCGTCCGCTGTGTCCACGTAATCCCAGCGCGCAGGGGCTGCCGCCGAGGCGTGCACGAAGCACATCGTGCCCTCGTGCTTGACCAGGGGCAGCGAAGAGAGAAACGCCCTGTTCTCGGCGCAGAGCGCGGTGCGCGTCCAGTCGATGGATTGCTTGGTGGATTCGTTCATGTAGCTTGCGCGCTTTTCGATCGCGTCGTCATGGTTGCCTTTGACCACGACGGCCCCCGCGCCGGCCCGGTCCGCGATTGCGGCGACCACCTCGTCGGGGTTGGCGCCGTAGCCGACGAAGTCCCCCAGGAACACGTAACGATCGGCGCCGCTGTCGCTCGCATGCTTGAGGCAGGCGCAGAGCGCTTCGATGTTGCCGTGAATATCGGATAGAAAAGCGATGACCAACCGTCCTCCGCGGTATAGTCGCGACCCGGGAATAATCATAACAGCCGGAGGCTCTCCCGCAGTGCGAATTGCACCGGTGGTCCGGCGCTTTCCGGCGGGAAAGCGTTTGCGGGACGGCCCAGGCCCGGCCCGCGGTAGAATCAACAGGCATCCACTTGCGAGGAATCCATGTCAGCCAACCTTTCCAGCGCAGCGCTCAAAGCGAAGACTCTCGCCGAGGCGATGCCCTACATCCGCCGCTTCCACGGACGCACCATTGTCGTGAAGTACGGCGGCAACGCCATGACCGATGCGGCGCTTAAGAAGAGCTTCGCGCATGACGTGGTTCTGCTCAAACTGGTCGGAATGAATCCGGTGGTGGTGCACGGGGGCGGGCCGCAGATCGAGCAGCTGCTCGGTCGCCTGGGCAAGAAAGGCGAGTTCGTGCAGGGCATGCGCGTCACCGACGCCGAGACCATGGACGTGGTGGAAATGGTGCTCGGCGGCCAGGTGAACAAGGAAGTGGTCACCCTGATCAACCAGGCCGGGGGTAAGGCGGTCGGTCTGACCGGACAGGACGGCGCGTTCATCCGGGCGAAGAAGATGCTCCTCACGGGCAAGGACAACGATCCGGTCGACATCGGGCAGGTGGGCGAGATCGCTTCCATCGATCCCGGGGTCATTTCGGCGCTCGAGGGCGGGGGCTTCATTCCGGTGGTCGCGCCTATCGGAGTGGGCGAGAACGGCGATTCCTTCAACATCAATGCGGATCTGGTCGCGGGGAAACTCGCCGAAGTGCTCAAGGCAGAGAAGCTGGTCGTGCTGACCAATACGCCGGGCGTGCTGGACAAGAACGGCAAACTGCTCACCGGGTTGACCCCGAAAATGGTGGATGCGCTGTTTGCGGACGGGACGATTTCCGGCGGCATGCTGCCCAAGATAGCCTCGGCCCTCGATGCCGCTAAAAACGGCGTCAGGAGCGTGCACATCATCGATGGCCGGGTCGAGCACGCGCTGCTGCTGGAGATTCTCACCGACGAAGGCGTCGGGACGCTGATCAGAAGCAAGTGACCGCCTCGGCGACGCCGAGACGGTCGTTCTGATCCGACCCACCGTTCGTTCTGGACCGGCATCGATGCGCAAGCACCTGACCTGGATTTTCGATCTCGACAACACGCTTCACGACGCGACGCCGCACATATTTCCGCACATCAACCGCAGCATGACGGCGTACCTGCGGGAACACCTGGCGCTCGACGAGGACCAGGCGAGCGCGCTACGGGTTCATTACTGGAAAACCTACGGCGCGACGCTTCTGGGGTTGATGCGGCACCACGGGACCGATCCGCAGCATTTTCTGCAGCAAACGCATCAGTTTCCGAATCTCGCGCGCATGGTGGTTTCGGAGAGCGGGCTGAGGCACGCGCTGCGCAGGTTGCCCGGACGCAAGGTCCTGTTCTCCAACGCTCCGCAGCACTACGCGCGGGCGGTGCTCGATCTGTTGCGCATTGCAGACCTTTTCGACGCATTTTATTCGGTCGAACAGACGCGCTATCAGCCTAAGCCTTTGTCCGGCGGATTCCGGCTGTTGCTGGCCCGCGAGCGGCTTGTGCCGGAGCGCTCCGTGCTGGTGGAGGACTCCCTGATCAACCTTCGCACGGCAAGGCGGCTGGGTATGAAGACAGTCTGGGTGACGCGCGAGCGGCGCTCGCCGGGATGGGTCGACGCCAAAGTCGCATCCGTGCTGGTCCTGCCCAGAATCTCCTCCTCGCTCGGATGGCGACGCTAGCAAGTGCTCACCTATACCACTAGAATTGCGGCTGGGCGCGATTGAGAGCAAGCGCCGGGGTCGGCTAACGACCACCAAATGCCTTGGAGGCCGCCATGCCAGCAAGAAAAGCCGGAGAGCGCAAGAACCAGATTCTTCAGGTTCTGGCCGAGATGCTCCAGAATCCGAAGGGAGAGAAGATCACCACCGCGGCGCTCGCCAAGCGGCTCGATGTGTCGGAGGCTGCCCTGTACAGGCACTTCGCGAGCAAGGCCCAGATGTTCGAGGGGTTGATCGAATTCATCGAGCAGACTGTGTTCGGCCTGATCAACAAGGTCAGTGCGGAGGAGGAGAACGGCGTTAAGCAGATCTATGCGATTCTTTCCATGCTTCTCGGGTTCGCGGAAAAGAACCCGGGCATGACCCGGGTGCTGATCGGCGCCGCGCTGGTCAACGAGGACGATCGCCTGCAAGCCCGCATCAACCAGTTTCAGGACCGTCTGGAGGCCACGCTGAAACAGTGCCTGCGCGTCGCGGCAACGCAGGGAAACGAGGAGCCGGAGCCGGCGGCAAAGGCCAATATCCTGCTGTGCTACGTCATCGGCCGGTGGCACCAGTACGCCAAGAGCGGATTCAAACGGCTGCCGACCGAATCCTGGGACAAGCAATGGCCGATGCTGGCCTAGCAGTTCGAGCGGCGCACTCTAGACCAGGCCCAGCGTTTCCTTAGGGCTGCACACTGCGCAGGCGGGATCCTTCCTGATCCGGACCTCGCGCCAGCGCATCCCCAGTGCGTCCAGAATCAGCAGGCGTCCGTTCAGGCTTTCGCCGACGTGGGTCAGCAGTTTGAGCGTCTCGGCGGCCTGGATCGTGCCGATGATGCCGGTCACCGGCGCGAAAATGCCCATCACTGCGCAGCGTTCCTCGCTGGGTTCGGCGTTCTCTGGAAACAGGCAGGCGTAGCACGGGCTCGCCGAATTGCGCAGATCGAACACACCGACCTGGCCGTCGAAGCGGATGGCTGCGCCGGAGACGAGGGCCTTGCCGAAATTCACGCAAGCGCGATTGACGGCGTGGCGCGTGGGGAAATTGTCCGAGCAGTCCAGCACCACATCGGCGCGGGCCACCAGGGCGTCAAGGGCACCGCCTTCGACACGGCGGTCCACGATCGCGACCTCGACTTCGGCGTTGAAGTGCCTGAGCATCTGGCGCCCGGATTCGACTTTGGGCTCGCCGAGCGTGGCCGGGGTATGAAGAATCTGGCGCTGCAGGTTGGTGAGGTCGACGCGGTCACCGTCGACCAGGGTGATGTGCCCGACGCCTGCCGCAGCAAGGTAGAGCGCCGCAGGCGATCCGAGACCCCCGGCGCCGATCACCAGTGCGCGTGAAGCGAGCAGACGCTCCTGGCCTTCGATGCCGATCTGCGTGAGCAGTATGTGCCGCGAGTAGCGCAGCAGTTGGTCGTCATTCATGGGAAGGTGAGAACGAAGGTCTAGGCCTGGCGCGCGGGCCTCCGGCGCGTATGGGGTTGGATGTCACCGGCTCACTCGTTCCGCCGATTGCGCAGGCCCTGCATCCCGCACGCCTAGTTCTTCTTCGGCTGTGCGCTCTTGGGCTCCACCGCCGCCTGTGCCGTCTGCACCGGCAGTCCCTTGAGATGATTCATTGCCTGCTGGAACTGGAAGTCCTTGTCCGATGCGAATTCGAGCGGCGCGGAGGGCGGGTCCCCCGGCGTCGTCGGATGCGGGGAGGCCTGTTTTGCCGTCTCCGCCGCTTTTTTCTCGGCCGCCATCTTTTCCTGCTCGTTGGTGAGGTGCTTATCGAGATCGGCTTCACGCACGCGCGGTTGCGCGCCCGGGTCGTCGACCAGGATATCCGGCGTGATGCCTTTGGCCTGGATGGAGCGTCCATTAGGTGTGTAATAGCGCGCCGTCGTGAGTTTGATCGCCGTGTTGTTGCCCAGCGGCAGTATGGTCTGCACCGATCCCTTGCCGAAGGTTTGCGTGCCCATCACGGTGGCGCGCTTGTGATCCTGCAGCGCGCCGGCGACGATTTCGGATGCCGAGGCCGAGCCGGCGTTCACCAGGCC
>Ga0194060_10002656_pt1 | contig 12721 bp, 10 predicted proteins | sample SepL225m_MetaG_FD_163427 | JGI IMG/M metagenome (GOLD analysis project Ga0194060, IMG submission 163427) | Anoxic zone freshwater microbial communities from boreal shield lake in IISD Experimental Lakes Area, Ontario, Canada - Sep2016-L222-5m | ecosystem: Environmental > Aquatic > Freshwater >... | reverse complement strand
GTGCAATCCTCGATGTCACGCGCCAGGGTGCCGCACGCCAGCCAAAGCGTGGAAAGCCCGAGCAGGGCGGTGATGGCGCTCAACGTGTAGGTCAGCACGATCTGGATGAAGCCGCGCGCCGTGCCGTCATCCTTGATCAGGAGCGGCAGGCCGACCACCGCCCCAAGTAACAGGACCGCCACGACCAGGAAGAGCCGGAACCGCAGGGCGGCTTTCCAGGTCAACCACGCGATGGCAAGCAAAGGTTGCATGAATCAACTGCGCTTAGGGCGCGTTGAGATGTCCGCCATTCTGCTTCTTCAACAGCGAAGCCAGCTTCTCGTCCGCCTTGCGCAGTTCCGCTTGGCTCACGGGACTTGCCGCCGCGGTCGCCGCGACTGCCGCCGGGGCGACCGGCTCCGCGGGTTTCGTCAGGGCCTCCAGCTTCTGCTGGCTCAGAGTATCCACGGGCGCGGGCGTGGAGGCAGGTGCCGGGGCAGCCGCTTGCGGCGCGGTCAGCCGGTCCAGAATCTTCTCGGACTCCGGCTTGGCCTCCGCCTCGCCGCGCAGGTAGGCGGCCACACGGGCGCCGGACATGGCGCCGGAGGTTTCCGCCGCGGCTTGCCGGGCGTTCTGCACCACGTCCAGGAAGTAGTGCTCCAGGTTCTGCGTCGGCGTGTCAATGCAGACTTTGTCATCGGTCACGTCCTTGCGAATGAGGGCCAGCACGCGCTCCATGGTTTCGCGGGACAGAGCCGGCGTGGTGATCCGAATCGAGTCAGGGGTCGCCAGCAGTTGCTTCAATGTACCCATTGCCTGGACTTTGCCGCCGTAGTAGATGACCACGCGGTCACACACGTCCTCCACGTCCGAAAGCAGATGGCTGCTCAAGATGACGGTCTTGCCGCGCCGCGCCAGCGCCACAATCAAATCCTTTACTTCGCGGCAGCCGATAGGATCGAGCCCGGCAGTCGGCTCGTCGAGGATCACCAGGTCGGGATCGTTGATCAGTGCCTGCGCCAGGCCGATGCGGCGCTGCATGCCCTTCGAGAACTCGCCCACCGCCCGCATCCGGGTCTGGCTCAGCCCGACCATTTCCAGCAACTGCTCCGTCCGGTCCTCGCGATCCTTACTCGACAGACGGAAGAGGTTGCCGAAGAAATCCAGCGTCTCACGCGAATTGAGGTAGCGGTAGAGGTAGGACTCTTCCGGCAGATAGCCGATGCGAGACTTAGTCGCCACGTGTCGGGGCGAATGGCCGAAGACCTCAATGTGTCCCTTGGTCGGGTACAACAATCCCAGGAGCAGTTTGACGGTGGTCGATTTGCCGGAACCGTTCGGCCCTAGCAGCCCGAACACCTCGCCGCGTCGCACCTCGAAGTCCACGTTATCCACCGCGCGCGCCTTGGGCCGGCCCCAAAAGTCCTTGAAGACCTTGGTCAACCCACGCACGGATACAGCCGCTTCCCCGTCGGAGCGCGGGGTGGTGTCAGTGATGCTCATGCTCATTCAATGTATTTCGGCTCGCGAAAGTGACACGTTTCCGGAACAGCTACTGGGGTCTTCGGACTTCGGATTTCTCCAGTCACGCGCTCGCTTATTGAAAACGTCGAAGATCGTGCTCACGCCAACTTGGGCGCCAACTCTGCCTTCGCCGCGGGCGGAGTCGGCCGTTCCGGGCTGGGCACCACTGGCTCCGGCTGGTAATGCTCGAGTTCCTCGCCCTTGCGCACGAGGCGGGCGCTGTTGAAGACCACGATCAATGAACCGCCGGTGTGCATGGCCGCGGCCAGCACCGGAGGCACGTAGCTCAACGCCGACAATGTCATGCCCCCAATAATGAAGGCCATGCCGAACAGGAAGTTCTGGTTGATTACCGTGCGGGTGCTGCGCGACAGCTTCACGAGGAACGGCAGCCGCCGGAGGTCGTTATTCATCAGCGCGATCGTGGCGCTGTGAATCGCCACCTCGCTGCCCGCTGCGCCCATGGCGATGCCAATGTCGCCCGCCGCCAGCGCGGGGGCGTCGTTCACACCGTCGCCCACCACCGCTACCACGTAGCCCTTGGCCTTGACGGCGCGCACAAAATCAACCTTGTTCTGGGGCAGGCACTCCCCCCTGGCCTCCTCGCAGCCGATCTCCCGCGCCACGCGAGTCGCCACCGGCTGGCGGTCGCCGGAGACCATGGCGATGCGCCGCACACCGCAGGCCTTCAGCTCCACCAGGGATTCGCGCGCCTCCGTGCGGGTCTGGTCCTGCAGGCCGACCCAGCCGATGCACCGGCCGTCGCGCGCCACGAAGATCAGGCTCCAACCTTCCGTCTCGTTCAGGTCCACCGACTTCAGGAAATCCTCCTGCACGCCGTTGTCGCGCAGCCACGCGGCCCGGCCGACCAACACCTTGGCACCGCCCACCTCGGCCTTCACGCCGCGGCCCGCGGTCTCCGTAAAGTCCTTTGGTTCCGCCAGCGGCACCTTAGCTTCGGCGGCCAGTTGCGACAGCGCCTTGGCGGTAGGATGATTGCTGTATTTCTCGGCGGAGGCCGCGATCCGCAGCAACTCAGCGGGCGTGACGCCGTCGAGCGGCGCGAGTCGGCTGACGGCCAGCTCCCCAGTCGTGAGCGTGCCGGTCTTGTCAAAGATGAAGGCGTTGATCTTGGCCGCCAGCTCGATGTCGGCAACGTTCTTGATCAGGATGCCCAGGCGCGCGGCGGCAGACAGCGCGGCCACCATAGCCGTCGGTGTCGCTAGGATGAAAGCACAGGGGCAACTAAAGATGACCACCGAAATGACGTTGTCCAGCCTGCGGGTGAAAGCCCAGACCAGCGCCGCAATCACGAGCACCAGCGGGGTGTAGAAGCCCATATACTGGTCCACGATCTTCATGATCGGCAGCTTGGTCTTTTCCGCCGCCAGAATCAGCTCGCGCACGCGGCCCAGCGTGGTATCCGTGCCCGCGCGGGTCACCTTGATCTCCAGCACGCCCGTCAGGTTTTGGGTGCCGGCGAACACTTCGTCGCCTGGCTTCTTATCCACCGGCAGCGATTCGCCGGTGATCGTAGCCTGGTTGAACGAGCCCTGGCCGGTGACAATGAGACCGTCCGCCGCGACGTTGTCGCCGGGGCGGATACGGATCACATCGCCAATCGCCAAATCCTTGGCGGCGACTTCCTCCTCGCCTTGCGGCGTGATGCGGCGGGCTTTCGTGGGCGTGAGCTTGATGAGGTGTTCGATGGAGGCCCGCGCGCCTTCAGCGGTGCGCGTCTCGATAATCTCACCCATCAGCATGAAGAAGGCGACCACGCCGGCCGTCTTGTAGTCGCCGGTGGCAAACGACGCGAGCACGGCGATGGCGACCAGCTCGTTAATGCTTAGAACCCCGGTGCGGATATCCTTCATGGCCGTCCAGACAATGGGATAGCCGAGGATGACAGCGCCAATCAAACCGCTCGCGCTGGCCACCGTGTGGCCCTGCTCGAACAGCCAGTCCACGAGGAACGCGTTGAGCACAAACACAATGCCCACCAGCGTCTGACGGAGGCGCACGGGCGTGTGCTCGTGGTCGTGGCCACACGTGGCGCACGATCCGCCGTGCTCGTGCTCATGCCGGCTCAAAAGGGAAGTGACTTGCATGATCTTAAATGTTCAATTCTCGAATCTCAGCGCCCGTCACGGCTTCTTTTCTTCCGTCACCGGCTTCGGGACTTCACGGTTTAACAATAGCCGCATCTCCTTCGGCTTGCCATCGGCGCTATCGGCCACGAAGATTTTATCCTGCACATTGGTCAGGACGCGGCCCAGGGTCTCTGTGAGACGCTGCTGGGCAAATAGCGCCGGGTGATCCTTGTATTGAGGCAGGATCTCCTGGAAACGCTCCGCCTGCGCACCCACGTCGCTCACACGCCGAGCGCGGTCGGATCGCGCCAGGTTGATGAGCGACTCAGCATCGGCGCTGGCCTTGTTGGTAACCTGGTTCTCGGAGCTGCGCGCCTCGTTGAGCACCTTGCTGCGCATCACTTCGGCCTTGAGCACGTTGGCAAACGCGTCCTTCAACTGTCGCGGCGGGACGCTGTCAACGGTGCACGTCTCAACGACAATGCCCAAGTCCTGCATCTCGGCCGACTGAGTTGCATGACGCCGCACCGCAGACCGGAACCCCGCGATGTCGCGCGTGAGGATGTCGTCCACCTTGAAGCGAGAGGCGGCGTAAAGCAGCGCGTTGTCCAGGGCATTCTGCACCGCGTTGGAAGCGTTTACAAAACTGAACACGTATCGGATCGGATCCTTGATGCGATAGGTCAGGATGGCGCGCGTGTGAATGATGTTCGCATCGGCCGTAAGCGCGTAGCCGTCCACGATTGGGTTCAGCGGCCCGCCCGCAGGCGGCTCGATCCCGGACAACTCCTGCTCGGGCGTCACCGGATACCAGCCCACCGTGGACCTGACTTGCTGCAGGCCAGAGATGGAAACCTTGATGCTCTCGTCAATAGGGTACGGGAGTGACCAGTGCAGCCCTGGCATGAGCAGGGCCTTTTCGCCCTCGCCCACCGGCCGGCCAAACCGCAATAAGATTGCCCGCTCCTGGGGGCCCACGGTGAAGAAACCGGAAGCGAGGAACAGCAGCGCCAGCAACACCATCAAGACTTTGACGATGGCAAAGCTGCTGCGCAGCGCTTCGGCCAACGCCTGCGAGCTGGCATCCATCGGCATCTCTGGCGGCAGGGCCGGCGCGGGCAGATCGTCGGGCGAATGTAGGTGGTCGTTCATCGCCGGATCACTTCTTCAGCAGGTTGGTCGAGACGCCACGGAACAAGTCAAACGGAGGCGTTTGCTGATCGAAAATAAGCACCGAGCGCTCCTTCAGGGAGCTTTCCAGCGCATTCAGGCGGAAGATAAAGCTGGCCAGTTCGGGGTTTTGCTGGAAGACGGCCAATGATTTGGCGGCTTCCGCCTCGCCAATGCCTTTAATGCGAGTCGCCTGCGATTCGGCGTTGGCCAGCAGTTCCGCCGCCTTGCGCTCGGCATCCGAGCGAATGCGCTGGGCTTCGGCTTCGCCTTCATACTGGAAGCGGTCCGCCAGCACCTTCCGCTCGGAGGTCATGCGGTCAAACACCGACTGGCTGACGGTTTCCGGGAGCTGCAAGCGCTTGATGCCGAGGAATTCGACCTCTAATCCGAGGTTGTTGGTGCGGATTTGGGACCGGATGCCTTCCAGGATGGCCTTCTCGATCGCGAGAAACGCGGCCCCATTATCGCTGGTGGAAACGAAGTCGGACAGCGGGTGCTTGCCCACGACATCGGTCTTGGCGTTGCCCACCCATTGGTCGAGCAGCGTTTCCGCCGCCGAAATCGGATTGGCGCTGCCGGCGAAACGGGGGAAGAAGTTGGTCGGGTTTGAGACCTTCCAGCCGACATAGACCGAGGTCAGCAAACCGAAGTTGTCGCTCGTAAGACCTTCGGTGAGCCGGTCCTCGAAGTTCTGCACCCGCCGGTCGAAGGTCCACACCTTCTGTATCGGCCAGGGCCACTTGAAATACAGGCTCGGTTCGGTGATCTGGCGCGTCGGCTTTCCGAACGTGGTGACCACGGCCACCTCGGTGGTACGGACCTGAAATGAGAACAGGAGAAAGCCGAAGATCAGGATCAGCAGCAGGGCAATGATAAGGGTCAATGGATTGCGTTTCATGGCAACTATTTGGATTTGGGCGCTGGCACAGTCAGGTTCAGCAGGCTGTCCGCAACGGAATCTTTCAGGTCGAACTGGAGGACGTCGTGGGTGTTAGTGGTGAGTAGAATATACTTGCGCGCGTTGGCGGTGGCCCGGACAAAGGTTTGGAGGTAGGACCGCTCCACATAGACCGACGGGGCCGTTATAAACGCGGGGATCTGGTTGGTAAACAGGGCCGCCTGGGCCAGCGCACCGACTTCGCGTGCCAAGCGCTCGGCGCTGGCCCGGTTGGTGAGTGTGACCGCCTGCGCCACGGCCAGCGCGTTAGTGCGGATGTCATCCGCGTGCGCCGCCAGGATCTTGGCTTGCTTCGTCTCGATGGCCGCGATGACTTTCTCGTATTCCGGCGCGACCTTCACCGGCGGGTGCAAATCGCCCAGGCCCACGGACACGATTTGGGCTCCCAAACCACGCTCATTCGCCTTGGCTTGGATGCGGTCCCGCAGCGTCTGGGCTGCCTCTTGCCGGCCGTAGGACATGATCTCCGCCATGTCCACGCCCACGAGATAGCGCACTACTTCGCGCGTGCCCAGATCCTCCAGGAGACCTGGGGCATCCTCGTTGATGTAGGCCCAGTCCACGAGGTTGGTGATCTGGAATTGCACCGGGACGCTCACCGTCAGCAAGCTTACGGGCGGGGTGCGCCGGCCCGCGACTTCGTTGGTGATCTCCTGCGAATACTGCAAGCGGTTCGCCACCAGGAAATTGGTCTCATCGCGGTGGCCCTGGCTCCAGAGCACGAACCGCTCGCGCTCCTGGCCCTCCTCCTCGGCAAATCCGACGTGGAAGGTCTGAATCTGCTCGGTGCGGAAGCGATAGACCTTGTCGATGGGCCACGGCCATTTCAGGTGCGCGCCCGGCCCGAGCGGCGAGCGGGTCTCCACGGGTTTGCCCAAGTGCTCCAGCAAGCCTTGCTCGCCCGCGTCAATGAACACGAAGCAGGTTGACAGCACCAGCGCTCCCACTTGCAGGAGCACCAGCCATCCGAGCGCCTTTTCGAAGAACCGATAGAACCACGTCTCGGAGACCTTGAACCCAAACTGGTAGTCCAAGGCTTGCGCGGCGGTGGTAATCAGCCCTTCCGGCTGCCCGAGCAGGCCAACCAACCGGCTCTCATATAGGGGCCGCTCGATCTTGCCTTTGACTCGCGGCCGATAAATCTCCAGCACTAGTTGGACCAGGGTTTCCACCGCCACCAGCCCCAGCAGGCCGCACAGGACATGCGCGACGTAGAAGTCCGCCTTTGGGAAGCCAGCCCAGACGCCGACCATCCCGAGCGAGACGATCAGGCATAGAAAGGCATTGAAGAGCAGGTAGCTGGCGCCGGGCCGGAGCAAACGGTGGCGCTCCAGCCGGGCGATGGTAGCGGAAAACCGGCCAAGCAGGAACAGCACCAGTGCGAAGAGGCCGAACAACGCCAGCCCGGCAATGGGCTGCTTAACTTCCGCCGCCGTCGTGCTCTGCGACAGCCAGCGCCAGAGCAGATACCCCCCGCCAGCCTGCAGCAGCAAGACGAGCACCGTGAACCCGGGCACGAAGAACCGTTCGAACTGCTCGCGCGAGCGTTGCGCCGGGAAGACTTCCGCATCGCGAGCCTCAAAAAGGGCCGAGCCGCCGTGGCTCTTCGCCAGTTCATCGAGTTCGAGCTTTTCCAGCCGCTCCCGGTCCTCGAGGCGCATCTGGAACCAGCTCACGACCGCCACCAGCACGCCGATGCCGAGAAACAAGATGCTGACCTGGCCCGCCATCGAGTTGGCGTAGCGCGCCACCCCCAGGCTTGCCACGCCCACAGCCAGCAAGGCCAGCAGGTTGATCAGCCCATTCTTCTGTACGCTTCGTTCCATGCGAAATTAACTCAGTTCCCGTTCTTGAAACAACAAAATGGCCGCAGCCAGCGCCGCGCCCACATACGCTGCCATATAAGCAAACGCCTTGGCCACATAACCCCACTGGAAGGTAGTCCGTCCTTCCGACAGGGCATCCGCCAGCCAGAAAAGCTGCCAATTCGGCGTCACGGTGTAAAGTACTGACGCCCACCACGCCCCCCCCATGCCGGCCTGGCGCAGGCGCGCCTGGTCCGCCGCGCTGATCGTCTCCCGCTCTGCCGGCTCCAGTTTGCCGTTCTTGTCTGTGTCGTATCTGCCAACGATTTCCTTTAGCAACGTCCGCTGGCTCTCCGACCATCGGGAACTGTTGACTTCTTCCGTCAAATCATGGCGCCAGACTGGCTCGGCCCGCCGGCCAAACAGGTAATCGGACATCGTGCCCACCAGGAACAGCGCCGTGCAAATCGTCAGGGTGGGAACCATATCGAGCCGCGTCGAACAGGCCAGCGCCAGCCCCGCCAGGATCCAGAGCGCAAACAAAATTAGCAGCGCTGCCGGTATCAGCCGCCAATCAACGCCCGTAGCCCATTCCCGCGGCTTGCCGTGCTGGTCGAAAAAGCTGATCACCACGAACGCCAACGTCACCATCAGCAGCAGGCTGAACACCGCGTCCGATACGAACGGCCGCCGCAGGAAGAAATTGCTGAACCCGCCCAGCAGGTAGGCCACGACCAGTGACAGTAAGAAAATCCCCAGCGCGAACAGGTCGGTCGAGCCGTAAGCGTCGAACGCCATGCGACTGGCCAGCAGCGCCGCGATTAGGTTGACGTAGGTCAGTAGCGCCAGCGCGACGATCAGGCCGGCATATTTCGCCAGCAGGAACTGGGCGCGGCCAACCGGTTTGGACAGCACCGCCAGGGCGGTCCCGGTGCGGATTTCGCGCGCCAGCGAGGCTGAGGCGCTCAACACTGCCCCGAACAGGCCTGCCAGCAGCATCACCGCCAGCGTGCTGTTCTTGACCAGCTTAGGCTCGTCCCCGAACGCGAAGTAATAAGGGGTTGCCAGGAATATCTCGAACACCGCAGAACTGGTCATCAGCAGCAGGAACACCGGCTGCCGGACCAGCTCCATGAATGCATTCGTGGCAATGGTGATGAATTGTCGCATCTACTCGGTTTAACCTGTCATTCTAAGAACCGGCCGGAATAAAGCAATTCGTTAATCAATTCGTTAGTCAATCTGCGGTTCAATCTGCCGCACTTCCCCGCCGGTGGGAACTGTGCGTTTGCGCGCACACCGCCGGCTTCGAGGTGGTTACCACCGCCAGAGAATACCTCGTGAGGCCATCCCCGTCGAGGCAGTTCCTGCGCCCCCCCCCGTCCCTATTACTGACGGGCAGTTCAGAGCGCACGTTCCAGTATCCAAGCCAGTTCGTCGGGGGTCAAGGTGATGGGATTCGCTTTCATGCTGCTGGCCTGGGCAGCTTTCCCGACCAATTCAGCGGTGTGCTCGCGCTTCAGCCCATACTGGCCCAGACCGGGGATTTTAAGGTTCGTAACCAGCTTGAGCACCCACCCGATGCCGGCTTCCGCGGTCGCAGTCACGCTGCCGGTCACCAGGCGCGCCACCTCGTCGTAGCGCCGCAGCGGCTCGGCGGCGGGCTGGCGTTGGCGAAGAGCTCGGACATTCACTTCCATCACGTGCGGCAGCAGAGCCGCGCACACGGCCCCATGCGGCGCGTGGAACTGGCCGCCGATCGGGGCAGCGAACCCATGCACCGCTCCCAGCCCCGCATTGGCCAGCGCCAGTCCGCCAAACAGGCTGGCCACCGACATATCCAATCGCGCCGCCGGATCGCGCCCCTGCTCAAAGGCCGTCTGCAACGAGCGCGCCGCGCGGCGGATCCCCTCGACGCACAGCGCGTCGGTCATCGGGTTAGGGCGCGAGCAAACGTAGGGCTCGATGACTTGCGTCAGCGCATCCAGCCCGGTGCTGGCCGTGATGGCCGGCGGCAAGTCATAGGTCAGTTCCGGGTCCACGAGCGCTACTTTCGCCAGCAGGAACTGGCTGCGCAGGCTCACTTTGAACTTATGCTCCGGAGAGGCGAGGACGGCGTTGCGGGTCACTTCTGCGCCGGTGCCCGCGGTGGTAGGGATTGCGATGAACGGCGCGCCGGGCTGGGTCAGCGCCTTGCCGCAGCCAACGACCTCCAGGTAATCGAGCAGTTCGCCCGGGTTGGTGAGCATGGCCGCGATGGCCTTGCCGGCATCCAGCGCGCTGCCCCCGCCGATAGATACGACCACGCCGCAATTCTCCTGCTTCGCCTGGGCCACGCCCCGCCGCACCGTCTCAATCTCCGGCTCGCCGCGGACTCCGAAAAGGCTGCAGTGCAGGCCGCTCTCACGCAAGCGCTCAGCCAACGGCCCCACCGCGGCCGGCTCCAGGTTCGTGACCACCACCGCACGATCGCCAAACTCGCGCGCTATTTTGCCCGCCTCGCCAAACGTGCCCGGACCGAAAACGATGCGGGTGGCTGTGCTAAATTCAAATCGCATAAAAGGGTCCTCGCCACTAGCCGCGCTTCACCAGGCCGAATCCTCCGGAAAGAGGTTTGCGTATTTCACGCTCGTGCGCGGCTCTGCCATCATCGGCGCGACCGCATCGCGCCAAGTCTGGTAATGCCGTGTCTCCTTGTGCGCGGCCAGCGCCTGCGGGGTGCGATAAGCCTCCACGAGCACGAAGCGCGCGGCGTCATCCTGCTGCTGGACGCAATCGAAGCCGGCGATGCCAGGCTCCTTAGTGCTTTCCCGCGCATTGGCGACGGTGGCATCTTTGAATGCCTCCACGCACTCCGGTTTCACATGAACATGGACGTGAACGACTAGCATAATTTCAATTCGTTTCGGCGTTAAAGGATTGGCGCGTTAAACGTCCGAGCGTCACACCGGCCAACGCGCTCCGCCGCGAGAATGGCCCGCGCCCGTGAGTATTTCAACTCCTAACGCCCAGACCGTGCCCGGTTCATGGCTGAAATCCGAGATCCGAGATCCGAAAACCGAAGGAAATCCGAAAAGTTAGGCTTCACCGCCACAAACTTATCTTGTAACCACAGCACTATTCGGGTTTCGGGTTTCGGATTTCCTTCGGATCTCGGATCTCGGATCTCGGCCCTCAGCGCCCCGCTTCCACGCTCTTGCCGGCCTTAGCCTTATAAACGCCTGCCTTGATAAACGGCTGCAAGTACGCCCCATACCCCGCCCGCTCCATCTCCTCCAGTGGGACAAAACGCAGCGAGGCGGAGTTGATGCAGTAACGCAGGCCGGTGGGGCCGGGTCCGTCATTGAACACGTGTCCCAGATGCGAATCCGCCACGCCGGACCGCACTTCCGTGCGCTCCATGCCGAGCGAGCGATCCGAGTGCTCGACGACGTCCTTATTCTCCAACGGCTTCGAGAAACTCGGCCAGCCGCAGCCCGAATCAAACTTGTCCAGCGAACTGAACAGCGGTTGGCCCGAGACAATGTCCACATAAAGCCCCGGCTTATGGTTGTCGTAGAACTCGTTGCGGAAGGGCGGCTCGGTGGCAGCGTTTTGCGTCACGGCATACTGCATCGGGCTAAGCTTCTGCTTCAGCTCCGCAGCCGGCGGTTTGGTGAATTTCTGCATAGCGGCATTGGTAATGGGCGGCGAAGTGATGGGCGGCTTAGGGGTGGTCGTCTGCGAAACGGCTTGGTCGCAGCCGGTCAGGACGGCCGCCGTCAAGGCTGCCGCCGCAGCCAGGCAAGCTATCGGTTTCACCGCGTTCATGCAGGATGATAGCACATGCGAAGCCGTAACTAAAACCCGAACTGGCCAAAGCCCGTCCGCTGCGCCACAATAAGGGCATGACCGAGCCAGACCCCCTACAACCCGCCATACGCGTCGTGATGATGCCCCGCGACACCAACCCGATGGGCACAATATTCGGCGGCATCATTCTGAGCCATATTGACGTGGCGGGTGCGGTGGAGGCGCGCAAGCATTCGGAAAAGATGCTCGTGAGCGTCGCCATGCACGAGGTCAAGTTCATCGCGCCGGTGTTCGTGGGCGATCTGGTGAGCTTCTACACCGAGACCGTGAAGATTGGCAGGACGTCGGTCACGGTTCGGGTGACAGTAGATGCCTGGCGCAGGCAGGCGCCGCATGAGAACGTGCGGGTCACTCAGGCCGAGGTGGTCTATGTCGCCCTGGATTCGCCTGGGCACTCGGCACCGCTGTAGGCCCGGCCTTCCCTACGTAGTCAGGAACACCTTTCGGCCTTACCGCGAGCCGGCTGCAACGCTCGACCGGTCGTCATCTGCGGCCGGGAAATCCGAAGCCCGAAGCCCGAAACCCGAAAGAAATCCGAAGGCCGAAATCCGAACAGAGCACCGCCTACGCAGTCGCCCACATGCCCTGGAGCCCATTCATTCGGCTTTCGGATTTCGGATTTCCTTCGGTTTTCGGATCTCGGGTTTCGGATTTGTCTCGCCGGTTGCTGCCGTTAGCCCCCCCCCACCTTGCCTTCTCAAGCCGACCAACCCTTGCGATACGGCCGCGTCACCCACTGATTGAGCTCGGTGAGGTTGGTGACCTTCATGTTGGGCCCGTCCCATTCCACCTTCTTCCCCGCTCCCGCGTGCTGGGCCAGGTTGCCGAGCAGAGTGAATTCGGTTAACTGGGCCCCGTACTCGAAGCTGGCTGCGGTCTCGATCTTGCCTTCCCGGCAGGCATTGAGGAAGTCGGCCATGATATTCTTCGGGCGCGGCAGGGTGCGGGGCGGTTGGGTGATCTGCTCCATCTTCTCCAGCGGCAGGATGTGAAACTTGCCGCCATAGGTGCCGGTGTAGAAGATGCCTTTCTCCCCGACGTAGAGTGTCCCGCTGTCCGGTCGGTCCATCTCCTCATCGGGATACTGCTTCTGCAATTCTGCCAGCAGAGCGGGGAAGTTGCGGTCCGCGCCCTTGGCGGCCTTCAGACTTCCGCTGGCGCTGCCGATCGCGTCCTTTTTGAGCCCCTCATACCAGTAAGCCTTCAGCGGCGGCATGTTGCCGCGGGCGGGGATGTCCCAGCGCAGTCGGCAGCCAGTGGGATAACGCTCGTCGCTGCCGCCGCGCTGTTCCTCGACCTCAATGGAGGTCGGGTGTTCAATCTTGAGCGCCCAAAACACC
>Ga0194060_10002655_pt1 | contig 12723 bp, 8 predicted proteins | sample SepL225m_MetaG_FD_163427 | JGI IMG/M metagenome (GOLD analysis project Ga0194060, IMG submission 163427) | Anoxic zone freshwater microbial communities from boreal shield lake in IISD Experimental Lakes Area, Ontario, Canada - Sep2016-L222-5m | ecosystem: Environmental > Aquatic > Freshwater >... | reverse complement strand
CAGCAATCCCCCCTGGCGACGCTTTATCGCAGTTGGTCAGGCCTTCAGCACCGCCAGCACTTCGTCCAGCATTTTCTTCGCATCGCCGAACAGCATGCGATTGTTCTCTTTGTAGAACAACGGATTGTCGACGCCGGCATAGCCGGAGGCCATGCTGCGCTTCATCACGATCGAGGTCTTGGCTTTCCACACTTCGAGCACCGGCATGCCGGCGATCGGGCTGGTCGGGTCATCCTGCGCGGCCGGGTTCACGATATCGTTGGCGCCGATGATCATGGCGACATCGGTATCGGGGAAGTCCTCGTTCAGCTCGTCCATCTCGAACACGATGTCGTAGGGCACCTTGGCCTCGGCCAGCAGCACGTTCATATGGCCGGGCATGCGGCCCGCCACCGGGTGGATGCCGAAACGCACATTGACGCCCTTCGCGCGCAGCAGCTTGGTGATCTCGAACACCGTGTGCTGCGCCTGCGCTACCGCCATGCCGTAGCCCGGCACGATGATCACGTTCTTCGACTCGCGCAGCAGTTCCGCCGTCTCCGCCGCAAGAACCGGATTGACCTCGCCTGCCGGCTGCGCACCGCCCGCTGCAGCCGGGGTGCCGCCCGCTGTGCCGAATCCGCCCGCGATCACGCTGATAAAGTGGCGGTTCATCGCCTTGCACATGATGTAGGACAGGATTGCACCCGAGGAACCCACCAGTGCGCCGGTGACGATCAACAGGTCGTTCGACAGCATGAAACCCGTGGCCGCCGCCGCCCAGCCGGAGTAGCTGTTCAGCATCGACACCACCACCGGCATGTCGGCGCCACCGATGGCCATCACCATATGGATGCCGAACAAGAGCGCGATCACCGTCATCACGATCAAGGGCATCATGCCCTGGCCGGGAGCCGCGTTCAGAAACTCGCGCCCGAACCAGATCACGACCAGCAGGCCGGTCAGATTGAGCCAATGGCGTCCGGGGAGCAGCATCGGGTTGCCGCCGATCTTGCCCGAGAGCTTGCCGAATGCGATCACCGAACCGGAGAAAGTCACGGCACCGATCAGGATGCCGATATAGATCTCTATCTCGTGGATGTGCAATTCGGTCGGCGTCAGCGGAACGCTTTTTCCGTCGATCATCTGGAACGCCGATGCAGGATCGATGTAGCTGGCGAAGCCGACCAGCATGGCGGCGAGACCGACCAGGCTGTGCATCAGCGCGACCAGCTCGGGCATCTGCGTCATTTTGACCGTGCGCGCGGCGTAGAGGCCGATCGCGCCGCCCACCACCATGGCGCCGACCAGCCACGGTACGCCGGCCATGGTGACGCGCGGCCCGAACACCGTCGCGAGCACGGCGATGGTCATTCCTATCATGCCGTACAGGTTGCCGCGGCGCGAGGTCTCCGGATTGGAGAGACCACCCAGGCTCAGGATAAAAAGTATTGTCGCCCCGATATAGGAGACGGTTGCCAGACTTGCGGACATGAAGTGTCTCCCTTATTTGCGGAACATTTCCAGCATGCGCTGGGTGACGGCGAAGCCGCCGAACATATTGACCGAGGTAAGCACGATGCCGACCACTGCGAGCCAGCGTATCGCATCGGCGTTGACCGACCCGGCAACGGGCGAGATCTGCACCAGTGCACCGATGGCGATAATGCTGCTGATCGCATTGGTCACGCTCATCAGCGGCGTGTGCAGCGCCGGCTTCACGTTCCACACCACCATGTAGCCGACGAACACCGCTAGCACGAACACGGTGAAGTGGTTGAGGAAGGCCGACGGCGCGCTGTTGCCGATGAACCAGAACATCAGCGCGGCCACGCCGAAGTTGATCGCCATGCTCATGCCGGAGGCCGGCCCGCTGGCCTCGCCGTGTTTCGGCGCTTTGGCCGGCATAGCCGGCTTGGCTGCCGGCGCGGCCGGCGGCGTGATGGCTGGCGGCGGCCAGGTGATCCCGCCCTCCTTGATGACCGTCAGGCCGCGGATGGCGTCGTCCTCCATATTGACATTGATGACCCCGTCCTTGGTCTTGCACAGTTCCTCTGACAGCCGGAACAGGTTGGTCGCATACAGCGTCGACGACTGCTTCGCCAGCCTGCTGGTCAAATCGGTATAGCCGACGATGGTCACACCGTGCTTCACCACCGCCTTGCCGGGCTCGGTCAGCTCGCAATTGCCGCCCCGCTCGGCCGCCATGTCGACGATGACACTGCCCGGCTTCATGCTCCGCACCATCTCGGCGGTAATCAGCTTCGGCGCGGGTTTGCCCGGAATAAGCGCTGTGGTGATAATGATGTCGACTTCCTTGGCCTGCTTGGCGTACATCTCGCGCTGTGCCTGCTGGAAGCCCTCGCTCATCACCTTGGCATAGCCGCCGCCGCCTGAACCTTCCTCTTCATAATCGACCTTCACGAATTCGCCGCCCAGCGACACCACCTGGTCGGCCACCTCGGCGCGCGTATCGTTGGCGCGCACGATGGCGCCCAGACCGGCTGCGGTCCCGATCGCCGCCAGGCCGGCGACGCCGGCACCGGCAATGAAGACCTTGGCGGGCGGCACCTTGCCGGCGGCGGTGATCTGGCCATTGAAGAATCGGCCGAAGGCGTTGGCGGCCTCAATGACCGCGCGGTAGCCGGCGACGCCGGCCTGGGAGGTCAGGGCGTCCATCTTCTGGGCGCGGGAGAGCATGCGCGGCAGCGCGTCGATGGCCAGCACGGTGACCTTGCGCGCCGCGAGCTGCTGCATCAGTTCAGGGTTCTGCGCCGGCCAGATGAAGGTGATCAGGGTCTGGCCCTCATGCATCAGGCCGACTTCTTCAGCGGTCGGTACGCACACCTTGAACACGATGTCGGATTCCGCCCACAGCTTGGCTGCGCCGTCGACGGTCTGCGCACCTGCGGCGCGATAGGTTTCGTCGCTGCAGTTCGCCGCGTCGCCGGCACCGGACTCGACCTTGACCGAGAAACCGAGTTTGATGAGCTTTTCGACGACTTCGGGCACGGTGGCAACGCGCTTTTCGCCGGCCGCTGTCTCTTTTGGTACGCCTATGACCTGAGGCATGAATCCCCCTTGTTTTTTAACTGGATGTTGACAATCGGTAGCACCGAGGCTCGCGACGATACCACTGCGGCCTGGACGAGCGTCAAGACTTGCGTACTGTACTTACCCCAGCCAAATCAGCATTGATGTACATCAAACTCAGGTCAGGCCACGCTCTGCGCTACGGCGCCCATCGACAGGCATGTATTCCGGGGCCTCGGCCTTTCCCAGAAACTGCAAGGCGGCAAGCCGCGCATACAGGCCTTTTTCGCGAACCAGCTGATCGTGTGTGCCCATGGCGATGATGCGCCCTTCGTCCATCACCACGATGCGGTCCGCGCTCTGTACCGTGGCCAGCCTGTGCGCGACGATCAGCGTAGTGCGGTTTTGCATCAGCCGCGCCAGCGCCAACTGCACATAATGTTCGCTCGCGGCATCGAGCGAACTGGTCGCCTCGTCGAGCAACAGCACCGCACGATCGGCGAGCAGCGCCCGCGCAATCGACAGCCGCTGGCGCTGGCCGCCGGAGAGCCGCACCCCGCGCTCGCCGAGAAATGTATCCATGGTCTCGGGCAGGCGCTCGATGAACTCGGCCGCGTAGGCTGCCGCGCAGGCCGCCTCGACTTGGGCGTCGCTGGCACCGGGCCGGCCGTAGCGCACGTTCTCCCGCACCGAAGCGGCGAAGATCACCGGATCCTGCGGCACCAGCGCGAGTCGCGTGCGCAGCGCGCGCGGATCAGTGCGGCGCAGTTCGACACCGTCGAGGCTGATGCTGCCGGCATCCGGATCGTAGTAGCGCAACAGCAACTGCAAGACCGTCGACTTGCCGGCGCCCGAGGGACCGACCAAGGCAACCGTTTCCCCCGGTTTCACTTCGAGCGAGAATTCGGCAAGCGCCAGAGCATCCGGGCGCGAAGGGTAGTGAAAGCTGACATTGTCGAAACGCACTTCTCCGCGCGGCGGCTCAGGCAGCGGCTGCGGACTGTCCGGCGCGTGGATCTGCGGCTCAGTGGCAAGCAACTCCATCAGGCGCTCGGTGGCGCCGGCGGCGCGCTGCAGGTCGCCGATCACTTCGGATACCGCGCCGAACGCCCCCGCGACCAGCACCGCGTAAAACACGAATGCGGACAGTCCGCCCGCGCTGATGCGCCCGGCAAGCACATCGTGGCCGCCGATCCACAAAATCACGCCCACCGCGCCGAACGCAAGCAGCATCACCAGCGCGATCAGCAGCGCGCGCTGGCGGATGCGCTCGGCCGCGGTCGCAAATGCCTGCTCCACGCGCTCGCCGAAGCGCGAGCGGTCCTCGTCCTCGTGACCATAGGACTGCACCGTGCGGATCTCGTGCAGCGCCTCGTCGATATAGACGCTGACATCGGCCACGCGCGCCTGGCTTGCGCGCGACAGCGCGCGCACCCGCCGTCCATAGAGCAGTATCGGCGCAATGACCAGCGGAACGCCCAGCAACACTAGCGCGGTGAGTTTTGGGCTGGTGACCAGCAGCATGACCAGGCTGCCGAGCATGATCAGCGTGTTGCGCAGCGCGAACGAGGCGCTGGACCCGATCACCACTTCGAGCAGGGACGTGTCGTTGGTGAGTCGCGAAATCACCTCGCCCGTGCGCGTGACCTCGAAAAAGCCGGGCGACAGGTCGAGCAGATGGCCGAACACGGCGCGGCGGATATCGGCCGAGACGCGCTCGCCGATCCAGGAGACGAAATAGAAACGCGTGTAAGTGGCGATCGCCATGACCACGATCACGGCCAGCAGCGCAATCAGCGCCGAGTCGAGCAGCGCCGCATCGCCGCTGGAAAACCCGCGGTCGATGACCCGGCGCAGCCCCTGGCCCAGGACCAGCACGCACACCGCGGCCACGACCAGGGCCACCGCGGCTATCGCGACTTGCCGGCGGTAGGGCGCGAGAAAACCGAGGACGCGCGCAAGCTGGCGAATGTCGCGGTTCGCCGGCCGCTCCGGAATGGTATCCCGCGCCCGCGCCACGCTAAGTCCCGGCCAAACGCCGCTCCAGCGCCACGATCCAGTGTTCCAGCGGCAGCGCGGTTCCGCCTTGCAGATGGCTCAAACAGCCGAGGTTGGCGCCGACTATGGCCTGCGGCGAGCCCGCATGCAGCGCGGCCAGCTTGTTCGATTTGAGCTTCGTCGACAACTCGGGCTGCAGGATCGAATAGGTGCCGGCGGAACCGCAGCAAAGGTGACTGTCCGCAACGGGCGTCAGCTCGAATCCGGCGGCGAGCAAGATGCGTTCGATCACGCCCTTGACCTGCTGCCCGTGTTGCAGCGAACAAGGCAGTTGCAGCGCAAGTTTGGACGCCGCGGATGATTTTCCCGCGGCAAGCAAAGGCATCAACCGCTCCAATTCGCCTGCGATCACTTCGCTGACGTCGCGGGTCAGGGCGCTGATGCGTTCCGCCTTCGCGGCATAGGCGCGATCGTGCGCGAGCAGGTGGCCGTACTCCTTCACCGTCGTGCCGCAGCCGCTCGAGGTCATGACGATGGCTTCGATGCCGCCGGCTGTGCCGGCATCGGCCGCCTCTACGTAGGGCCACCAAGCATCGATCAGCGCGCGCATGTCGTCCAAGCCGTCTTCCTGCGCATTCAGGTGATAGCGCACCGCGCCGCAGCAGCCCGCGCCCGGCGCCTCGATCAGCGAAATACCCAGCCGGTCGAGCACGCGCGCGCCAGCGGCATTGATGTCGGGCGAGAGCGCCGGCTGCACGCAGCCGGCGAGTACCAGCATCCGGCGCTTGTGCCTCGCGACCGGCCATGAGCCTGCCTCGGGCACCGCAGCCGGAATTTTTCCCTGCAACGAAAACGGCAGCCCCGGTCGCGTCAGCCGGCCCAGCGCGAGCAGCGATCCAAACAGCCAGGGGCGCGGCAGCACCGCGCTCAACAGGCGCCGCAGCATCCGCTGTGCCCAGGACCGCGGCACGCGCTCCTCCGCCAGTTTGCGGCCGATGTCGACTAGGCGTCCGTACTGAACCCCGGACGGACAGGTGGTCTCGCACGAGCGGCAGGTGAGACAGCGGTCCAGGTGCAGCTGTGTCCTGGCCGTGATCGCGGCGCCTTCGAGCATGCCCTTGATCAGGTAAATGCGCCCGCGCGGCCCGTCGAGTTCGTCGCCCAGCAACTGATAGGTGGGACAGGTCGCGGTGCAAAAACCACAATGCACGCATTTGCGCAGGATGGCGTCCGCCTCCCTGCCATCGGGCGTATCCTTGATGAAATCAGCCAGCTTAGTCTGCATGAAGCGGGCGCGGCGAAACGGCGTTCATAAATCCGGATACATCCGGCCGGGATTGAACACGCCCGCGGGGTCGAAGGAATGCTTCAGGCGGCGGTGAATATTCAACAGAGGCGGGGTTAGCTGCGTGAACACACCCGCGCTCTTGTCCGCGGCGCGAAACAGCGTGGCATGTCCGCCCGCCTGCGCCGCCGCGTCACGGATGGTTCGCGCATCGGCATTGCTCGCCAGCCATCTTAGCGCACCGCCCCACTCGATCAGCTGGTCACCCGGCAAATCGAGCGGCGGCGCAACCGAGGGCACGGACAGCCGCCACAGGGGCTTGTCGGTGCTGAAAAAAGGATCGGCCTGCTCGCGAATCGCGGTCCAGAAGCGCGTTGCCTGATCCGGATCCACAGTCGCGCCGCCGATCGCGTCGCGCGCCGCCTTGACCGCGCTGGCTGCACCCGACAGGCGCACCGCGAGATCGCCATCGGCCCAGGCGCTGGCGCTGATCGGCAACGGCTGTCCACCCCAGTGGTTAAGTATCCCGATCGCCTTGTCTTCAGGCATTTCCAGTTTCAGTGTCGCCTCGGCAAACGGCAATGGCGGCACCTTGAGCGAGACCTCCAGAATCAGACCCAGCGTGCCCAGGGAACCCGCCATCGGGCGTGAGACGTCGTAGCCGGCGACGTTTTTCATCACCTGCCCGCCGAAGCTGAGATCGTCGCCGCGTCCGTCGAGCACGCGCACACCGAGGACGAAATCGCGCACCGCCCCGGCCCACGCCCGCCGCGGTCCGGAGAGCCCGGCGGCGACCATTCCGCCCACGGTCGCGCCGGGACCGAAGTGCGGCGGTTCGAACGCGAGATGCTGTCCCTGCGCGCGCAACGCGGCCTCCAGTTCCGTCAACGGCGTGCCGCAGCGGACCGTAATCACCAATTCGGTCGGCTCATAGGCGATGATGCCGGCATAGGCTCGTGTGTCCAACACCTCGCCCGTCAGGGCCTGGCCGTAGAAATCCTTGGTGCCTCCGCCGCGCAAGCGCAGCGGCATCTTCCCGGCTGCAGCAGAGCGAATCCGGTCAGCGTATTGTTCGACAACTTCCTGCATGTCAGAAACGCGGCAGTTCGGGGTGCGGCAACTGTCCGCCCCGGACGTGCATCCGGCCGAACTCGGCACAGCGGCGCAGCGAAGGTATGTTCTTTTCCGGATTCAGCAGATTTTCCGGATCAAACGCGCTCTTCACCGCGCGAAACAGCGCAAGTTCTGCAGGCGCAAACTGGACGCACATCTGGTTGATTTTCTCGATTCCCACGCCGTGTTCGCCAGTGATGGTGCCTCCCACCTCTATGCATTTCTCCAGCACTTCCCCGGCGAAGGCCTCGGTGCGGCGCAACTGGTCCGGATCGTTGGCGTCGAACAGGATCAGCGGATGCAGGTTGCCGTCGCCGGCATGGAACACATTGGGGCAGCGCAGTCCGTATTTCTTTTCCATGGCGGCGATGAACATCAGGATCTCTCCCAAGCGCTTCCTCGGTATGGTGCCGTCCATGCAGTAGTAATCCGGCGAGATGCGGCCCACCGCCGAGAACGCCGCCTTGCGCCCGGACCAGAACTTCAGGCGCTCTGCTTCGTTTTGCGAAATGCGGAAATCATAGGCGCCGGATGCTTTTAGCACCGCGGTCATGCGCGCGATCTCCTCCTCCACCTCCTCCGGCGTGCCGTCGGATTCACACAGCAGCAGCGCGGCCGCTTCAAGATCGTAGCCGGCGTGCACATATTCCTCGACCGCGCGCGTGGCGGGTTGGTCCATCATCTCCAGCCCGGCCGGTATGATGCCGGCGGCGATCACGTCGGCCGCGGCGTTGCCCGCTTTCTCCACGTCGTCGAACGCGGCGAGTATCACCCGCGCCGTCTGCGGCTTGGGCACCAGCCTGACGGTGATTTCCGTGGCCACGGCGAGCATGCCCTCGGAGCCCATGATCAGCGCAAGCAGGTCGAGGCCCGGTGCATCGAGCGCCTCGTTGCCGAATTCCACCGTCTCGCCCTCGATGGTGCAGGCGCGCACCCGCAACACGTTGTGCACGGTCAGGCCGTATTTGAGGCAGTGCACGCCGCCCGAATTCTCGGCCACGTTTCCGCCTATGGTGCAGGCGATCTGCGAGGACGGGTCGGGGGCGTAATACAGGCCGTAAGGCGCTGCCGCTTCCGAAATGGCAAGGTTGCGCACCCCAGGCTGAACGCGCGCCGTGCGCGCCACAGGATCGAGCGCGAGAATGCGCTTCATTTTGGCCAGCGACAACAGCACGCCCTTGCCGTGCGGCAGCGCCCCGCCCGAGAGGCCGGTGCCGGCGCCGCGTGCCACCACCGGCACTTTGAGTTCCCTGCAAGCGCGCAGAATCCGGCCAACCTGCTCCTCGTTCTCCGGCAATGCCACCGCCATGGGCAACTCGCGGTAGGCCGAGAGCCCGTCGCACTCGTACGGTTTGGTGTCTTCCTGCTCGTACAACACGGCCTCAGGCGGCAGGATGGCGCGGAGCGCCTTCACCGCGTCGGCCTGGCGCACCGGATCGAGCAAACGAAAGCCGTCGTTCACATCATGCTCCTGCAGCGGATGGTCTCGGGGCATCGATTCGATACCGGGCCGGTTGTGGGAGGTTCATTGAATACGGAGTGCACATGAATCGGACCAGCGATGTTAGGCGTGCACTACAACACTGTCAATCAAGCGCTCAGGCAGTTTCGCTCGGCGAAAACAGTGCCGATTCGGCTCGATCCCCAAGCCCCCGGCGCCCGCGGGTGCGCCCTGATACTGCGCCAGACTGTTTCCCGCCTTGACTTTCCCCTTGGCCTGCAATTTGACTGTCGATGTTCGCGAAAAGCAGCCATAAGCTAGTCTTGTGAAGCGATTTATGATTGAATAAGAAAACCATATGCTGCCGAAGGGGGAGGAATGGCGGACAGACGATTGCAGGTTTTCCATGCGGTAGCCAAACAGAGCAGCTTCACCAAGGCGGCCGAGACGCTGTTCATGACACAGCCGGCGGTGACGTTTCAGATCAAACAGTTGGAGGAACATTTCAACACACGCCTGTTCGACCGCGGACATGGCAAAATCTCGCTTACGCCCGCGGGCGAGGTGGTGCTGGAGTATGCGGATAGAATCCTCTCGCTTTCGGCCGAGCTCGATACCCGCATTAGCGAGTTGACCGGAGAGGTTCAGGGCCTGTTGTTGATCGGCGCGAGCATGACCATCGCCGAGTTCATGCTGCCGCGGGTGCTCGGAGAATTCAAAGGGGCCTATCCCGGGGTCAAGGCGCGACTGACCGTGGCGAACTCGGAGACGATCGAGCTCGGCGTCGCTGCGCACAGTCTGGATATCGGTCTGATCGAGGCGCCTTCTCACCTTCCCAGCCTTTCGACCGAGGAATGCTGCGAGGACGAACTGCAGGTGGTGTGTTCGCTGGCGCACCCGCTGGCCAAATTGAAGTCGGCAACGCCCAAGCAGCTATCGCAGCATGCATATATCAGCCGCGAGCCCGGCTCGGGTACGCGCGAAGTGACCGACAGCTATTTCCGCCAACATGGTCTGGCGCCCGAAGACATAAATACCGTGATGGAACTTGGCAGCCCGGACGCGATCAAGGGCGTGGTCGAGACCGGGCTGGGCTTTGCCATCATGTCGAAAGTGATCGTGGCCAAGGAAAAGCAGCTTGGCGTTCTCGTTGCGCTGCCGCTTGCGCCCAAGCTCACGCGCACGCTCTCGCTGGTTTACCCGAAAGAGAAATTCCGTTCGCGCCTGGTATCGAGTTTCGTCGAATTCTCCAAGGGCAGGCTGAAGAACACCGTCAAGGGGTGAGCGGGTGATCCGCCAGTGCGCTCACCCGCGAACGGCCGGTGTGCGCGGAGTGCACCAGAACCGCCATTTTCCCTTTCGGCCCGCCTCCGGCGGATCCTTCATTCGTCGTCCTGGCTCTCGTACTTCAGGCTCTCGTACTGTTGATCCTGGTCGAGCACCTTGCTCTGGGCCGCGTCGCGCTCCATCTGCTCGACTCTCCGGCGGTAGCGCTCGCGCCGCTTCTCCGCCGCGTCGGTCCGCACCGGGATCGTGATCTCCCCGAAAAGCGCCTGCTTGAGGAAGCGGAAGGCAAAGCGCAGCAACGACTCGTCGTTGTCGAACAGCGCCTGTTTCTCCGCCGGGTCGAGCTCGAACAGTTCGGTGAAGCCGGGGCCGGAAATGAATTCGCGAAAGCCGTCCAGATCGTAACTCGCGAGGAAGAACAGCTCCATGCTGCGCTCCGAAGGCTTGCCCACGGTCGGGCCGCTGGAGCGCTTCTTCAGTACGATCTGACGCCACTCGCGGTTGATCGCGTCATAGTCTTCCAGCCCCTGTTCCCGGCGGAAGTCGCGCACCGTCTGCGTCTTCGGTTCCTGGTGACCGAGGCAGTGGTCTTCCTTCACCACGAAATACGAATCCTCGTCGGTGGGCGAGTCTTTCTTGCGCATCGACAGCAGGCCAAGCGCATAGTAGCGGCAGGCCGAAGGCCGGTCGGCGTACACGCCGCAGCCTTCTGGCGTGAGAAACACGCAGGCCGGTGATTCGTCCTTGGTCGCAAGCTTGAGCCCCGGCATGCCGTGGCCATCCATTGCGAAGTCTCGCGTGAAGTTGTCGAGAAAGTCGCGCGCCGAAATTTTTAGACGTTTTTTCAGCCGCAGCACGTCATAGGGCGCGAGCATGATGTCGATGTTCTGGCAGCACTTGTTGAAACAGGCGATGCCCTTGTGGCAATTGAACTGGAGCATGTCGTCCGGCCCGAGCTGGACCGGCTGGACCGGCGTCATGGGGCTGGGATCGCTGTATTGCTTGGTCATTGGCTGTCCCGGCCCGGGTGCGGGCGGTGGGAGCCGTATGTCGATGCTCATGGTGGTGTCCGTTTGTGCGGCCAGCCTGCGCGCAGCGCTCGTATTGCGGCGCATCGCGAGGCACGAGCCTCAAAATAGCCCGGGCTAGGGCTGGGCGGAGGGGCCCAACCCCTTCTTTGGGCCCGGGCGGTCCTCAAAACAAGAGGGTCTGGGCAGATTATACCCAGACCCCCGATTGGTCTAGCGTTCGATCGGCGCAGAGATTACTTGATTACCTGCACGTACGGCACCTTCTTCAGCGTCCACTTCTTCGTTTTCTTGTCATAAGTGGAATTGCTGAAGCACTTCCAGTTGACGTCGTCGATGTAGTTGTAGTCCATGTGGTAGTAGAAGCCCGGATAGCGGGTTTCCTCGCGGAACTGGATGTGCTTCATGTGCGCTTCGGCCGACATGATGCGATGGTAGTTCTCCCAGGCGCGCAGCAGTTCGTGCAGATCCTTGGCGCGCATTTTGAGCGAATCTTCTTTCAGCATCTCGAGCTTGAACTCCGCCACCTCCAGCATCTTCTTGTTGGTGCGGTAGTACGTTCCTACGCCGGCGACGTACTCGTCCATGATTTTCTGCAGCCGGAACTGCAGCATCTTGGGCGTGATGTAGTGCGGATTGATGTCGATCGCGGTGGTGTAATCCTTGTGCTCGAGGAAGGTGCGCACCGGCTTGTATATCTCGTCCGCGATTTCTTGCGGAGTGCGGTCCAGTTCGGGCTTCCAGTCCTTGTTGTCGAGACAGTACTTGACCATCGCCTTGCCGGCGATGCGCCCTTCGGCGTGCGAACCCGAGGAGAACTTGTGCCCCGAGGCGCCGACGCCGTCGCCGGCCGAGAATAGCCCCTTTACCGTGGTCATGCTGCGATAGCCCCATGACCATTCCTTGGGTACGCCGGGCAGGTCGGTCGGGCCGGACACCCACAAGCCGGCGCAACCGGAGTGCGAACCCAGCAGGTACGGCTCGGTCGGCATGATCTCCGACATGGTTTTCTCCGGCTCGATGTTCTCGCCGGCCCAGATGCCGCACTGGCTGATGGTCATGTCGAGGAAGTCTTCCCAGGCCTCGGACTCGAGGTGCTTCATCTCCTTCGGCGTCATTTTCTCGCTCAGCTTGGCGAGCGCCGCCGGCGTGTCCATGAAGATCGGGCCGCGGCCGTTGATCATCTCCTCGATCATGATGTGATTCCGCAGGCAGGTGCCCGGCACGCCCAGACCGTACTTGCCGAAGCGCTTTTCGTCCTTGATGATGTCGCCGCGCAGCGCGTTGTAGTCCTCGCCCATGCCGTTCTGGACCTTGGCCTTGAACAGCAGAAACCACGCACCCACCGGGCCGTAGCCGTCCTTGAAGCGCGCCGGCACGAAGCGGTTCTCCATCATGGTCATCTCGGCGCCGGCTTCGGCAGCCATCGAATAGGTCGACCCGGCGTTCCACACCGGGAACCAGGCGCGCCCGCCGCCCTCGCCCACCGAGCGCGGGCGGAACACGTTGACCGCGCCGCCTGCGGCTAGCATGCAGGCCTTGAACTTGTAGATGTAGAG
>Ga0194060_10002654_pt1 | contig 12724 bp, 10 predicted proteins | sample SepL225m_MetaG_FD_163427 | JGI IMG/M metagenome (GOLD analysis project Ga0194060, IMG submission 163427) | Anoxic zone freshwater microbial communities from boreal shield lake in IISD Experimental Lakes Area, Ontario, Canada - Sep2016-L222-5m | ecosystem: Environmental > Aquatic > Freshwater >... | reverse complement strand
AAAATCAGTAAAATACCTGATATAAACAGAAATACAGCAAATAGCTTGCTGTATTTTTCATTATCAATGTTTTTGTACAGCAATTCCTCAGTGAACAAAAACATGAGTATGCCAATTTGGATAAAGGTGATTTTGTCCGCATAGCTGATAGTGAATTTAGTGCCGAGTAATAACAAGGTGATTAATTGACAGGTAGCCACCGTGGCATAACTCGCCGCCGCCGTGACGCGGGTTTTATCTTTAGTGTAATTTTTGGCGTAAATAATGATAGTCAACATCGAGCCGCCTAGATTACTCATGCCATGCACCGCGCCCATAATCATTAAATACAGTCGCTCATACACCACTATCGACTTAAGTAATCGCTCAATAATCGGTAAAAAACTTTTTAAGGCTACAAAAATCAGTACACTGCCAATGACTAAAGCGACATTGATTTTAACCGATGTCACTAACCACAAAAACACCACCACCATAGGTACGGTGTAGATGAGAATATTTTTATAAAATGCGGTATCGAGGTCTTCATAGTGCCTGACAAACTGCAAAGCGTTGACAGCAATAGACACAGGCAGTAATACACCAAGCGCGTCCACGAAACCATAACCCAGTAACAATAATATCGGCGTACCAAATAATAAAACGCCGACTCCAAAAATGGATTGAATGACTGATACCACGATGATGGTAAGTAAAATATCGATTGGCATGACTTTCCTTTTTATAATGAGGGGGGGGGCATAAATGTAGAGTGAACAAGCTATTCTTGCCATTTTTACCTGTAAGATAAAGCTATTTATCCAACCTTGTATCTCTCCAAACCAAAGGAGGAAGCGGGTCTATAGCGAGCTAGTAGTATATCAGAGTGCATGATCAGAGTTTGTCGCTCCACTTAAGATGCAACTTAAAACTGAATGGTGTCCCTCCTGTGGGAAAGAGGCTGAATGAACAAGGGGGCGCGGGGAAGAAATGAAAACACAAGGGCTTCAAGGGAAAATCGTGGTGTCACCAAGATATACAAATTAGCAATCGCCAATAACGAAAAAGCGGTCAACGACCGCTTTTTCTATTCAAATCCGAAGTGCTGGTTATTTCGTGGGCGTTTCGATAGGCTTAGGCTCAACAGCAGGAGCGACGACAGGCGCAGCAGGAGCGACGACAGGCGCAGTAGCAGCAGGGGCATTCTTTTCCCACTTGCCACCCGCTTTGAGACACTCTTTTTTCGTTTTCTCGACAACAGCATCCTTCAGCATACAACTGTGATTCTGCGCGGGCGGTGGAGTGGGGGTTTTTGGTGACTTAGCCAACGCGACGGATGACAATAAGGCGAGGGTGATGGCAAGAACTATCTTATTCATGGTTATCTCCTGTTAGATTAAGAACAAATGATTGAAAATTCAAACATAGAAGGTTAAGTTTGACAATGTATTACTCTCTTTGTCAAGCCTGTTCTATATTTGAATCGTAGTCCGTGTGGAGTTCAGAGGCTATGAAAGTATTCTCAATAGCCCATCACCATAACAAACTTTAAAAGTTCTTCCTTAGGTTAACTACTATCTTGCGAGTTATAAATCTTACCTTGGGAGGAGAATGAAAACATGGAGGCTGCGGCCGGAGTCGAACCGGCCTAGATGGCTTTGCAGGCCACTGCATAACCGATTTGCTACGCAGCCTTAAAAGGAAGTTAAATAAAAAAGCCGCGAATTATCGCGGCTTTTTGAATTCTTTGGAGCGGGAAACGAGATTCGAACTCGCGACCCCAACCTTGGCAAGGTTGTGCTCTACCACTGAGCTATTCCCGCAATTCAATTTATTCGGTTATTATACCCGAATTTTCCATAGAGTCAAGTATTATTTCTCACTGTACATCAATTGCTAAAGCCCAGCCATCCTTACCTTTACACTCACCTTCTTCCATTAGCACTTTAACAAACGCATTTTTAGTACCATAGGCATCTTGAAGCTCTATCACCGATACATGTGTTCCTTGAGGAATATGCTGGCACGATGCAGTTCTATCGGCTTCTTCGGTATCATCGTATGCCGCGATAGCTCCTGGTACGCCGACTAATCGAACAGTGGCAGCTGGATCATAACTATTGGCACTTTTTAACACATACTTTTGACCAACGACTAAGCTTTGAATCTTAGGACCTGAAAGTTGTTTGGACTCGCCACCGCTCACCAACAGAATCAACAGTACAGCGATTGCACCGATAGCACCAAAAAATACTTTTGGATTTTTTTCCTTTAGACTCAGTATTTTGGAAATGATGTTGTCCGCTTCGTTTACTGCTTGATTTTCCATCTTCACTGATTCTACTTTCACGCTTTCTTCTGTCTCTACCGAATCGACAGTTTGTTCAGTATTTTCTTCATTACTCATTGCTCTTCCTCACCCTTGTTATTTTTTTATTATAGTCATTAACTTTTCTGACACCAAAAAGCTTGCTAAGTTAACCTGAAAAAATTAAATCTGTCATCTTTTTTTACTTTTTCACTGCTTAACATTCAATCAAAAGACCCAATCTATCAACAGATATTTACTTCCAAACCATGATGAGTTTAGATAAAATCGTAACCTTTTTTATACGCTGTTGGTATATGCTTTTTCTTTTCTCTTATTCTGATACACTCAAATTGCCAGTAACCTAAACCAACATTTTTCCTGTTCTTCAAGGTGGCCGAGAAACTTTCATTGTTCGCTGGATGTATTCGTAGAGTATCGTCATCTTTTAGCATGAAGGTATCGGTAATAATGTATTCTTGCTCGTTGGTAGCGTAGAACAGTCCTTTTTTTAGATCGATAGTCGCTTGTGTAGCACTATTATTACTAGTGGTGCTATTACTTGCTGTACCACTGCCATTACTTACAGGAGGTTCAAAAAACTGGTTATACTCGACAGAAATAAATTGCGGTGCGATTAACTTCATACCAAAAATTATTTTTCCGCTTTGTTTTGTAACTACTATTTTATCAACGACACCTAATAAACGGTTATGCTCAAGCATATCGGTTTTTCTAAAGCTCACTAACGTACCAACAGATAAGACACCTGTTTGAATAAATACGCAAGATAACAGTTTATCTGATTCCGATTGTGCCAAAAATTCCAGTGCTTTTTTGTCGCGTACATCGGTAATATCTTGTAGATCCAAGGTCGATGCCAATCCTATCGCAATATATCTGTTTAATCGATCACTAAACAGCGGTTCACCTTGAAGACTAATGCCCGCCCATCGTTGCTCAAGATAATCAAGTAATTCCCCTGTCAGTTTACCATCGGTATTTTTCTGCATTTGCACAGAACTGAATCTTGCATCAGTAATATCAATTAGCTTTTCTTTATGTTCAAGGACTTTTTGTAACCTACTAAAGTCGATGTATAGTACAGAAGAATCTTTTTTTGAGGTTACATTTTCTTGGTAGAAAGGCGGCTTATCTTCATCGGTAAAAACTACGCATTGCATTGAATAACCACACATGGGCGTAGATTTTAAACTTACTAAAGAAATAATAGTTTCTATAAATCTATCCACCAACAAAATTTCTTTTTGCATCAAACCTGTTGGATCAACAAGACTAAGCAACAAAATTTGTAGATAACAGTCTTCGGGGCTATTCGATTTAGTTATTTGATTAGTATCGCTGGCGATTTTTATGGCATTTTTATCTATTTTGACACTCAACTTATAAAGCGAGTGTAAATCCATCCAGACCCAATCAGGTATCGGCATCCCCATAATAAAATGACTAATAACAATGCCACTTAGTCCTTTAATACAACGCTGAAGTGCCAATGCAGTGCTTTTTCCCTGAAACCACCCCACAGCTCTTCGAGTTAAATCTTTCGCTACTATCCAATACCCTATCGCAAATTCCCTTTCGATAGCCACCAATACGCTTAGAATTTTCTGATCGTTTTCCTCTTTTGGATAGCCTGCTCTCATAAGCCTCGAACGGAGGTAATCTTCGATCATAAGAATGCTGGGACGCAAAAGCTCTAACGCATTCAATCGCAATGGGCTAGGCATTTCAATGGCATTAAAGTCAATAATAAAATCGTGCATTAAACGCGTCGCTAATCCCATATTAGCGGCAGGTAGCTCGGCAATCCAGCTTGTCAACGCAGCGTCCTCAAATTCTCTTAATCGAGAAGGATTTTTTTGTTGCTTTGGAATAACTAGAAAATAAGAGTTCTTCAAATCAGCACCGAATTTATTTTGATTCTTTAAGTTAAGTAAAAAGCCCAGTATCTTTAACTAATGGTCTTTTGGGCTTTATTTTTGTTAAATTTTGCAACAATATTAGCATTATCTAACAATAAACGCGATGTTCGACTTTTAAATTTGGGTAGTGTCAAAATTGACAATGACATGATAGTGAATTGTGTGTGCTGTCGGGGGCAAAAAATATGTTTGATTCCCAATCTCTGAAAAGCAATTCATTTATGAGTTTTATGCAAAACCAAACACGGTAAGTCGGACTACATGATTAAGCTCTATCACTTTGTCCATGTATAATGTTCTGATAATTTAGTTACAATTAGGATATTTATTTATGATAATTCTCGGTATTAATGATGTGGGGCATCATAATTCCGCCGCGTCAGTGGTTATTGACGGTCAATTAGTCGCGTCTATTGAAGAAGAGCGGCTTTCTCGTATTAAAATGGATAACGCTTATCCCCATCAATCAATTGCTGAAGTGTTAGCCATTGCAGGCATAACCGCTGAACAAGTTGACGTGGTTGCATTGGCAGGGTTGTCACGCTGGGATCAAAAGCCTTATGTCGATACGCTATTTCATTACATTGCTAAAGTGGCTAAACAAGAGCCTGATATTAAAAAATTTTATTGGCAACAACAGCCTGCACGCATTACCCGTTTGTTTAAGCAACGCAAAAAACCCGCTGGGGTATTGGCTGAGAAACCCACTCAAACCGTTGAGCATCATTTAGCTCATGCCGCCTCTGCTTATTACGCATCACCTTTTGCTAATGAAAAAGTTGGCGTAATTACCTTGGATGGCGTTGGCGATTTTTCTTGGGGTTCGGTATGGCTGGGTGAACATGGTCAGTTACAACAAGTCGATTATTTACCATACCTCAACAGTATCGGTTTATTGTATTCCGCCATTACAATTTATCTAGGTTTTAAAGCGACACGCCATGAAGGTAAGGTATTGGGCTTGGCAGCGTTTGGTAATCCAGAGCCGCTATTATCACGGTTACTTGCTCATACTAACCAGCATGATTGGCATGAATTATTTGACCCGCGTTTAGCGCGAATCGCACTAAAGTTTGCCAGTGAAGTTGGACAATCAGCTCTCAGGGAATTATGCGATGATTTAAGCAAAGAAGATGTTGCCGCTGGCATTCAAGTCTACACTGAACAGCTGATTTGCGACTGGATACAAGCACAAGTACAAACGTTAGGTGTGCGACAATTAGCCTTAGCAGGTGGTGTGTTTGCCAATGTTAAGTTAAATCAACGCTTGTTAGCCTTGCCTGAAATAGACAATATTTATGTGCATCCTAATATGGGTGATGGCGGTCTTGCCACTGGCGCGGCTTACGAAGTCTATGCCCGTTTACAGAACGGTTTAATACCAAAACTACAGCCGCACGTTTATTTAGGCACAGAAATTAATCGTGAAAATGCGTTAGCCGCGTTGGAAAAATCAGGACTGACTTACAGCGAACCAGAAAATCTGTCTTATACGGTAGCTAAGTTATTAGCCGCTGGTAAAGTGGTTGCAAGAGCGGCTGGCAAAATGGAATATGGTCCTCGTGCGTTGGGCAATCGCACGGTGATGGCTTCTTGTCAGGATAAAGCAATTAACCAGTGGTTGAATCAAAAATTTGACCGCACTGAATTTATGCCTTTTGCACCTGTGATTATCGAAGAACAAGCACAGGCTTATTTTCCTGATTGGCGGGAAGATCACGTTGCTGCTCGCTTTATGACGCTGACTTACGATGCGTCAGCTATTGCGCAAAAAAATATACCCGCCGCAATTCATGTTGATAATACCGCTAGACCGCAAGTGATTCGCCGTGTCGATAATCCTGATTATTACGACATCATCAATGATTATTATCAATTAACGGGCGTAGCCAGTGTAATTAACACCAGTTTTAATATGCACGAAGAACCCATAGTGTGTACTGCCGAAGAAGCAATTTTGGCATTTCAGGCAGCGCAATTAGACGCGCTGATATTAGATAGTTTTTTAATCGAAAAAAACTTTTTGTGTTAGGACAAAATGCGCTCAATTAATCTATTTATCATTGCTTTAATGACGCTAGCTTTGTTTAGTGCGGGTGTTATTGAAGCTAAAACCAAACCTAAAGCCGCTGTTACGCAGGTAAAGCAAGCAGAGCCTAAAGCCGAAACGCCAGCAAAGCAACTTATTAATATCGCTTATTTAAGCCAAGAACAAGCAGTGCCGCCTGTGCTGTCTAACTTAGATCCGTTTATTGCAGATAAAGGGCTATTAGGTTCGGAATTGGCGATTAATGACAACAACACAACAGGACAGTTTACGGGACAGTCTTTTGTGCTAAATAAGTTTATTGTGCCTATCGATGGCAATGTCGTTGAGGTGTTTAATAAAGAAATTGTCGATAAATATCAATTGGTAGTGAGCTTATTACCTGCCGAATCGCTAACTAAGCTAGCAGACAATGCGGCAGGTAAATCGATTTTATTGTTTGATGCTGCAACCAGTGACGATAGTTTACGCGCTGAACAATGTCGCCCTGAGGTTTTACACCTACTGCCTAGTCGTGCCATGCGTGCCGATGCCTTAGCACAATACATGATGAAAAAACGCTGGACGAAATGGTTTTTAGTGGTGGGGGCAAATCCTGAGGACAGATTATTTGCCGATGCGATTAAACGGGCGGCGAAACGGTTTGGTAGCAAAATCGTTGCTGAAAAAGTCTGGGAACATACAGCCGATGCACGGCGTACTGTACAGTCCGATGTGGCGGTATTTAGCCAAGATGCCGATGACTATGATGTGCTAGTGGTTGCCGATGAACAAGGTCAGTTTGGTGAATATCTGGATTATCGTACTTGGCTACCTAGACCCGTGATTGGCACACAGGGCTTGATTGCCAGCGCGTGGCATAAAACCCACGAACAATGGGGCGCGATACAAATTCAAAACCGTTTTCAAGAACAAGCCCATCGATGGATGGAAGAACAAGATTATGCAGCTTATTTAGCCATTAGAGCGATAGGCGAAGCAGCAACCCGCACCAAATCCAATGAATTAAAAGCCATTAAGGATTATATACTTAGCCCTGATTTTGCCTTGCAAGGTTATAAAGGCAATCCGTTGTCGTTTAGACCGTGGGATGGGCAATTGCGCCAACCTATATTGTTAGCCGCGCCACGCTCATTAGTGGCAGTCGCGCCAATTGAAGGTTTTTTGCATCCCAAAACGGAATTAGATACCTTAGGTGTCGATCAACCTGAAACGACCTGTCGAATGGAAAAAAACAATGAAAAATAAATTATTAGGTTATCTAGTTCCCACGCGCTGCGTGGGAACTCATGCTGACCGCGCTGCGGTGTACTTCACAACGCGGCGCGTTGAAGCTGCATTCCCACGCGGCGCGTGGGAACGAGAAAAAATATCCCTGCTATTAGGCTTGACTTTATTGACGGCACTGACAACCACTGTGCAGGCAGAAACCGTTTTTGTCAGTTTAGAGAAAGATAACGCGTTAGCGATTGTTGATCCTATCGAAGGTAAGTTAATCAAAACTGTACCGATAGGACAGCGTCCACGCGGACTGGCACTCAGTACCGACAATAAATTTTTGTTTGTTGCCACCAGTGATGACAATTCTATTAGAATGCTCGATGCTGAAACACTCAAAGAACTGGCGAAATTACCCTCAGGTAAAGACCCCGAAACTTTCGCTCTCAGTCCTAATGGCGATAAGCTGTATGTGTCGAATGAAGATGACAGTCTGGTCACGGTGATTGATATTGCCAGTAAAAAAGCGATACATGAAATTAAAGTTGGCGTTGAACCCGAAGGCATTACTGTTAGCCCTGATAATCAATGGCTCATCAGTGCCTCTGAAACCACTAATATGGTGCATTGGATAGACACTAAAACCAATGCTATTGTTGAAAATACTCTTGTTGATCCGCGTCCGCGTGCCGTTAATTTTACCGCTGACAGTCAACAATTATGGGTGACTTCTGAAATGGCAGGAACAGTCATGGTGTTGGATGTCAAAACCAAACAGCCTATTAAAACTATCAAATTAGCGGTTGAAGGGGTGACTTTTGATAAAATTCAACCTGTTGGCGTGGTAATAGACAAAGAAAGAAAACGTGCATACATCGCCTTAGGACCCGCTAATCGGGTTGCGGTGATTAACGCGCAAACCTATGAGATTGAAAAAGTATTATTAGTCGGGCAGAGGGTGTGGAATCTGGCATTTTCACCCGATCAAAAACGCCTGTACACCACTAATGGCACAAGTAATGACATATCAATTATCGATTTAGACACCCAAACAGTGACTAAATCTGTTGGTGTCGGCACTTATCCGTGGGGCGTTGCAGTAAAACCATGAGTAAGTCTATCGCGTTAGCCATCGAAGGCTTGAGTTTTTCTTACGGCAATCAAAAAGCATTGGATGATATTAATTTTAAAATTCAACTAGGCGAATGCACGATTTTACTAGGCCCGAATGGCGCGGGTAAAAGTACCCTATTTTCGTTGATTACCCATTTATATGACGCACGGCAAGGACACATCCAACTGTGTGGTTTTGATATTAAAAAACAAAGTTGCTTGGCCTTAGCCAAACTGGGTGTGGTTTTTCAACAAACCACTCTGGATATGGATTTAACGGTCGATCAAAATTTGCGTTATCACACCGCTCTGCATGGCATGAGTCGTAAATTGGCTACTCAACGCATTCAGCAAGAATTGGAGCGTTTAAATATGTATGAACGCCGTTTTGAAAAAGTCCGTCAACTGAATGGTGGTCATAAACGCCGCGTAGAAATTGCCAGAGCCTTATTGCATAAACCGTCCTTATTGCTGTTAGATGAACCCACTGTTGGTTTAGATGTCGCCAGTCGAAAAAATATTGTTGACTATGTGCATCGCTTAGCTGCAGAGGAAAATATAGCGGTGCTATGGGCGAGTCATTTAATGGATGAGATTTATGCAAACGATCACGTCATTGTGCTACATAAAGGACAAATTAAAGCGAATGGTACGGTGAATGAAGTATTGGAACAGACCGATACCGTTAGCATTAACGATGCGTTTCACTGTTTAACGCGAGGACAGCCTGCATGAATATTATCCATTATTGGCGAGCGATGTCGGGAATTGTAGGACGTGAATTATGGCGTTTTGTCACCCAACGTGAGCGATTTATTTCTGCCTTGGTGAGACCCTTGATTTGGTTATTTGTGTTTGCGGCGGGATTTAGAGCATCCTTAGGCTTAGCTATTAGCCCACCCTACGAAACTTATATTTTGTATGAAGTGTATATCACCCCTGGTTTATGCGGCATGATTCAGCTATTTAATGGAATGCAAAGCTCGTTATCAATGGCTTATGACCGTGAAATGGGTAGTATGCGTACATTGTTAGTGTGTCCGTTACCACGCTGGTTTTTATTGCTCAGTAAATTACTGGCAGGAACGGCGGTGTCCGTGTTGCAAGTGTATGTATTTTTAGCGATTGCCAAAGCCTACGACATCAATATACCTCTGATGGGCTATCTAACTGTTTTACCCCCTTTGTTGTTATCGGGTTTAATGTTGGGGGCGTTAGGACTACTATTATCCTCGTTCATCAAACAACTGGAAAACTTTGCAGGGGTGATGAATTTTGTTATCTTTCCAATGTTTTTTATGTCAACAGCACTTTATCCGTTGTGGAAAATTAAAGAATCCAGTGCGTTGCTTTACAATCTGGCGAAATACAATCCATTTTCACAAGCGGTCGAATTAACACGGTTTGCTTTGTACGATCAATTTAACCAAGAAGCATTTATTTATACGTTGCTTGCTTTTATAGTATTTATGATAGCTGCCATCATTGGTTATAATCCGTCGAAAGGAATGATGATAAAAAAAGGTGGCGGCGGTGGCGACTGATGACACGAATTCAAGAATGTTTTTACGCTGGTGAATTAGGAGTATCATAAATAGTGATTTTTAGCTTTACCGCTTACAAATTACGTTCAGTCTACTCATTTTTTTATCAGGAGTCCTTAGTTATGTCTATACAAGATAATCACTTTGCTTCAGTGACAACCCCTTTAGGCTCAGACATCTTGCTATTTAGCCGCATGAGTGGCTATGAAGAAATGAGCCGACTTTTTGAATATGAAGTGGACTTACTGGTCGAAAATAAAAGTCTGGGATCAATCATAACCGCTGGTTTTCCCGTTAATAAAGTGCTTGGGCAGGCGATGACAGTTGCTTTGCCTTTGCCTTCTGGTGGTACGCGCTATTTTCACGGCTTAGTCACCCAGTTTAGACATCAGGGCGCGGCGGAGGATTGTTTTTTATACCGTGCGGTATTGCGTCCTTGGCTATGGTTTTTGACCCTCACCAGTAATTGCCGAATTTTTCAAGAATTATCCGTTCCTGACATTATCAAAAAAGTGTTTGAAGATAATAAATTTAGTGATTTTAAACTGGAATTATCTAATACCTACAAACCTCGAAATTATTGTGTTCAATACCGTGAAACAGATTTTAATTTTGTCAGCCGCTTAATGGAATATGAAGGTATTTTTTATTTCTTTGAACATAAACAAGATAAACATACGCTAGTTATCGCTGATTCTGCCAACGCACATCAAACCATTGCGGGGTACGCAACTATCCCTTATTTTCCTCCTGAAAATGTAGGGCAGCGAAAACAAGATCATATTTATGAGTGGCATACTGCCCATGAAGTTGAATCAGGGACTTATGTGTTAAACGATTACGATTTTGAAAAACCTAAAAGTGGTCTTGTTGCTAAATTTACCGAGAAAAAACTACACAGCCACGCCGAAGGTGAACAATATGATTACCCTGGTAATTACTTTGAACACCCGATTGGCGAGAGTTATGCCAATATTCGACTAAATGAATTACAAACCAATCATGAAGTTATTCAAGGTAGAGGTAATGCGATAGGCTTAACTACAGGAATGTTATTCACCCTAAAAGAGCATTACCTTGCTCCAGAAAATGCCAAACACGTTGTTATTTCTGCCAATTTTCTCATTGTATCCAATCAATATCGCTCAACGTCAGCCGAAGAAACCCATTATGAATGCAGTTTTAAGGCAATTTGCTCAACTCAACAGTTTCGTCCACAACGTCTAACCCCCGTTCCTTTTGTTCAAGGGCCACAAACTGCCACCGTAGTTGGCAAAAGCGGTGAAGAAATCTGGACGGATAAATACGGACGCATTAAAGTGCAGTTTCATTGGGAAAGAAATGGCAAACAAAATGAAACCAGCTCTTGTTGGATACGCGTAGCTACCCCTATTGCAGGTAAACAGTGGGGCTGGGTGTCTTTGCCGCGTATGGGTCAAGAAGTGGTTGTTAGTTTTTTAGAAGGTAATCCCGATAGACCATTAATAACAGGCAGTGTTTATAATGCTCTACAAATGCCACCGTATGCCTTGCCTGCAAATCAAACCCAAAGCGGATTGAAAAGCCGTAGTTCTAAAGAAGGCAATGCGGATAATTTTAATGAATTCCGCTTTGAAGACAAAAAAGGTTCAGAGCAGGTTTATCTTCATGCTGAAAAAAATCAGGATATTGAAGTTGAACATGATGAAACCCATTGGGTAGGTCATGATCGAAGCAAAACAGTTGATAACAATGAAACGGTAAATATAGGCAAAAATCGCTCTGAAACGGTCGGCGAAAATGAAACTATCAGCATCGTCAAGAATCGCTCTGAAGATGTCGGTGTGAATGAAACCATTAGTATTGGCAAAAATCGTCAAGAATCTGTTGGCGAAAATGAAAGCCTCGATGTTGGTAAAAATAGAGAACGCACCGTTGGAGAAAACGAAACCATCAACATCGGTAAAAAACATACTATTGAGGTTGGCGATACTCGTCAGACAACCATTGGCAAAGACGATATGAGCCAAGTCAGTAAAAAGTTTTACCTAGAAGCAGGTGATGAAATCATCTTGAAAACAGGCGATTCCAGCATTACTATGAAAAAAGACGGCACTATTCAAATCAAAGGAAAGGATATTACCGTGATTGGCAGCGGCAAAATTGGCGTTAAGGCAAGTGCCGATTTAGTGCTAAAAGGATCGAAGATCGCCGAGAACTAATCATGTTACAACTCATCAATCACACCCCCTTTGCCACCTCGTTATCTGTGTTTTCAGACACGGACGGTGTGGAATGCGCATTCGCTATCGTCAAAGCAAGTTTTGAATTGAAATCAGGACGCGCTGTCCTCGCAGAACGGCAAGTACCCCTTATCGCCACTGATATTTATTGGGGTGATCCTGATAAAACCAGTCTACGCGCCGCAGGGGAATTTTCACTCCCCAAACCAGCAACTGATGTTTTGTTGATGGGAAACGCAATTGCTCCAAGAACTAATACGCGTATAGCCGAAGTCAGTCTTAAACTGGGTTCGTTATCAAAAACAGTTCGTGTGTTTGGCAATCGGCGTTGGCAACACGCTGATATGGGC
>Ga0194060_10002653_pt1 | contig 12727 bp, 14 predicted proteins | sample SepL225m_MetaG_FD_163427 | JGI IMG/M metagenome (GOLD analysis project Ga0194060, IMG submission 163427) | Anoxic zone freshwater microbial communities from boreal shield lake in IISD Experimental Lakes Area, Ontario, Canada - Sep2016-L222-5m | ecosystem: Environmental > Aquatic > Freshwater >... | reverse complement strand
CTGCTGCGCTTCGGCCTGAGCGATCAGTTCGGCGAGCGCAGGCTCCTGGAAGCGCAGCAGCACGCTCGCCGCCTTGATCTTGCCCCTTTTGCCGTGCGGCGCCTCCACTTGCAGCGACGTATCACTTTCTGCGAGCACCGCGCCGACCTTGAGGGTACCAGTCTCTTCGTACAACACGTTCATGGGATCAAGGCCGAAGGAATAGGAATTTTCGCGCGCGGCCGCCGCACCCCCGGGACGGCGGAAGGTGGCCGCGCTCAAGCGGCGTCCGAGTAACGCAACGGAGCGAAATTATACGCTAGCCCCGCTTCGCCGCCGCGGGCGCGGTGATTCAGTCAGAATCCGCGCCCCAACGATTGGCTCAGGATTGGCCGAGCCGCGCGAACTCGAGAATCAGCGGAATATGTTCCGGAAAGCTCTTCAGGCTGTGGTCGCCGCCCGCGACGACGATCTGGCGTGAACCCTGGTATTTCGCTACCGCTTCGCGATAGTCAAGCACCTCGTCCAGGGTTTCCACCAGCAGCAAGTAGCGTTGCGCATCGATGCTGGGCCTGTAGAGTGTCTCTAGCTGGCGCAGGTGTCCGTCGGTGAGCTCGTATTGCTCCTGGGTATGGAGGTTGCGCTGAACGCCGAGAAACGCGCGCAGTCCCCGGTGGGGATAGACCGCGGGGTTGATCAACACGGCGCGAAGATCGTGGTGCTCCGCAAGGTAGGTGGCGTAGAAACCACCGAGGGAGCTGCCGACGAGGGTGATGGCGGTCTGCGGGTATCTGGCAATCTCGGCTTCAATTGCGGCGACGGCGCGCTCGGGATGGTGCGGCAGGGCAGGGCAGGAATACCGGTCGGATAAACCCCGATCCATCATCGCCCGTTTGAGCACCTGCGCTTTGTGGGAGCCGGGGGAGCTATTGAAGCCGTGCAAATAGATCAACATTTGAATCTCGCGCTCAGCCGGTCGAGCAGCTTCTGGTGAACGCCGCCAAAACCCCCGTTGGACATGACCAGCACCTGGTCCCCGGGCATGGCTTCGGCAGCGATTGCGCCGACCAGCGCGGCGAGATCGTCGTGGCAGACCGCTTTTGCACCCAGCGGAGCGAGAGCGTCGGCTGGATTCCAGCCCAGGTTCGCGCCGTAGCAGTACACGAGATCGGCTTCGGCCAGGCTGCCGGAGAGGGCGTCTTTCATAATTCCAAGTTTCATGGTATTGGATCGAGGTTCGAGCACGGCAAGAATCCGGGCCGTTCCGACCTTGCGCCGCAGCCCGGCCAGAGTCGTGGCAATCGCCGTTGGATGATGGGCGAAATCGTCGTAGATCGCGACGCCGCCTACCGTGCCGCGCAGTTCCATGCGACGTTTGACACCGCTGAAACGCCCCAGCGATTCGCAGGCTGCGCCCGGGCTAACGCCCGCATGATGGGCGGCCGCGATCGCCGCCAGGGCATTGGCGCGATTATGCCGTCCCAGCAGTTCCCAGCGCACGGTGCCTTGTTCTTGTCCGGCCAGATCAACGCGGAAGGCGTCGATGCCCAGTGCCTCCGCCTGCCAACCGTTGCAGCCGTCAAAGTATTCGACGGGTGTCCATCGTCCCTGATTCAATACGCGCTTCAAGGCCGAATCGGCACCATTAGCGACCAGCAGGCCAGACCTGGGGATAGTGCGGACGAGGTGATGAAATTGCTGCTCAATCGATGCAAGATCAGGAAAGATGTCAGCATGATCGAACTCCAAATTATTCAGCACGACGGTTTTCGGTCGATAGTGGACAAATTTGGAGCGTTTATCGAAGAACGCGGTATCGTATTCATCGGCCTCGATCACGAAGAACCGGGAATCGGTCAGGCGAGCGGAAGTCGCGAAGTCCTGCGGCACGCCACCGATGAGAAATCCAGGGTGCTTGCCGGCAGCCTCAAGAATCCAGGCGAGCATGGACGATGTAGTCGTTTTCCCGTGGGTTCCAGCGACTGCGAGTACCCACTTCGCGGGTAAAATATTTTCCGCAAGCCATTGGGGACCGGAAATATACGGCTCGCCGCGGTCGAGGATTTCCTCTACGAGGGGAGTTCCGCGGGTGACGACGTTGCCGATCACCCACAGGTCAGGTCTTAAGCTGATCTGATCTGCCGCGTAGCCTTCGATCAGGTCTATGCCCAGGGCGACGAGTTGTTCGCTCATCGGCGGATAGACGCCAACATCGCAGCCGGTTACCTTGTGCCCCGCCTGCCGGGCAATCGCGGCGATGCCCCCCATGAAAGTGCCGCAGACGCCGAGGATGTGAATGTGCATTAACCGTACCGTACTTTGTTCCGGGATCTGGCATCTTGTTGAGTCGGAAAACTTGCCTCGGCCGCAACTTTTCCGGCCTTAAGCATCACGATGACACCTGACAGGAGTTTACCGCATTTCGGTTGCCGCCCGGCTGCGCTATCATTCCCGTTCCGCATATGCGTGAAGCGCGCCCATGCCCAAGGAACAGAAGTCCAAGCAGCAACACATGCGTACCCGGATCGCCGCAGTCGCGGCGCGCATCATGGCCGAAGACGGTATCGAGGATTTCGCCATGGCCAAGCGCAAAGCGGCGCGGCAGCTCGGCGCGGTGGACACCCAATCATTGCCCAATAACGACGAGATCGAAACCGAGCTGCGCCTGTATCAGTCACTCTATCAAGGCGAGGAGCTGCGCGAACGCCTACGCTATTTGCGCGGCCAGGCACTGGCGGCGATGGAGCAGTTTGCAGAATACAAGCCTTACCTTACCGGTCCGGTGCTGAAGGGTACCGCCGGGCGCTACGCCAACATCGATCTGCAGGTATTTGCCGATAGTGGCAAGGACCTGGAGATCTTTCTGCTAAACCGCAATATTCCCTACGAAACCATGCAATCGCGCTATTTCTGCGGGAATCAGGAGCGTGCCGCAAGCGTGTTGTCTTTGGACTGGCGGGGCACCCCTTTGCGGGTCGCCGTGTACTTGCCCGAGGACGAACGTCGCAGCGTCAAAAGCTCCCCCGCTGGTCGGCCGATCGAGCGTGCTGGTTTGGATGCGGTCCGGACCCTGGTCGCCAATGGAGAATAGGCGGATGCGCGCCGGCTTAATCTTGCTGGTCGCGGCACTGGCAGGTATTGCCGGTTTCTTTTTCAACCAGGGAGCGCTGATTTCGCCGGTGGCAGACGGGGCGGCTCAAAGGTTGATGCTGGCGTCGTTTTCCGACCTGGGCGGAAAGCCCCAGTCCTTGTCCCAGTGGCGCGGCAAGGTACTGGTGGTGAACTTCTGGGCTACTTGGTGCACACCCTGCAGGGAAGAAGTACCCGCACTTATTAATGTCAGACGTAAATATGCACCGAACGGCGTGGAAATTGTAGGCATCGCTATAGATAATGTATCTAAAGTACGAGAATATGCGGAAGAAATGCACATCGACTACATCCTGCTGATTGCAGGAATGGAAAGCTTGAACATAAGCAAGGATCTGGGTAATAAGGCGGGGGTGCTTCCCTTCACCGTGGTGCTGGATCGTGACGGAAAGGTGGCCTACACACATGCCGGTGCCCTGACCGAGGCCTCTTTAGGCCAGATTCTGACTCCATTGCTCTAATGCAGCGGACTGCCGGAACACAGCAAGCGATTAAATTCTTCTAACTTCTTTGAAAAACTGGACATTTGTAGTCCATTTGCGGCAAACTTGCGCATATGCCAAACAAAGCCTCCAGCGTGGTTGCACCCGCGATCTCGGCTCGTGCGAAGCGAGGACACAAGGAGATCTTGGTGCTTCACGGCCCCAACCTGAATCTATTGGGCAGCCGCGAGCCGGAGGTCTACGGCCGGGAGCGCCTGGCAGATATCAATCGGCGCTTGATTGCCCGCGGCAAAGCCGCGGGCGCTACGGTGAGGTGTTTCCAGAGCAACCACGAAGGAACGCTCATAGACCGGGTGCAGCAATCCAAGCTAGAGCGGGTCGAATTTATCATTATCAATCCGGCCGGATTCACCCATACCAGTGTTGCCCTGCGCGACGCCCTTGCAGCGGTGGCGATCCCGTTTATTGAAGTTCACCTGTCCAACATCTACGCACGCGAGCCGTTTCGCCGCCATTCCTATTTTTCCGACCAGGCGGCAGGAACGATTTGCGGCTTGGGCAGCCGCGGCTACGAGCTGGCGCTACAGTTCATTCTGCAACCGACCTAGGCCAATGCCCCGCCGGACCTGGCCGATCCCGCCGCGCCGGGCTGGTATCGCGCCGCAAGGAGAGTAAGAGCATGGATTTGCGCAAACTGAAGAAATTGATCGATTTGGTACAGGAGTCGGGCATTTCGGAGCTCGAGGTCACCGAGGGCGAAGAAAAGGTCAAAATCGTCAAGAGCGGTGGCTCGGGCGCCGTCTATGCGCCGCCGAATTCATACTTGGCGGCGCCGGCAGCGGCGATTGCATCGTTGCCGGCGCCGGCTTCCGCCGTCGCAGCCATCCAGGGCCACACGGTCAAGTCACCCATGGTGGGTACTTTCTATCGCTCGCCTTCTCCAGGCGCCAAGCAATTTATCGAAGTGGGGGATACGGTCAAGGCAGGCGACATCATCTGCATCATCGAGGCGATGAAACTGCTGAACGAGATCGAGTGCGACAAGGACGGTGTCGTCAAAGCGATACTCGTGGAAAATGGCCAGCCGGTCGAGTACGGCGAACCACTGGTGATCATAGATTGAGGCGTGAGGAGGAGGCGGTGAGCAGAAACGGCCCAATCCCGGGTCCGCGCGCGCCAGCCGGACATTGCCGCCCGGTCTTTTGCAATCCTGCCTAACTATCTGAGGAATGTGTCCACTGCGATGTTCAAGAAAATTCTCATCGCCAATCGGGGGGAGATAGCCCTGCGTATCCAGCGGGCGTGCCGCGAACTGGGCATAAAGACAGTCATGGTGCACTCGGAGGCGGACAGCGAGGCGAAGTACGTCAAGCTCGCCGATGAGTCGGTATGCATCGGCCCGGCCCCCAGCGCAGCCAGTTATCTCAACATTCCCGCGATCATCAGCGCAGCTGAGGTGACCGATTCCGAGGCCATTCACCCCGGGTATGGTTTCCTTTCCGAGAATGCGGACTTCGCCGAGCGCGTCGAGAAGAGCGGCTTCGTCTTCATCGGTCCGCGCCCCGAGACCATACGCCTGATGGGCGACAAGATCAGCGCCAAGGCGGCGATGACCAAGGCGGGCGTGCCCTGCGTGCCCGGCGCCGAAGGGGCGCTGCCCGATCAGAACGACGAAATCGTCAAGATCGCACGCAAGGTGGGCTATCCGGTGATCATCAAAGCCTCGGGCGGCGGCGGCGGGCGCGGCATGCGCGTGGTACATACCGAGGCGGCGTTGCTCGCAGCGGTCAACTTGACGCACCAGGAGGCGCAGGCTGCATTCGGCAACCCGGCGGTGTACCTGGAAAAATTCCTGGAAAACCCGCGCCACATCGAGATTCAAGTGCTCGCCGATGGATACAAGAATGCTGTCTACCTCGGCGAGCGCGACTGTTCCATGCAGCGGCGGCACCAGAAGATCATTGAAGAGGCGCCGGCCCCGGGCATGACCGAGCGTCAACGCATCCGTATCGGGGAGCGCTGCGCCGAAGCCTGTCGCAAGATCGGCTATCGCGGCGTCGGCACATTCGAGTTTCTGTTCGAAGGCGGGGAGTTCTATTTCATCGAAATGAACACGCGCATCCAGGTCGAGCATCCGGTCACCGAAATGATTACCGGCGTGGACCTGGTGCAGGAGCAGATCCGCGTCGCCGCGGGCGAAAAGCTGCGCATTCGCCAGCGCGACGTGGTGCTGCGCGGGCATGCGATCGAGTGCCGCATCAACGCCGAGGACGCGTTCAAGTTTACGCCGTCGCCCGGGCGCATCACTTCCTACCATCCGCCCGGTGGGCCCGGCATCCGCGTCGATTCGCACATATATCAGGGTTACTTCGTGCCGCCCAATTACGATTCCCTGATTGGCAAGGTTATCGCCTACGGGGCATCGCGCGACCAGGCGATCCGCCGCATGCGCATTGCCCTGTCCGAAATGGCGGTACAGGGCATCCAGACCAACATTCCGCTGCACCAGGATCTGCTGCTCGACGAGCGCTTCGTCAAGGGCGGCACCAGCATCCATTATCTGGAGCAAAAGCTCGCTCAGCAGAAGCTCGAGAAAGGGTGATCCTCTGGCTTGGATCTCGCTTATGCTGCGTACCGACGCGCGTGTGGCCGATAGCTTGAGCGACGCCTTCCTCGTGCAGGGGGCGCAGTCGGTCGCCGTGGAGGATGCCGCCGCGGGCACTGCCGAAGAGGCGCCCATGTACGGGGAGCCTGGCTTGCCCGTGGAAGGCGCGTGGCCGCAAAGCCTGATCACGGTGCTGTGCGCGCACGATGCGGAACCGGAACGACTCCTCGCCGCAGCCTGCGCCCAGATTGGCCTGGCACCGCTGCCAGAGTATCGCCTTGAGCCAGTCGCAGACGAGGATTGGGTGCGGCTTAGCCAGGCGCAGTTTGAGCCTATATGTATATCGGACAAATTGTGGATCGTGCCTTCCTGGGCCATCGCGCCGGACCCCGGTGCCGTCAATCTCGTGCTGGATCCCGGCCTCGCTTTTGGCACCGGCAGTCACCCGACCACGCGCTTGTGCTTGAGGTGGCTGGAGCGGACGATACGCGGTGGCGAGCGCATTCTGGACTACGGCTGCGGTTCGGGTATATTAGCCATTGCCGCGCAGCGCTTGGGTGCCGGGGAAGCGCTGGGAGTGGATGTCGACCCGCTGGCGCTGCTTGCGGCACGCGCGAACGCCGCGCGCAACCAGGTCGGCGCCCGTTTTGTCAACACGGAGACGGCTACTGAATTTCGGGCAGACCTCGTGGTTGCAAACATCCTTGCCAATCCACTGATACTGCTTGCGCCTCTGCTCGCCGCTTGCCTGAGCAAGGGCGGGCGCATCGCCTTGTCCGGCATCCTCGAGTCGCAGGCGAATGAGGTGACGGCCGTCTACGCGCCCTGGTTCGCGATGCAGGTCGGCAGCATCGACGGCGCGTGGGCCTTGCTCGAGGGCTTGAGGAGATGATCACCCATTGCCCCGGCTGCCATACCCATTTTCGCGTGCATGCGGAGCAACTCGCGGCGCGCGCCGGCCAGGTGCGCTGCGGCAAGTGCGCCCGAGTGTTTGACGCGCTCGAATACTTGATCGAAGAGACCGTTCCGGCACGCGCGCATGCGCCATCCGCCGAGGCCGAAACCGCCCGCCTGGACGAGGTTGAGGCGGCAGTTGCGCAGGTGTCGGCTATCTTGGAAGCGCAAGCGGTCGACGGGAAGGCGGCGGCAGCGGCTGAAACTGACCTCCTGGCGGAACCGCCGGAACTCGACGCCGAAACGCCAGAATCCGGAGCCGAAATGCCGCAAACGGCAGGACTGCCGCCTGCGATGTCGGAGCCTTCGGACTTGGCCGCAGGGGCGGCGACCGGGACGAGTACTTTCGATTTCGGCCCGCCCGTGAAGGCGGAGTTGGCCAAGTCCGGACGCCGCTGGCCCTGGTTGCTCGGCGCGCTCCTGTTGCTAATTGTGCTTCTGGCGCAAGCATCGTATCAATACCGCAGCGCCATCATCCAGCTTTTCCCGGAAGCTAAGCCCTATGCCGCGGCCCTGTGTGCGAGCCTCGGCTGTGATCTGCCGCTGCCGCGGCGCATCGAGTTGATGAGCATTGAGGCTTCCGATCTGCAGGCTGACACGGCCAACCCCAACGTCATGGTGCTGTCGGCAACGCTGAAGAACCGCGCCATCTTCAGCCAGCAGCTTCCCTTGCTCGAGCTGACCCTCACGGACGCCCAGGATCAGCCGGTGGTACGGCGGGTGCTGGCGCCGCAGGAGTACCTCGGCAAAGCGGTCAACAGTCAGGGCGGGTTCGGCGCCAACGCCGAAATCGCAATCAAGGTATTCATCGAAGGATCACAGGTCAAGGCTACCGGCTACCGGCTGTATCTGTTTTATCCCTGATGCGACTTCGCCTATCCTCACAGTGCAAATAGAAGAGGGCCAGCAATGGACAACACTCAACTCGCAGAACTCCTCATGGGCATCGCCAAGGCGCAGGCCGCCGTGATCGACGCCATCGAGCGCGCCAATCCCGGATTCAAGAACAACCACGCCGTGCCCATGCTCACCACCGCTGCCAACGTGCGCGCCGCCGTGCCGCGCATCCAGGATCTGCCCGCGCGCATACTGCTGCGCATGCAGGGCCGGGCGGCGTTCGACGTGGCGCAGATCCGGCAGGATCTGGAGGCGGCGTTTGCTTCGGACGGTGTTTCCCCCGGAGCGTCCGCGCAGCCCGGTGCGAACCTTTCGCCGGCGGCGATGCGCGCGGCGGCAAAGGTGCCGGGGGCTGCGCCGGCGCCGTCTGCTCCTGCAGCCGCGCCGCGACCGGCGGCTCCCGCGGCTGGAGACGACCTGGATTTCAGCGCCAAGCCCTGATTCGGCATATCCGACCGGATCTGCGCGAAATGCAAGCGCCGAAGCACGGCCACGCCATGCGCTCCCAGGAATGGGTTTGGTCCGCGGCCGAAAGCGCCTCGATCGCTTCCGGCCGGCCCTGATTAGGGATTAAAATAGCACCAACCATGGACGATCTTGATTTTTCGGCCAAGCCTGCGCCCCGTCCGGAGGCGGTTGCGCGCGCCTCGGCCCAGGTCGCGGCCCAGAGCCCTCTGTACCAGCCCGCCATCGCGCTGGAATTCTTCAAATCCGCCGGAACGATCGAAGAGAAGCCGGCCGGCAAACCTTTCTTCTCCGAGAGCGAGAAGGCCGGCGGTCTGTTTTCGAAGAGCGCCCGCATGTACCTGCTGCTCGAGGGCGAAGTCGGCCTGATGCTGCGGAACAAGTTTTTCGGAGTGGTGAAGCCGGGTGCCGTGTTCGGCGAGCTGGCGGTGATCGCCGGGCTTGCGCGAAGCGCGACGGCGATGGCCAAGATTAATTGCCGCGTTCTTTCGTTGGACGAAAAGCAGTTTTACGTGGCACTCGAAAATAAGCCGGATTTCGCGCTGATGCTGATGAGCATTATGGTGCAACGGCTGCGGCAAAGCATGGTCAAGCTGGGCGCCGCCACTCAGCCGGCCGCCGCGGCCGCCGAACGCAGCGACATACTCGACCGGAAGGCGCTCGCCGATCTGCAAAAGGAACTCGGGGCACCCGAGCACGCAGTATTCCAGGCAGGCAAGGTCATCATGAACGCCGGCGCGGTCGGTGCGGTGATGTATGTCGTGCTGGAAGGCCGCGTTTCCATCGCGGTGGGCGCAAGCGTGGTCGAGCAGGTGGGGCCCGGCGGGCTGTTCGGCGAACTGGCGCTCGTCGACCGCTCCGCGCGCGCCGCCACGGCGACCGCGGATACCGATTGCAGGCTGCTTGCGATCAATCGCAACGATTTTCTCAATCTGGTGAAATCCAAACCCGTGTTCGGCGCGTCGCTGCTGAAATCGATCGCCCTGCGCATGCAGCAGGTCGCGCTGCAGGTTGCGCAGATTCAGGCCTGAGGGCTGAAAAGAGCCAACGCTTTACCGGAACACCGGTCTCAGCCTACGCTATTTTGGTCGATATCGACGCGCACCACTTTGCGCTTGAGGGTGGCGAGCACGGCGCGGGCGTATTGCTCGGCCCAGGCGATGTCGCCGGCGAAGTGTTTCTCGCCCGCCGCGCGCGCGACTTCCAGAACTATGTCGAGGGCGAGCACCTTTCCAACCATGCTTCTGGGAGTGCAGCCGAACTCCTCGAACTGCTGCGACAGCCACAGTTCGCCCTCCTGCTCGGTCGGCAGTGGTTTATCGCCGGCGGTAATCCTCAACTCGTAGTCGCGGCCCCGGGCAAACGATACGATGACGCTACCTCGCATGTGGCGCACTCCTTTGTTCGCAGCCAGTGCCATTCTACTGCACGCCGGGCGAAAGCCGCTAGCCGAGCGCCGCGATGCCGAGTTCCGTTGCCAGCCCGTCAAGATTGCGCATCAGTCCGCCTGCGATCGGTATGCCGTCGCGCGCATAGGCGATCCGCTTCGCCTGGCTTTGCTCCCCCGGCAGCCAGATGCGCTCGACCCCGGGCATGCGCTGGCTGCCGCGCAGATCGCGTACCAGCGCATCGACGCGCGCTTTGAATGCATCGACCTCGCCAAATGCGGCGAGGTCGATCGCAACGATGGCCTGTCCGGTATTGGTCGCGCTCGACTGGTCGCGGTTGAAGTCGACGACATCCTTCCCCATGGCTGCGTTGTTCAGGGTTCCGGCGAGCAAACCGACCAGCAGCGCCAGGCCGTAGCCCTTGTAGCCGCCTATTGGCAGCAGGAAGCCTTCTTCGGCGCGCCTGGGGTCGGTGAGCGGACGCCCCTCGCGGTCTATCATCCAGCCCTCGGGCATCGTTTCGCCGCGCTGCGCCTTGGCCTTCACCTTGCCGTAGGCGGCCACTGTCGTCGCCATGTCGAGCACCACCGGCGCTTCGGCGCCGGCGGGAACCGCAGCTGCGATGGGGTTGGTGGACAAGAGCATGTCAAGGCCGCCCCAGGGCGGAAGATGGTTGGCGTTCCCGACCGCGAAGTACAGCCCGATCATGTCGTGCGCGAGCGGCATGCGCGCGTACAGCGAAGCGGGCCCCGCATGATTGCTCCATTGCGAGCCGACCCAGGCGACGCCGGCCGTGCGCGCCTTTTCGATCGCCAGGTGCGCGGCGCGCTGCATTACCAGATGACCCATGCCGTTGTCGCCATGGATCAGAGCCATGCCCGCGCGCTCCTCGACCACGCGGATGTCCGGGCGCGGATTGACCCCGCCGGACTTGATGCGTTTCGCGTATTGCGGCAAGCGGATCACGCCGTGGCCGTCCGACCCCTGCAAATCTGCTTCGGCCATCAGCGTTGCCACGATCAGAGCGTCGGCGGCGGGCAGGCCCAGCCGCTCGAAGGCGGCGGCGATGAATGCGCGCAAGCGCTCCTGGCTTACGCGTACGGGGGTTTCGGTCATGGCGGGTGTTCGGCAGTGAGTCAGGGAAACGAATTTCAACGGATGGCGCAGGGCCAGCGCACGAGATAGCCTCGATGTCGCGCCGCCGGTTTCGCCTGCCGCATCAGCCAGGCGGCGAAGGCCTTCACTTCCTGGCGGCTGCAGGTGCGCATGAGGGGACGCATCCCCCCATGCCGCGACAAGCGTTCAGCCTTCCTTGGAGCAATCCCTCAGGGCAATGCCTTTTTCCTTGGCGTAGGCGGTCGAGGAGGCCTCGATCTTGGTGCGCACCAGCTCCTTCTCCGGCGTGATCCAGTCGGAGATCGGCTTCCATTGCTTGCCATCCCACTGCTGAAATTTGCTCATGCCGGAGCCTTCGTGGTCGGCACAGCTGATGACGGTCGGCGGGATGAAGCCTTCGGCGCCCAACTGCTTCAGGCGCGCGTTGTCCAGCTTGATGTGTTCCAACGCCCAGCGCACCTGCTCGCCGGTGACCGGCTTGCCCTTGGCGTATTTTCCCTGGGCGATGCGGATCGCCTCGACCGTGACCATGCCGCCGACCAGCCCGCGGTTCCAATAGATCGTGCCGATGCGCGACTTGTCGTCCAGGCTGCCTTTGTTTTTCTTGTAGACGTGCTTAACCACGTCCTGGACCATGGGGTAGTTGGAGCCGCTGACGGAAAAAGTGGAGGAGATGTAATTCTTGGCGGCGTCGCCGGCCGGAATCACGTCTTCCTCGGAGCCCGACCAATGGATGCCGATCACCTTGTCGCGCGGGTAGCCGACCTTGGCTGCCGTCTTGATCGCAACGGGCACCATCACGCCGGCCGCCCACAGGAGCGCGAAGTCCGGTTTCTCCTGGCGCACGCGCAGCCATTGCGCCTGCTGGTCCATGCCCGGGGGTGGCACCGGCACCAGCAGCAATTCGAAGCCGTATTTCTTCGCCAGGTCCTCCAGCAGCGGGATCGGCTCTTTGCCGAAAGCCGAATCGTGGTAGACGTGAGCGATCTTCTTGCCCTTCAGCTTGTCCATGCCGCCCAGCTTCTGGCCCATGAACGTGATGATCCCCGAAGTCTCGTTCCAATAGTTGGTGATCATCGGGAAGGCGTAGGGAAACACGCGGCCGTCGCTGGTGTCGGTGCGGCCGTAGCCGATGGTTACGAGCGGTATCTTGTCGACGACCGAGCGGTCGAGAATCGAATAAGTGATGCCGGTGGACATGGGCTGCACCACGGTGCCTCCGGTCGGCCCTTTCTTCTTCAGGCGCTCGTAGCATTCGACGCCGCGCGCGTTGTTGTATTCGGTCTCGCACTCCTCCCAGGTGAGCTTGACGCCGTTCACGCCGCCGTCGCGCTCGTTGATCATGCTGAAGTAATCGACCATGCCGCTGTAAAAGCCCGAGCCGACCGAGGCGAACTGGCCGACTCGATAGCCGACGATGGGAATGAACTGGGTATTTTCCTGCGCCGTTAGCGGCAGACTGACAGCGGCGCAAGCGAGCCCGATCAACGCGGCAATCGAGGTAGTCTTGATTGAAATCTGGAACATGATGGTTGAATCCTCCTTTTTTCAGTTGCCGCGAAATCCATAAGGGAAGACGTCGGCTGCGCTTTTCGCTTTGTACGACACGGCACGCTGCAATGAACGATTGTACGGCGGTGATCCACCAAAGACAACAATCGCGTCTTACACGCGCCTTACACGTCTTACGCCGTACTGCGCGCTGCGCGAGGCCGGAGCCGAACACAGTG
>Ga0194060_10002652_pt1 | contig 12727 bp, 12 predicted proteins | sample SepL225m_MetaG_FD_163427 | JGI IMG/M metagenome (GOLD analysis project Ga0194060, IMG submission 163427) | Anoxic zone freshwater microbial communities from boreal shield lake in IISD Experimental Lakes Area, Ontario, Canada - Sep2016-L222-5m | ecosystem: Environmental > Aquatic > Freshwater >... | reverse complement strand
GGTTTCGCACATGGCTGAGTTCATTTACACGATGAAAAAGGCGCGTAAAGCGCATGGTGACAAGGTAATTCTCGACGATGTGACCCTGATGTTTTTACCGGGCGCAAAGATCGGCGTTGTTGGTCCAAATGGATCCGGTAAATCAACAGTCCTACAAATTATGGCGGGCTTACAACAACCTTCAAATGGTGAGGCATTCTTATCGCCTGGATACACCGTAGGAATTTTGTTACAAGAGCCACCACTAGATGAGACAAAGAATGTTTTGGAAAATGTGCAAGAAGGTGTTGCTGAAACTATGGGGCTTCTTGCTCGCTTCAATCAAATCAGTGACGAGATGGCAAACCCTGATGCTGATTACGACAAGTTGTTGGCCGAGATGGGAACCCTGCAAGAACAACTAGATCATCGCAATGCTTGGGATTTAGATTCACAACTTGAACAAGCGATGGATGCATTGCGCTGTCCTCCTGGAGATGCCGATGTATCGGTACTTTCTGGTGGAGAACGTCGCCGCGTTGCCTTATGTAAATTGTTATTGCAACAACCAGATTTATTATTACTTGACGAGCCAACAAACCACCTGGATGCCGAATCAGTTTTATGGCTGGAACAACATTTAAGTAAATATCCAGGCACTGTTGTAGCAATCACGCACGATAGATATTTCTTGGACAACGTTGCCGAATGGATTCTCGAACTCGATCGCGGTCGTGCATTTCCTTATGAAGGAAACTATTCAACTTATCTAGATACGAAATCAACTCGTCTTAAGATCGAAGGCCAGAAAGATGCAAAGCGCGCAAAGCGTCTGACTGAAGAACTTGAATGGGTTCGCATGAATGCAAAGGGTCGCCAAGTTAAATCAAAAGCCCGACTTGCGCGTTATGAAGAGATGGCATCTGAAGCAGAGAAGACTCGCAAATTAGATTTCGAAGAGATTCAAATTCCAATGGGTCCACGCCTTGGAAACGTTGTTGTTGAAGTGGAACATTTAAAGAAGGGCTTTGGCGATCGCCTACTTATTGATGATCTCTCATTTACCTTGCCGCGCAACGGAATTGTTGGAGTTATTGGGCCAAATGGCGCCGGTAAAACAACGTTATTTAAAACTATTCTCGGAATGGAACAACCAGATAGCGGCACGGTAAAGATTGGTGAGACTGTAAAGATTTCATATGTAGATCAGTCACGTGGTGGTATCGATCCAAAGAAGAGTTTGTGGGAAGTTGTATCTGATGGCTTGGACTATATAAAAGTTGGCCAAGTTGAAATGCCATCTCGTGCCTATGTTTCTGCATTTGGATTTAAAGGTCCGGATCAACAGAAAGCTGCAGGAGTACTTTCTGGTGGCGAGCGAAATCGTTTGAATCTTGCATTAACGTTAAAAATGGGCGGCAACTTATTGCTACTCGATGAGCCAACAAACGATCTTGATGTTGAAACACTTGGGTCACTAGAAAATGCACTTCTAGAATTTCCAGGTTGTGCTGTGGTTATTTCTCACGATCGCTGGTTCCTTGACCGCGTTGCAACACATATCTTGGCGTATGAAGGTGATTCGCAATGGTTCTGGTTTGAAGGAAACTTCGAATCTTATGAAGAGAACAAAGTTGCAAGACTTGGCATCGAAGCTTCACGTCCACATCGCGTTACTTACCGAAAGTTAACAAGATAATGCGCCACCACGGAAAGATGGCAGTTCGTTGGGATGACATGGATGCTTTTGGCCATGTTAACAATGCAAGCTACTTAACTTTTATGCAAGAAGTGCGCGCTGATTTCACTTGGTATTCGCGAATTGCGCGCGGCTTAAAACCACTTTTCAAAGAGATGGTTGTTGCCCGCACCGAGATTGATTATCTAGAACCAATCATGGAAGGTGGCTTTGAACTCGATGTTGATGTCTGGGTTTCTAAGATTGGTAACTCATCTTTTGTAGTTCAGTATGAAATGAAATCAAAGGCGGGCTTGCACGCAAAGGCGATGACTGTACAAGTAGCGGTAGATGAGAAAACGAAGAGATCACGTCCATTGAATGCCGAAGAGTTAGAACTTTTAAACGAATATCTTGAGGCTTAATGAAGCTTAAAAAGATTCACCCAGCTTGGTTTGCTGCGATAGTCACATTTCTAACTTTGGTAGCTACTGCTGGCTTTAGATCAGCCCCATCTGTTCTCGTAGTTCCACTCGAAGAATCCTTCGGTTGGTCTCGTGATGATATTTCACTTGCAATTGCAATAAATGTTCTGCTCTTTGGTCTGACTGCTCCATTTGCCGCAGCGCTTATGGAACGGTTCGGAATTCGCCGAGTTGTTATGACCGCACTTACAACTGTTGGAACTGGTGCGTTTTCTACAATCTTTATGACAAAGCCTTGGCACTTAATTGGGTTATGGGGAGTAGTTGTCGGCGTCGGAACTGGTTCAATGGCTCTGGTATTTGCCGCAACAATTGTGAATCGCTGGTTTATTGCTCGTCGTGGCCTGGTAATTGGCGCACTGACTGCAGCGACCGCCACGGGGCAATTAATTTTCTTACCGGGTCTTTCGGCACTTGCAACTAATGTTGGATGGAAATCAGTTTCAGTAACAGTGGCCTGTGGCGCTTTTGTAATGGTGCCATTGATATTTATTTTCTTGAAAGAGAAACCTTCTTCTGCGGGCGTAACTCCATACGGTGCGCCAAGTGATTGGACCGAACCAGAACAGAACAAGACAAATGCTGGACGGCTAGCAATCCAAACTTTAAAAGAGGCGAGCAAAGTCAGAGATTTTTGGTACTTAATAGGTTCATTTTTTGTTTGTGGTCTTTCAACAAGTGGACTTATCGGAACTCACTTTATTCCTGCGGCACATGACCACGGAATGGGTGAAGTTACCGCAGCAAGTTTGCTGGCATTGGTTGGCGTCTTTGATGTTCTCGGAACTATCTTCTCTGGTTGGTTAACCGATAGATATGACCCACGCAAATTGCTCTTTATTTATTACTTCTTCCGCGGGCTGTCACTCTTCTTGTTGCCATCAATTCTTTTTGCAACGGTACATCCTTCAACACTAGTTTTCGTAATTTTCTATGGACTGGATTGGGTAGCGACTGTGCCCCCAACATTGCTGCTCTGTCGCCAGGTGTTAGGCCCGGATCGCGCAACTGTTGTTTATGGCTGGGTCTTTGCCGCTCATCAAGTTGGTGGTTCTGCTGCAGCATTTGGCGCAGCGCTGCTGCATACCAAATTTGGTGACTATGCATCAGCCTTCTATATCAGCGGCTTTATGTGCATTATTACTTCATATTTCGTACTGCAAATAAGCAAAGTTAAAGAAGCGGTTTAAAGCATGAGTGAAGCAACTTTTTATGAACGCGCTGGTGGTTCAGCAACATTTAAGGAGTTAACTAAGCGCTTCTACCAAAACGTTTCAACCAATCCAATTCTTAAACCAATGTATCCGGATGAAGATATGGCAGGGGCAGAGCAACGGCTTGAATTATTTCTTGAACAATACTGGGGCGGACCTTCTACTTATTCCGAAGAGCGCGGTCATCCAAGATTAAGAATGCGTCATGCACCATTTCATATCGCTTCACCAGAGCACGATGCTTGGCTGCAATGCATGCATACAGCAGTAATTGATCTTGAAATTGCGGAAGAACTTAAGGAAGAGTTATGGACATATTTCCAATATGCCGCGCATTCAATGAAGAATCAACCAGATAATTAATTGCTCTTAGGTTGAGACCTATTTCCAACTTTTAGTATTTCACCATTTCGCAGATACCACAGAGTTCCATCGGTAGATCGAACGGTTGTGATGCGAAGTCCTACAGATTCAACAACACCTGAAGTCTCCATAGTTTCAATATTGTCGCCAACACCATATTGATCTTCAACCAACATGAACATTCCGGCCAAAACATCTCTAACAAGCGTCTGGGCGCCAAGTCCAAGTGCAACACCGATTACTCCAGCAGAGGCAACAAGTGGCCCAAGATTAAATCCAAGTTCACTTAAGACCATCGTTAAAGTTATTAACCAAATCATTCCATTTAGTGCAGAACGAAGAACTGTTCCCGCGGTACGAGCCCGCTCACGTTGCCGTTCTAAACCGCGCTTTGGACCGGGAACGAAATCTGCATCTGCAATTCGGTTAATTGCCCTTGCCACAGCACGTCCACCGATTTTCTGGAAGACCAGGGCAATAGCAAGTATCAAAATTATGTGGAAAGGCGCACCGATAAACCAGTCATAAATCTTTTGGGCATTCTCACTAAGGGTCATAAGCGAAGAATAAACCTTCTATTCACTAGATTAGCCGCCATAAATACGCGATTTTTTGCCTGTCATACGGCACTATTTACCCAACAACACGAGCCACGCGTTGAAGCTTTATCCACAAAAAGGGAGCTAGTTAGTGCCACAGACTTTGGTACTGAACGCCACCTATGAGCCACTAGGTGTCGTATCAGAGAGACGAGCGTTGATCCTCGTCTTAAATCAGCGAGCCACAACGATTGAAGAATCAGACACCGTGTTGCGCTATTCCGGTGGCGAATTAATTCTTCCCGCAGTTATCAAATTAGTTAAATTTGTTCGGATTCCATATCGTCATGCAGTTCCACTTTCAAGACGCGCACTTTTTGCCCGTGATGGTGGCCGCTGTGTTTATTGCACAGCCCCTGCAACTTCGATAGATCATGTAATTCCGCGCAGTCGCGGCGGTGCCCATAATTGGGAGAATGTTGTTTCGGCTTGCCATAAGTGCAATCATCAGAAAGCAGATCGCACACTTAAGGAAATTGGTTGGAAGCTAAAGACTCTGCCGCGTGAACCAGCTGGTGCTGCCTGGCGCATTCTCGGAACTGGAAAACCAGATACGAGATGGATCTCATACCTTCGACCATTTGGCGCCGAACACGGCGTTGCCTAAGATACGCATATGTCATTAACTGTTGGAATACTAAATCGCATAGTTCAAGAAGATGGATCTCTTCCAGGCGATCCGCTCGGAACCTTTAAAGCGCTAATTTATTTCGTTGGCCTGCCAACGTTAATGTTTGCCGTGATTGCTTCGGTTGTTCTACTTGCAACCACAGATCGCAAAGCAAAACGTTCAACACTTACTCGCATCGAATAAAAGTCTTAGGCGTCTTTTTCTTGCGCTGTAAGAGCGCGGGATAGAGCGTCACGGCTTTCAGAAACTAATCTACGAAGACCAGCAGCAGAGTTTTTTCCAGTTGTCTCTAGCCAATTAATAGTTTTATCAAGCGTTGCCTTATCAGTTATATATGTTGGATAGCAGAGTTCAACAAATGAGCTTCCGATATCAAATGAAGCGCTGTCCCACATAGTTAGAAGCGAATCGAAATAAGGATCAACATACTTAGCAAGTAAATCTCGTTGTCCTGATCGCATAAATCCTCGATGTATTGATGCTCGAATCGAACTTGTTAAATCTTCCTTGGTAAGAGAGTTCCAAGCGGCAGCCTTTGCCTCGACAGTTGGGAATGCGGCAACGCATGTGGCATGACCTAGTTGGCCATTAATTGTGTTGTCACGTTCTAGTTCCGCATCGAGTTCGGCTCGAGTAAATAACCCACGTTCACAAAGTGCCAAAACAAATGTCCAACGAAGATCGGCATCTACTTTAAGACCAGCAAGTTTTCCATCAAGTAGCGCGCGAAGCTGAGTCGCATGAGATTCGGTAACCGCAAGTCCGGCAAAGATTCTGGCGAACTGCAATTGATGATCACTCTCAGCCTTTGCCGATGCGAGTAATCCAGCAATTGAATCTGCAACTTGGATGCGAAGGGCATCACGCTTTACTGGGTTTGCATAAAGTTCGACCGCAGTGGTTAATTGATTTCCAATAACAGTAACGACAGTAATGTCGCTTTCACCAGGCAGTCCAGCAAGGGCTATCTCGATGAAGTCAGTCGCACTTATTTCAGCATCTCGCAACATATCCCAAGAAATTGCCCAACACATTGCACGCGTTAAGCCATCAGAGATATTTCCTAAATGGGATTTCAAGGTTGCGATAGAACGTTCATCCAAGCGAACCTTGGCATATGAAAGATCACGATCATTAATAAGTAGTAGATCAGCGACACTTTCGCCAACAAGTTCGTTGACCTGCGTGCTTGCACCAGCAACATCTAGTTCAATGGATTTACGCAGAACTACATTTGGACCTTTGACGTCATAGAGACCAACAGCGAGACGATGTGGTCGAAGTTCCTTTGAACCTTCCGGCACAAGTGGTGCTTCTTGCAGAATTTCGATCTTTGAATATTTATTATCCGCAATCTCTAAATTCGGACGCAAAGTATTAACACCTGCAGTCTGTAACCAAGTTGAGACCCAAGGCTTTAAATCGCGACCACTTGTTGCGCTGAGTTCAACCAACAAATCGTCAAGAGTTGTATTATTGAAAGCATGCTTTGCAAAATACTTCTGCAATCCAGCAATGAAGTTGTCACGACCTACGTGGGCCACAAGCTGCTGCAGAACTGATGCGCCCTTGGCATAAGTAATTCCATCAAAGTTGGCATTTACAGTTTCAATATCAATCATGTCAGAAACGATTGGGTGAGTAGAAGTCAGTTGGTCCTGGCGATAAGCCCAGTTCTTTCGCTCTGAGTTAAAGCCCGTCCAAGCGTTTACAAAGCGAGTTCCTTCGGCTGATGCCAAGTGTGAAGACCATTCAGCAAATGATTCGTTAAGCCACAAGTCATCCCACCATTGCATCGTGACCATATTTCCAAACCACATATGTGCCATCTCATGCAGGATTGTGTTTGCACGGGCGTCATACATGCGCTCGGTTACCTTGCTGCGGAACACAAGCAAATTTTCTAGGAATGTAACAGCACCAGAATTCTCCATCGCGCCCCAGTTGAAATCGACCACAGCGATCTGGTCATATTTCTCAAATGGATAGGCAAGACCAAATACTTTTTCAAAATAAGCAAAGCCCTGTTTGGTAACTAAGAAAATATCTTCCGGGTCTAGTGAATCTGCAAGTGATTTACGGCAATAGATTCCAAGTGGCACAGTCTTCTGTCCAACGTATTCATCATGCACGTGATAATAGGGACCAGCAATTAAAGCTGTGATGTAAGTTGAAATTCTTGGAGTTGGCAGAAATTCCCAGACTTTCTTATCGCCAGCAATCTCGTTCGTTGCTTTGACGGGGGAGTTTGAGATTACTTCCCAGTGCTTTGGCGCAGTAACCGTTAATTGAAAAGTTGCTTTTAGATCTGGTTGATCAAAGCATGGATACATCTTGCGAATGTATGCAGTCTCGCCTTGAGAATATAAATAAACTTCACCATCGGCTGGGTCAACTGAATATTGCAAACCTTCACCGGTCTTTGAATAATCGCCTTCGATTTCGATTACTAATTCGTTTTCTGCTGCTAAGCCCTTGAGAAATACGCTCTCACCGTCATAGTTTGAAACATCAACATCAGCGCCATTTAGCTTTGCAGAAATAATTCGCTTTCCTGCGGCATCGATGAATGTGTCATATCCAGGCTTGTTGCAAGCAAACTTAACGGTTGACTTGGTGGTGAAATTTTCCGGGCCATTGCAGACATCAATTGTCACCACATATGAGGCAACTGATAGATGCGCACTGCGTTCGCGGGCTTCGGCTCTTGAAATATTTAATCCAGGCATGAGCCAACCTTATCTATCCTTATCTAAGATACCCACATGAGTTCGAGCGATAAGGGCCACCTTTATAACCTTAGTAATAGGTCCTTTCGCCTTCGTGGAACCCGCATCACAGAAGCCCAAGCAAAGGCCACCCAAATGTTTTGGGATCAATTTGGAATCGAACCAGATCACAAAATAATCCCAGCTGAAATATTTCCCGCAAGCAAGAAAGTGATTATGGAAATCGGTACCGGCATGGGCGAGGCGACTGCAGAAATCGCACGGACCTTTCCAGAAACTGGTTTCTTTGCACTCGAAGTCCATCGCCCAGGTATCGGATCACTTCTTGCACGCATCAATGAATTTGAATTATCAAATCTGCGATTGATAAATGAAGATGCCAGAATCGTTCTCGAAGAACAAATGCCCGATGAATGTTTAGATGCAGTCCATCTATATTTCCCAGATCCATGGCATAAGAAGAAACATTGGAAGCGGCGCATAGTCCAGGAAGATTTTGTAGATTTAATCTTTAGAAAGTTAAAACCAGGTGGTCACATTCATATCGCTACCGATTGGGTTCCGTATGCAGAATGGGCGCAATCCAAATTTGGTGCCGATACAAGATTTGTCGGAGGAATAATCCCTAAACCAGATTTTCGCCCGCTAACAAGATTTGAAGGAAAAGGCATTGGCAAGGGACACCTTGTTACAGATTTAAAATACGTTAGGGCTTAAATCTTTCCAGTCTCTTCAAATTTAGCCATCAAATTAATTCTGCGCACATGGCGCTCATCTCCAGGAAATGGCGTAGCAATAAATTTATCTACAAGTTCTAAACAGAACTCTTCGCTGTGCATACGACCACCGATAGAAATTACATTTGCATTGTTATGTTCACGAGCAAGCACAGCAGTTTCCAGTGACCAGACCAACGCTGCGCGAACTCCCTTCACTTTATTTGCCGCCATCTGTTCACCGTTGCCAGAACCACCCAAAACAATTCCAAGTGAACCAGGATCATTTGCCACACCTTGTGCTGCCGGAATGCAGAAAACCGGATAATCATCTAAAGCGTCATATTCAATTGGACCGTGGTCGATGACCTCATGGCCATTTCCCTGCAAGTGCTTGATGATTACGCCCTTAAATTCCAGACCCGCATGGTCGCTTCCGATATGAATTCTCATTTCGTAATAATGGCAGAAAAGCCAAACGGCCCCCACTATTTCTAGTGAGAGCCGTATGAATTCCGTAGAGAATTGCTATTTCTTATTACTTAACTTTTGGCTTTGAAACTGACTTCTTTAGGCTTGTAGTAGTTGTAGGGATTTTTGGTGCTGTGCCACGATCATCATCGTCAGATCCGTGCTTTCCTTTGCCCATACCAGCAATCTTTGCGCCAGGAACTTTTTCAACTTCAGCAGTTACGCGAGCTGTAAGCCCAGCCTTTGCAGTTGTTGCTTGTGCCGCTGTCATTTTTCCAGCAGTAACGGCTGCATCGATTTGAGAAGTTTCAAAATTAACGAGTGCTGTGATTAGTGCAGCTTTCTTATCGCCAGCAAGAGTTGCAAGTGATTTACCAGCAACACGAGCGGCTTGCAGATCGGCTGCAGTAATTCCAAGAGTTGAAGTGATTACTGCTTCATGTGCAGCAGAATTAATTCCTCCAATACCCATTCCGCGTCCCATTTGTTTGAATGGTTTTGCGGGTGCAGCTGCAGTTAATGCTGCGGTGATTGCATCTGCTTGTGCTTGGTTGATTGTTCCCTTTGTTACTAAACCTGAAAGTACAGTAGTTATTTGCGGTGGAACACCAACTGCATGTCCGGTATCAGCATTTGCTGTAGAAATTGTTGCAATTGTTCCAAATGAAATCGCTGTTGCAAGTGCAGCAGCTGCAATTTTCTTATTCATATTCTCTTTACTCCTTAATCTCGATTATTACTTTCGTAATTCTCGATCTGTCCCAGCCCTAGAAGCGATTACCTCTAGATACCCGTAGATAACATCCTTAGACTGGGGAGAGTAATCAATTAGCCTGAAATTAGACTGTGAATAATTTTAGCGCCAGCCCTAATTTAAGCGGGGTGAGAGGTCGCCCTTACTAATTTCCTTGTAGCGCACCACCAGTAAGCGCATCCTGTATTAATACATCGCCCCTAAACAAAGGGGCAAATAGACCCAGGAAAGCGTCCCAAAATGTATTCCCTCAAGCCCAAAAGAACTATAGCTACTGCACTGGCCACATTATTAATCTTCACCAATTTTTCCTACAACCAAGCCAGCGCGAACACTTTAAAGAAATTAACATTTACTAAAGCTGGACGAGTAATTACTCCTGGAATAAACACAATTTTAAACGGCAAAGGTGCGCCTAAATCAACTTTAGGAATTGATGGTGATTTTTATATTGATATAAACACAATGAATATTTACGGCCCAAAAGCAAAAGGAAAGTGGCCCACATCAGTTTCAATGAAAGGACTAGCAGGAACTAATGGAACTAACGGCGTCAATGGAGCAACAGGAGCAACCGGCGCAAAAGGAACTTCTACAACCGGTGCAGATGGTGCACCTGGAATTGCTGGTGCAACAGGAGCAGCAGGATCTTCTGGTGCAGGAAGTTCCGGACCAGCAGGTGCACAAGGTGCAACGGGACCAACTGGTGCAACTGGTCCCGCAGGACCAAATGGAACTCCAGGAACAACTGGCGCACAAGGTGCAACAGGACCGACAGGAACTGGAACGGCTGGAACACCTGGTGAGCGCGGTGCAACAGGTTCGACTGGTAACACCGGACCTGCTGGACCAGCAGGATCAAATACTGTTACGAGTTTTACTTTAGCTGGAGTATCAGGTGGAGGCGATTGGGGCTTGTCTTCGGGCGCCCCTGCGCAAACCGTGAGCAACTCGTTTGGTAATCTTCAACCAAACACGACATATAGGTTTTCAATTGTTATAACTGGCACTGAAAGCAGATTTGGATTTTCTACTTTTGCTGTCGGGTCAGTCGTTTCCGCAATTGGAACAGGTGCTGTTCTTAAATATTCAAGCCACTATGGAGTTGGAATAGTTTCTGCTTTTGACTATTCGAAAACTTATAATTTTTCATTTTTGCACGAAGGAACCATTTCCGTTGGTGATGTAGTTACTAATTTAACTGTTTCAATAATTGATGGCGATGGTTGGTCTGCTGATGCCACTGGTGCTGGATTTGCAATAACTGGAAAGGCATACATTCAAGTCGCCTAAATATTAGTTAAAGGCTAAATAAATCTGTGGAGCGGGTGACCGGGATCGAACCGGCATGGCCAGCTTGGAAGGCTGGGGCTCTACCATTGAGCTACACCCGCAGATTTCGTGCGATACGCATGAATTGAGCGTGAACCAGCGGTTATGTTACACCGCTCGGGTGATGGGAAATGCCCTTGGTCTGAATTCACCCTAAACACGCATGAATTTTCCTGAGAATTGGGTGCGTGGTTTCGTGGCCTACCAATAGGTAAGCACTAATCTCGGTCTCATCTTCCTCCGGCTTGTGCGCCGTGATTGCACACGGGGTCGCAAACACCCCCGATACCAAAATCAGAAAGGTTCACCCATGCTAGATAGTTATTTCAAAATAGCTGAACGTGGCTCAACCGTAGGTCGCGAAGTACGTGGTGGTTTCGTCACGTTCTTCACAATGGCTTACATCGTGGCACTTAACCCGTTGATCATCGGTCTTTCAAAAGATGCTGACGGAAAGTTCCTCGGAGGTGGCGACGCTCCAAACCTCGCAGCAATTGCTGCAACAACTGCGTTAATCGCAGGTGTACTTACAATCATGATGGGCTTAGTTGGAAACTTTCCACTGGCGCTCGCAACTGGTCTTGGCCTAAACACTTTCGTTGCAGTAGGTATTGCATCGAAGATGTCATGGGCAGATGCAATGGGACTTGTTGTTCTTGAAGGAATCATCATCACCGTTCTCGTTCTAACTGGTTTTAGAGGAGCGGTATTCCGTGCAGTTCCTGCACAACTCAAGATCGCAATCTCAGTTGGTATCGGTCTATTTATTGCTCTTATCGGTCTGGTCGATGCAGGTTTCGTTCGTCGTACAGGTTCTGGTCCAGTACCAGTAACACTTGGCGATGGCGGAACACTTGTTGGTTGGCCAATCTTGGTATTCGCATTCGGTCTCTTCTTAATGATTGGTTTAATGGTTAAGAAGGTAAAGGGTGCAATTCTTATTGCAATCATCGTTGCTACAGCTGCAGCAATTGCAATCGAATCTGCATTCAAAATTGGTCCAAACTTTGATGGTGCCACAGGCAAGGTAAATCCAAAGGGCTGGGGACTAAACGTTCCTAAGCTTCCTTCAGATGTAGTTGCCTCACCTGACTTTGGAATCCTTGGCCACTTCAGCCTCTTCGGCTCATTTGGTCGCATCTCACTTGTCGCTGGAATTCTCTTCGTATTCACCCTTTTGCTATCTGACTTCTTCGACACTGTCGGAACAGTTACAGCAATCGGTCACGAATCAGGATTGATCGATGCACAAGGAAACGTTCCAAATAACAACAAGATTCTCTTTGTTGACTCAGTGGCCGCAATGGCCGGTGGCGCTGGAAGCATCTCTTCAAATACCAGCTACATCGAATCAGCAGCAGGTGTTGGTGAAGGTGCGCGTACAGGATTGTCATCAGTAGTAACTGGTGTTCTATTCCTGTTGACCACATTCCTTGCACCACTTGTTGCAGTTATTCCTTACGAAGCAGCAACTCCTGCACTTGTAGTCGTCGGATTCTTGATGATGACACAGATTAAGGGCTTGGATTGGGCTGACTATGGAATTGCGATTCCTGCATTCCTAACAATTATCTTGATGCCATTTACTTACAATATTTCTGTAGGTATCGGCGCAGGATTCGTTTCACATGTTGTTATCCGTTGGATCCAAGGTCGTCGTAGCGAAGTTCATCCGCTGCTGTTCTTGGTTTCAGGTCTCTTCATGGTCTACTTCTTAAGCTCTCCAATTAATGCTTGGATCGGCTAATTAAGTACTAGATAAGTACTAGATAAGTA
>Ga0194060_10002651_pt1 | contig 12731 bp, 9 predicted proteins | sample SepL225m_MetaG_FD_163427 | JGI IMG/M metagenome (GOLD analysis project Ga0194060, IMG submission 163427) | Anoxic zone freshwater microbial communities from boreal shield lake in IISD Experimental Lakes Area, Ontario, Canada - Sep2016-L222-5m | ecosystem: Environmental > Aquatic > Freshwater >... | reverse complement strand
GTATGTATCTCAAATTTGTTCCACCCTCAAGCAAATGTGTTGCATAACTATGTCGAAGTGTATGCAAAGTACAATTTTTATTTATTTGAGCCAATTTTTTAGCCTTGTTAAATACTTCTTCCAAACTTCTGTCACTGTATTGTTCTCCTTTTTGGCCTTCAAATAAATATTCTTTGGGTTTGCATTCTTTATAATATGTTCTCAATAATTCGAGCGCTGTTTCCGATAGCGGAACAATCCTGTCTTTATTTCCTTTTGCGCCCCTTATTGTTACTATCATTCTTTTACTATCAATATCATTTATGCGCATTTTTATTAATTCACTTCTGCGCAATCCGCCCGAATAAATTAATGCAAGCATTGTTTTGTGTTTTATATTCGATAATGCATTTATTAAACTTTCTACATCCTCAGGACTTAATATATTTGGTAATGTTTTTGGTTTTTTGGGCCGGACAATATTTTCAATATCAATCTTTGTATTCTTTATCACACCAAAAAAAAGTTTGATCGCATTCACTACTTGATTTTGGAATGATGCTGATAACTCATTTTTTATAATATAATCATTATTGTAATTAATGATATCTGCATTATTCAGCTCTTCAATTTTTTTATCATGATAAAATTTAAGAAACGAACCCAAGGCATCGGTATAGGTTTTAATCGTGTTTTCACTATAACGTTTACTTAGCATCCACCGTTCAAATTCTTTCATTTTTATAATGGCGGTTTCGCCCAATAATTTATTATCGAGTTTAAATTGATTAATATATTCGGGGGTAACAGGTAGCAACCATGCAGTATATGTTGAACTCCATTTTGCACCTTCAAGTTTTTTTATGCGCTCGTTAAGCACTGCACTCTTTTCAAAGTAAACGGCAATCCATTTATTGCCGCGGTGTTTTACAAATTTTGCTGTCCATTTCATAGTAATGTTTCATATAATAATAGATAAAAAGTATTTAATATATTGTATCAAATACAATAGCAATTTAAATATTATTGGCAAAAGCTAAAAGGAAATTTATATTTTTAAAAAGCACCACACATACATTCGAGTGGGTTAAAACAATTCTCAATTCTTACATACTTGTAATACGAGAGTAAATGTAATAGGTGTATTGAAGCACGTATTACAAATGCTCGTTAACAAAAGATAAGCCCCATCCCATCCTTCCCCAAAGGAAAAGGGGTGTGCGCCACAGAAACCGCTTCTGTAAAAGGAGCAGGCTTTTTTATACATGGGAAAGTCGGTTGGAAACAACCAACATCACGAGAACGGAAACAACCAACATCACCCAAAATAGATTAATTTCTATTTAACCTTCTGTTGTTTCTAACAGATCAAAGTGCTCACCATCTTTTACACCTAATGGTAACGAAAACGAAAAAGTTGTACCAACACCCAAAACACTTTCTACCCAAATTTTACCATTACATTTTTCAATAAATTCTTTACAAAGAATTAAACCCAACCCCGTTCCTATTTCATTATTGGTTCCTTGGGTTGAGTAACTTTGGTCGATACGAAATAGTTTTTTAATGTTTTTTTCGGCAATACCAACCCCATTGTCGGTTAACGAAAACACAACATTGTTTTCTTTTAGCACAGCAGAAATAACAACTTCGCCACCCGACTTTGTAAATTTCACAGCATTAGAAAACAGGTTTCTAAACACCGTACTTAACATGTGTTTATCAGCGAAAACGATTAAATCACCGGGCAACTCTTTTTTAATCGTAATTAATTTTTGTTTAGCCACCTCATCGTACAAATGGGAGGTTTCATTAATAAAAGCAACAACCTCTATGTTTTGTGGTTTAAACACTATTCTTCCAGATTGTGATTGTGCCCACTCTAAAAGATTTGTAAGTAAACCCATTGCTTTATTTGACGACTGAAGAATGATGTTTGCATACTCCTCAATTTCATCAAAATTCTTTTCCTTAACACTTTTAACCAGAAACTCACTAAAGCCCGTAATGGTAATTAACGGGTTTTTTATGTCGTGCGCAATAATGGGAAAAAACGTATCTTTTGTTGCGTTTAACTCAACGAGCTTCAGTTCGTTGTTTTTGTTTTCGGTTATATCATAACACGAACCAATATACCCTAAAAATGTATTGTCTAAATCAAAAAACGGTCGTCCATAATCTCTAATCCAACAATATTCGCCAAGCTTATTTTTCATTCGATATTCCATTAAAAATGGTTGTCTTTTATCAAATGCGGCAACATACGTTTGTAAACAAAAATCAAAATCATCTGGGTGAACGCCCTCGGTCCAACCATTGCCAAACTCTTGTTCCAAAGTTCTGCCCGTAAAATCAAGCCAGGTTTTATTAAAATAGTCGCACAGTTTATCCAATCGCGAACGCCAAATTAAAGCCGGAAACTCTTCAAATATTTTTAAGTACAACTCTTTCGCGTTTTTTGTGTCAACATGTTGCTGCTTAAGAATAGCGTTCTCTTTCTCAAGTTCGCTAATTCTCTCTTTTAATAAAACAATCTCATTACTCATATTTTTGATTTTTAGGAATTAGCCACAAAACAGAGGCTTATAAACAGAAAAGGTATTGCACAAGCTAATCTTAATTTAAACAAATATTAAAGCCAATTGCCCGAACAACGAAAACCCACAACATTTGGGGGCGGGCATTTTTAACCCAACCCCAATAATGGGCACACCCAAACAAAAACAACACGAAAAAGAATGGATATGTTTTTAGGAAGTAAAAAAAAGAAAAGTAACAAATAACGTACGACAATAAAGCTAATAACTAACAGATCACGGTCTACGGTTGACCAGGGTCTGCAAAAGCTGCTTCTGTATAAGGAGGAGGCTTTTTTATTGTTACCAGCCCCAGTGTCTCGATTAACCTGGCGGCAGACAGGTTTGTCGAGAACGTTTAGTAATTCCTAAGGATTCCTCACTACGTATCGGAATGACATTGATACATGAATATTAGGGCGCGCATCGCGCGCCTTCTTCCCTTAAATAATTTGTCATTCCGAAACCGCATTTAGCGGTAGAGGAATCTGATTATCGAAAAGAAATTGAAAACAACCGGCAGTACTCAACCTACAAACTCTCCCAACTCAAGCCAGCGAAGTTCTTTCAGTCGGTTGGAAACAACCGACAGCACTCAAATGCTATTACCCCCTCTATCAAGAGGGGGAAGGGGGTGTGTCACTTACTACCGACTGTACACTATGTCGGTTGGAAACAACCGACAGCACCCCAATAAAGCTAAAGGCTAACAGCTTACTTCGACTCTTTCGCTTGTGCATCAACCACGGCAATACTTACCATGTTTACAATTTCACGCACCGAACTTCCAAGTTGTAAAACGTGTGCCGATTTTTTTAAACCCAACACAACAGGTCCAACAGCCTCGGCAGCACCTAATTCTTGCAACAGTTTATAAGCAATGTTACCAGCCGAAAGTTTCGGAAAAATAAATGTGTTTACCGGATCGCCACACAATTCGCTAAACGGAAAATTCTCGCGTAACATTTTTTGATTGAGCGCAACATTAGCCTGAATATCTCCATCAACAACCATGGCAGGATGACGCTCTTTTAATATGCGTCTTACCTCAGCCATTTTTGTTGGTGTTTCTCCTGGCGATGAACCAAAGTTTGAATAGGATAATAATGCAATGCGCGGTTTGATGTTGAAATTTTTCACTGCATTATATGTAAGCGTTGTAATGTCAACCAAATCTTCCTGTGTTGGATTAATGGTTACAGTTGTATCGGAGAAAAACAACGTGCCTTTATTGGTAAGCATAATATACATACCGGCAACTTTATTAATGCCTTCTTGTTTACCAAAAATTTGTAAAGCAGGTTTTATGGTGCTAGGATAATTTTTTGTAAGTCCAGAAATAACCGCATCGGCCTCGCCAAACTCAACCATCATAGGAGCAAAGTAATGCCTGTCGCGCATCATCTTTTTTGCTTCATATAAAGTTACACCTCTGCGTTTGCGTTTATTAAAAAACCACTCGGCATAGGCATTCATTTTTTCTTCTTCTTCACGCGGATCAATAATTTTTACTCCCGGCAGATGAATATTGTTTTCGGCAATAATCTGATTTATTTTTTCTTTGTTACCCAGCAAAATCGGAATCGCAATTCCTTCGTCTTTTACAATTTGTGCCGAGCGTAATATTTTATAATTATCAGCTTCAGAGAACACAACACGTTTTGGATTTTCTCGTGCTTTGTTTCCAATTGCCGATAAGAAATTACTTTCTTTTCCGAGCCTTGCCAACAGCTTTTTATTATACTCATCCCAGTCGGTAATTTGAATTCGTGCCACACCCGAATCCATTGCAGCTTTTGCCACAGCAGGCGATACGGTTGTAATTAAACGAGGGTCGAGCGGTTTCGGAATAATGTATGTATTACCAAAGGTTACATTCTTTTCGTTGTATGCTAAATTCACAATTTCGGGAACTTGTTCTTTGGCAAGTTTTGCCAACGCCTGAACAGCGGCAATTTTCATTTCCTCATTTATTTTTGTTGCACGCACATCTAATGCACCTCTAAAAATATAAGGAAAACCAAGCACATTATTTACCTGATTAGGGTAATCGCTTCGACCGGTTGCGATGATAATATCTTTACGAGAAGCAACAGCGGCTTCGTAACTTATTTCGGGATTTGGATTTGCCAATGCAAACACAATACAATCTTTTGCCATGCTTTGCAACATTTCGGGAGTAACCACATCGGCTTTCGACAATCCCACAAAAACATCGGCACCTTTCATTGCATCGCTTAGCGAATGGATATCTTGTTTTGTTGCAAATTGTTTTTTTGTTTCGTCAAGATTTGGCGAATCAATTCGTATCACACCTTTGCTGTCGCACATCACAATATTATCTTTCTTCACGCCTAACGACATCATTAATTTTGCACAACTAATTGCAGCAGCACCGGCACCATTATAAACAACTTTTACTTTGTCTATTTTTTTATTTACAAGTTCGAGAGAGTTTAATAAAGCCGCTCCGGTAATAATTGCCGTACCATGCTGATCATCGTGCATAATGGGAATATCCAACTCTTCCTTTAATCTGCGCTCAATTTCAAAACACTCAGGAGCTTTAATGTCTTCTAAATTAATTCCACCAAAAGTTGGACTAATATTTTTTACTGTTTGAATAAACTCGTCAACATTTTTTGTGTTCACTTCAATATCGAACACATCTATATCAGCAAAAATTTTAAACAATAATCCTTTTCCTTCCATTACCGGTTTTGATGCAAGCGGGCCAATATCGCCCAAACCAAGCACAGCGGTTCCGTTCGAAATAACTGCCACAAGATTTCCCTTTGCGGTGTATTTATATACATCAGCAGGGTCGTTAGCAATTTCTAAACACGGCTCGGCAACACCCGGTGAGTATGCTAAACTTAAATCGCGTTTTGTATTAGTTGGTTTTGTGGGAACAACCTGAATTTTTCCGGGAGGAAATTTGCTGTGATACTTTAAAGCATCTTCTTTAAGTGTCGACATAAAAAAAGAAATTAAGATGCGAGTTTAAAACTAAATCTGCTTAATAAACATGAATTACATCAGAAGTTTGGCGAGATTGACATTTCTGCGTAATAATCTAAAATATAATTGACCGCCTCATCGGCAGTGTCAACCAATTTAAAAAGCTCTAAGTCTTTGGCGTTAATATTTTTTTCTTGTTCCGAAACCACTTCTTTCATCCACTTAATTAACCCACCCCAATATTCGCTACCTACCAACACAACCGGGAAGCGGGCAACTTTATGTGTTTGAATTAATGTGAGCGCTTCAAACAGTTCGTCCATTGTGCCAAAACCTCCGGGCATTGCAATAAAGCCTTGCGCGTATTTCATAAACATTACTTTGCGCACAAAGAAATAGTCGAAATTAATTACTTTATCATGGTCGAGGTATTTGTTTTGAAATTGCTCAAAAGGAAGTTCAATATTTAATCCAACAGATTTTCCTCCGGCTTCGAAAGCGCCTTTATTACCAGCTTCCATAATACCAGGTCCACCACCGGTAATAACACCAAAACCAGCACCAACAAGTTTACGAGCAACCTCTTCGGTAAGTGTATAATAACGAGAACCGGGCTTGGTTCGTGCCGAACCAAATATGGAAACACACGGGCCAATACGGCTCATTTTTTCAAACCCCGACACAAACTCGGCCATTATTTTAAAAGTTGCCCAACTATCCGATGTTTTTATTTCAGGCCAATTCTTTTTCTCAAAAGCTTTTTTAATTTTTTCTTCGTCAGTCATAATTTTTATTTCAGCAAAAAGGGCGCAACAAATACGCCCTAACATATGTATTCAATAATACTATTTATCCCAATATTTCTTTAAGTATTGCAGAGATAATTTTTCCATCAGCTTTGCCAGATAATGCTTTCATGGCAAGCGGCATTACTTTGCCAAAGTCTGCAGCAGTAGTTGCTCCCGCGTCTTTTACTACACCAGCCAATATGTTTTTTATTTCGACTTCGCCCATTTGTTGCGGTAAATATTTTTCAATCACCACCAATTCTTCTTTTTCTTTTTCGGCTAATTCGGCACGTCCGTTTTGTAAAAATATTTCCATCGATTCTTTTCTTTGTTTGGCCAGTTTCTGAAATATTTTTATGGACTGTTCGTCAGTTATTTTTTCTCCGGCACCTTCTGCTGTTGCAGCAAGAAGTAATGCAGATTTTAGCGCACGAAGCGCACGCAAAGAAGCCTCGTCTCTGGCCTTCATGGCTGTAATAATATCGGCATTAATTTGATCTTGTAATAACATAAACTTATTTTTTCTTAGATATATATTTTGCCCCTTTTCCTAAATAAAAACCAAACGTATCACTCCTTAATCCTACGCGTAAAGTTTCGAGAGGAATAACATCATTTGTTGCAATGTTGCCCAAGTTCACATTAGCACCAACAAGTTTGATAAAATAAGTTTGTTGTGCTTTTTGTGGCGCTTCCCAAATAATATTTTCGCCTTTAATTTTGGTTAATATTTCTTGAACCAAACCTTCTCTTACTTCACCGCTTGATCGATAAACCCCAACGTTTCCGGCTTCTCTCGCTTCGGCAATCACTTTCCACGAGCCAGCTTTAAGTTCGGCTGTCATCAGTTCAATCCATAAATACGGAGGAAAAATTTTCTCTACATCTTTAGAGCCAACTTCTGATAACACCGTAACATGTTTGCTTAGTTTGTGTATGTGTTCACACTTAATATCGTGAGGCATTTCAATCGAACCGTCAGACACTTCAGCGAGTTTAATCTTATATTTATCAAGCAGCCTTAAGTAATCTTCAAACTGATTTCTAACAACAAAAGCTTCAAATAAAGTTCCTCCAAAATAAGGGGCAACACCAGCACTTGCATAAAGAGAAATTTTCTCTTCTAATATTTTTTGGGTTACGTATGAAGTGCCAAAGCCAAATTTAACAAGGTCTACATAATCTCCCGAAACAGAAAGCATATCTTCGGTTTCGCGAACACTTAAACCCTTATCCATAACCATCGTTATGCCAGCGTTTCTTTTTTTTGAAACCCGTTCAGGAATGTTTTTTAACTTAATAGATTTCATATAAACAGAATAATATTTTTAAAACACAAGGGTATGATTACTTTCTGTAAAGTTCAATGATTTCCATTATGTCATTTTGTTTTATTAATTCAGGAGACACTTCAAAAAGCAAAAAATAATCATCAAAGTTTATCGCTAATGCGGTTTCAAGATGAGTTTTTGCTTCAGCAACAAGCCCCTGCTTGATTAGATAATTTGTTATTCGATAATGATAGTAATGGCAATCAGGAAGAATTTTAATTGCCTCTTTTAATAAATCAACAGCAGCAGAAATATCACCAGACGAAAATTTGATAAACGACCAGTCAAGCCAAGCCTCAACCATTGTAGGGTCGATATGTGTGATTGTACTATAATTTTCTTCGGCAGAAACAATATCACCTAGTTTGTATTCGGTTTCACCCAAAACCAATAAGTATTCAGAGTTTTCTGGCTCAAGCATCACAGCACGAGAAAAATAAGACAGAGCAACCTTTGTGTTTCCGTCTTTTTCGTGTGTTAAACCGATCCCAAACCAAGCCTCTGCAAGATTTGGGTTAAGCTCTGTTGCTTTTATATATAACAATCGGGCCTCGTCATTATTTCCGAGACGATCATAACAACCAGCCAGATTACAAAATGTTATTGGGTCGGGGCCTTCCCTCAAAAGTGTTTGGTTATATTCATCAATAGCCTCATCGGTTCGGTCAAGTTCAACCAGGCTGTTTGCCTTATTAAACCTTGCTGCCAAAAACTCGTCATCAATTGCCAAACAATAATCAAAAGCCTCAACAGCGCTTTCGTGTTCTCCCATTTTTGAATATGTTACCCCAAGGTTATACCACGCACCGGTAGAAAAAGGGTCGCTATCAATTAGGGCTTGGTAAAGCGCAATACACTTATCAAAACGGAGTAAAATATCATAACAATTTGCCGCTTCAAATTTAGCCATATCAGAGTCTGGCTGTTCCGAGACAATCATTTCAAAAAAGGCCACAGCATTCTCAACATCCCCTACGCTATCATATATGTATGCAATTTCAAAAAGTGTTTCCCCTCTGTCGTCTGTGTTTAATAATGCGGTTTCAAAACAATCTTGAGCGTTTTCTTTTTCATCAATATTAAGAAAAGCTTCACCCATTAACAGAAACACTTCTGGGCTTAAGGGTTCGTATGCACGAATAATTGAAAGGGTTTCTAGCGCTAATGAATGTTTTTCTAAAGCGATTAAAGCTTCAGCTTTTTTAAACATTAGCCCAATTGAAAAAGGGTACAACTGTTCTCCATAAGCAACAACCCCCAAGGCATCATTAAATAAATCCTTATTTAAATAGTGTTCGGCAATAGACTCTAGCGCATCAGACGAAAAGAACTCTTCGTTTTTCCCCCTCAGCATTTTTTCATACCGATCAACATTCGACAAGGTGTCTTCATCTAAAAAATCTTCAGCATCCATTTCGGTATAAATTGATAATACAAAAGTAACGATACAATACAATATTAGTGTTTTATATGCTACACTTCTATTGAAAAAAGATGTAATTAAAATAAGACATTTAACAAGCCCAACTGCGGATAAATAAAAGACAAACCCAACTACATAGTTTTAAATCGTACCTATTATTGTAAAATATTAATTCAAAAATGAAAATGAAAATTCGCACCACAATTATTAGTTGTTTATTATTAGGTGTTACAAGTCTGGCATTTGCCCAGGCGAATAAAAGCGACACGCTACTTAGCGATGTTGGGGTGGCGGTATCACCAACAAGGGTTAACTTTAATGTAAAACCCGGAGAGAGCAAATCATATGAAGTTACCATAACGAATGAAACAAAACGCAAAAGAACTTTTAAGGCAGCTCTTAAAGATTTTGACATGGACAAATCGGGAAGTCCGGCATTTATGTTGGCTGGAAGCAGCGAACACAGTCTTTCGAAATGGATAAATATATCACCAACCTTTATGGAACTTGCACCAGGTGGTGTGCAAAAAGTTAAAATCACACTATCCTTACCCGACAGCGAAGGGTTAAACAGGGCAAGTTGGTGCATCATGATGGTTGAAGAAACAAAAGAAAGACAAGTGTTGGAAACAGAAGCAAGCGATCAAAAAATAGCTTTTGGTATTACTCCCACATTTGGTTTTGGAGTATATTTATACCAAAACCCACCAAATGTTGCAAACAACAAAGTAGAAATTAAAAATTTTACAATACAAAAAGCAGATAGCAAACAAAGAAACATTGAGCTTGCGCTTAATAATACAGGAGACGGAATAGCAACATGTACAGCTTACGTAGAGCTAACCAACACAAACACGGGAAAGACACAAAGGCTATTGGTAAAACGGTTTGTAATTTTACCGGGATATAGAAGAAACTACCTTTTTGCGCTACCAGATAAATTGGATAAGGGAAATTACTCAGCTGTTGGGGTTTTGGACTTTGGAAGCAAAGAAGTGGTTGAAGCAGCTACGCTTGAATTCATTATTGACTAGAAATGAGTGGGCGAAAAACAGTATAAATGGAGGTTTTTTGTAAAAAACTGACAAAAAAATGTAACTGCCTAATACTGAGAAGCAAAAAAACACAAACAAGCACCAAAAACAAGCAAAAACAGCCACTTATTTCCTAAAACCGCCACTCATGTTTTGGTTTTTTCAAATCCAACACTATCTTCGTGTTGTAATTAAAACCTTATTCAAATGAAAAAATCAATCTTAACATTAGCAGTTTTAGCCGGGATGGTAACAGCTGCGTTCGCACAGTTGAAAGACGAAAAAGATGTAACAATCACAATGGATCTTCAACCAATTCTTCAATTAAACATGTCAACTCCTAATCAATTAGATTTTGTGTTTGACGACATCAACAAGTACTATGGTGGTATTACTAAGTATGCTGCAACAGTATTAAAAGTAAGCTCAACCGTAAACTGGGATCTTTATGCAATTGGTATTTCTAACGGAAACGTTGGTGCTGGTTTTTGGGATCAACAAATTAAATACGGAACAGGTGGTTCGGGTGGCGCAACTAACAAGCTTCCTTTAAGCCTTGTAGAACTCCGTCAGGGACAAGCAAACAACAACGCAACAGCGGCAACAGGAACTTACAAAGATTATAGTGCTGTATTTCCTCCGGTTGCTAGCCCATCAGGATCAAACAGTTTGTATGTTGACCCAGCAAACACAGGAACACCCCCAACAACAAAAGATAAATATATTGCTGGACACGCAGGAACAACTGCTACAGGTGCAGATGCTGTTGCTGGAGGTAGTTATTTAACAGCAGGTGGATTAACAAGCGATTATTATTATTCAATCGACTATAGAATTCTTCCAGGTTTGCCGGCAATATTTCCAATGGCATACTCTGCTGATGGTGCAACAAAACAAGACCTTGTAACAGCTAACGCTGTGGGTTCATATGCACAACCAGGTGTTTACACGATGAATGTTCAATATTTATTATTAGAAGACCAATAGAAAGCGGGTCAACTTAATTTTATTAAAGCCAGAAACGAATTTTCGTTTCTGGCTTTTAAACAAAGATTAGAGATAAAATTTTTTCGGTACAACCTACCATGAAAGCAAAAAAATTATTATTTCTCTTCATCTGTTTAAGCTTTATAAATTTTACCCAGGCACAGCAGTTTTGTGACAAGGTAATGTTAATGCTTAGCAGTGCGGGAAACATAGATTTCACATTCGACACATTCGGAAAGTATGTGGGTGGGATTACACAAAACGGTGTAAGCCAGCTCAAAGTTTCGGTTGACAATAGTCTAACCAACAACCCCGATTGTAGATGGAATTTAGTCATTTATATTGACAACAGTAGCAATCCGCTAACCCCAACCGATGAGTGGGAGACAATAAAAACACACACCGCATCAGGGGCAACACCCAAAATAAACGCATTACAAATTAGGGTAAGAAATAGGTGTAATACACCCATAGTAGGAACAAGTTTTTTTAACGCTAACGTAATTCCAGGTCAACCCATAATACTTATTTCAAACACGGGCGTTACCATACCGGCCGGATCGTGTGTTTCTAATGTAAATGGTCCAGGAAACTACTTGAGCCACTACGATGAATACACCTTTGATATTGACTACAGAATAGCTCCAGGTTTAAGCTTAAAAAGCGGTATTTATCAACTAAGACTAAAATATCTTTTAACCGAAGCGCTTTAATGGTAAATATAAAAAACATATCGTTTTTATTAATCATACTTTTTAGCATAACGGTACGTGTTTATTCACAAACCACCAATGACTCTGCAAAGACAGCATCAATAGTAAAACCTAAAACTGTTGTTGCCGAATTTATAAAAAAAGAAACCCTTTTGGCACAAGGTGAAATAGTTTCAAATGTTTTAAAAGTGTCAAACAACACAGGCAATAAAATCAAGTTTAGACTTTCATTAGATTACCCAACAGGGTGGAGGCTACTTAATAAATCGGATAAAATTTATGAACTGAACAATAATGATTCGTTGTTTTTTCCGATAAGAATATTGCCAACAGCACAAATTTTTGGAAACACTCGGTTCATGATTCCGGTGTATTTAATTTCTGAAGAAGATGTACAATTGGCGAACACCTTTTTTTGGAGTTTTACAGAAAAGAAAACAAGTTGGCTACTAAGCGTAGAGCCATCTTCAAAAAGATATTTTAAAAACGGATCAAACACAACGAATTTTAAGGTAAACGTTTTAAACACAGGAACAGAAACGCAACCGGTTTCTCTTACCCTTAACAACACAAGCTTATATGCAATTTTATCAGACTCGAGTGATCGACCATTAAAAAACCCTTCATATAATATTAACCTGAAACCATTTCAAGATACATCTTTTACGTTTAATTTTAAATATTTTCAGGGAACAAGAAACTTTAACAGAATAGATATTGAAAACCACAAACCCGACAATCAGAATGAAGAAAAAACGTTTTCGGTTTTTGTAAATACTAACGAACCTAATTTAGGTGGGGGGAACGGTTTTCAGAGTGGACAAAAAGTTACATTTACACGTCTTTCGAGCGAAAAAACAGTGAACCAATTTAGTTCAGCAAGCCTACCAATTGTTGTTGATTTAAACATTAACAATATTATGAACGATGTAACATTTA
>Ga0194060_10002650_pt1 | contig 12731 bp, 9 predicted proteins | sample SepL225m_MetaG_FD_163427 | JGI IMG/M metagenome (GOLD analysis project Ga0194060, IMG submission 163427) | Anoxic zone freshwater microbial communities from boreal shield lake in IISD Experimental Lakes Area, Ontario, Canada - Sep2016-L222-5m | ecosystem: Environmental > Aquatic > Freshwater >... | reverse complement strand
TATTCTTCTGGCACTCATCCTGGGCGGCAGCGGGCTGATGAACATGTTCAGATCTGCCGGAGACAAGCGAACGGTTCAGCACGGGACTGATTCCCCGGCTCCCCCGGTGAGATAGGACCGCTATTTTTTCATCCGCCTAATATGATATTGTCTATCAGCCTGGCCTGCCCCAGCCGAACTGCAACCAGCATCACCGCAGCCTGCCCTGCCGATGCCAACGGCACGAGGCTGACGGCATCAACCACCTCAAGATAGTCTATCGCCAAACCCGTGACCTGCAACAGTACATCGCGCACCGCTTTCTTAAGCGCTTCAGAGTCGCGCATGCCGAACCGGAACAGATGCTCCACCGCTCCGAGAGCCCGCCAGATCGAAGCCGCCGCCAGCCGTTCTTCTTCAGAGAGATAGCTATTGCGGGAGCTCATGGCAAGCCCGTCCGGCTCCCGGACCGTGGGCATCATAACGATCTCAACGGGTAGATTCAGCCCGCTGGCCATGCGCTTGATCACGACGCACTGCTGATAATCCTTCTGTCCGAAATATGCCTTGTGGGGCTGGACGATGTTGAAAAGTTTTGCCACAACCGTCGCAACACCGGTGAAGTGCCCCGGCCGGCTTGCGCCTTCCAGCATCTCCGAGACCCCTCCGATCGTCACAAAGACAGCCTGCTTGTCAGGGTACATTTCCGCTGTCGCGGGCATGAAGAGATAGTCCACGCCCACGGAGTCGCACTTTGCCCGGTCTCCCTCGGCATCCCGTGGATAGCGCTCAAGATCTTCCTGCGGGCCGAACTGCGTAGGATTCACGAAGATGCTCGCAGCCACGATGTCGTTCTCCTTGCGCGCCCGCCGCATGAGCGAAAGATGCCCTTCATGCAGAGATCCCATGGTCGGCACAAACCCGAGCTTCCTGCCCTGCATACGGAGAGAATCAGAAAGGGTTTGCATCTCAGTTATCGTGGTTATGATCTTCATGCTCCAGACCTCCGAAGAACCTTAAAGATTTTTTTGGACACGGATAAAATCGGATGAACACGGATAGATCTAAATACTGAAACTCTTTCATACGTCTTTATTCAGATCGAGAACAAGGCGTCTCGCGCAAAGCCGCAAAGAACACAAAGAAAAGCTTCAGCCCTGGTTTACACTCTTCCCGCCTGAATGCCCGGTTTATCCTTAAAACGAAAACAACAGCTGGCCACATAAGTCAGAAAATTCACAGAGAATAAACCTACTCTTGCCACAATAATCAAAGTCAATCAGTGAAAAGCTTTTACCAAAGTACTGCTTTATTTTTTGTGCTCTATGTGCCTTTTGTGGCCGAACTGCTCTTTTTAGGTTTATCCGCGTTCATCCGTGTAAATCCATGTCCAAATGCCGTTCCAGTAAAACCCCTCATCGCCTCCGACTTTCTGGCGAAGTCCGCGCACGGCTCCCGGCTTTTGCAACAGCGGCAATCTTTCTGGCTGCCCGGACCTTTGCTTCCTTCAGCCCGATCGTGATGCGCGCGATGCTGTCCGCAATAACATCTTCGAGTTCGTCGTAAAGTGCTACTACTTTCCCCGGATCATCGAGCGGCAGGTCCGGCCCTTTATTCGCGTACAACTCCGCATATTTCCGCAGCAGAATTGCCGAATCCTCAAGATCGTGCATTGCATCAATGGCGTCGTCGGAAAAGTCGTTCTCTTTTGTCCCGCCCTGGTCCAGCCCCCGGATGAAGAACTGGATCATCGCCTGATCATCGTCCGTGCGCTGCTTGAGCCCCGCCCCGGTCTCGGGATAATCCGTCTCCGGAAAATAGCCGGGCTCCTCTTCAGGATTCCACCGGGCAATGAAGCTCCAGAGCGACATCAGGTTGGCCATGAGATTGTCGGCATGTTCCAGGCTGGAAAAATCCGCCTTGTCCGCGTCGAACAGCAGCGGCAGGCACTGCGAAGGCAGGGCCGCATTCGGCGCTGCCATGCAGCCGAAGAAATACGCATAGAACTCATGCAGCGTCCGTTCAGAATCAACGCTCGCAAGCGCTTCACGCACTGCCTGGTCGTCGTTGTAATTATCAACCGTATTGGGCATAACAATGTTTCCTTTCAGCGGCACTTCCACTTTGCACTTTCCATTTTGCACTTTTCACTTTGCCTTGAACACCATCCACTACTTCTTCCCGCGCGATACCGGCACATAGTACTGCGTGCCCTGCTTCATGCTCAGGATCCGCTTGAGCAGATCGTCAAGGTCCTCCCTGCGATGAACAAAGTCAATATCCGAGGTGTTGATCACGAGCAGCGGCGTTTCCGTATAGTGAAAAAAGAACTGGTTGTACGCTTCATTCACGTCGGCGATATAATCGGGGTCCATTTCTTTTTCATAAGGCCGGCCGCGCGATTTGATGCGCTTCAGCAGCGTATCGGTGCCCGCCTGGAGAAAGATAACGAGGTCGGGCTTCACGATCCCGGGTTCGAGCATTTTATAGATCTGCTCGTACAAGGCGAGCTCATTCTCTCCCAGAGTAAGGTACGCAAAGATCCTGTCCTTGGCAAAGAGGTAATCGCTGATCGTGATCCGCGTGAACAGATCAGGCTGCACCATTTCCTGCTGCTGGGCGAACCGGTTCAGAAGAAAAAAGGTCTGAGTCTGGAAACGATAGCGGCCGGGATCGCGGTAAAAATCCGTCAGAAAGGGATTGTCCTCCGCGCGTTCGTGGATAAGCCGCGCGCCGAGTTCCCTGGCGAGCAGCGAGGTGAGGCTGGTCTTACCGACGCCGATGGGCCCGTCAATCACAATGTACCTGGTATCCCGTGTGTCATCCGGGTTCATAGTCATGATGAAGTCCCCTTCTCGCCGCAGCGTGTCACGCGCTGATCGTCCCTCAGCCCGCTGAGCAGGCCTGAAGCGCTTTTCCGCAGCCCGGGATGAAATGCCTGCGGAGCGATCTCGCAGAGCGGAACAAGCACAAAGCGCCGGGTGTGCAGCAGCGGGTGCGGAATGCTCAACTCCGCGGCCTCGATGATGTCCGTGCCATACAACAGGATGTCCACGTCGATCGTGCGCGGCCCCCAGTGGACGGTGCGCACGCGCCCGAGTTCTTCTTCAATGGAGCGGCACAGATTGAGCAGCTCCCCGGGCAACAGGCTGGTTTCGATCTCCACAACGGCGTTGATGAAATCGTCCTGGTCCGCATACCCCGTTGGCTCGGTGCAGTACAAAGAGGAAACGCGGACGACACGGCAACTTTTCGTCAGCAGCGCAATCGCCTTGCAGCAGTTGTCTTTTTTATCGCCCAGGTTGGAACCCAGTCCGAGGTATGCAATGGTCGGCACGGCAGACACCTTATTCTGACATCAAAATACGAAGCGAGAAGAGGAACATGTTCCCGCCGGTGTGCGGGCTCTCCGACAGCGTATATAAATACGAACAGATTCCACAGGATCTCATGAGGCGTTGCTGAGAACTTTCATTCTTGCCCGAAGAGTGTCAGATGACAAATCCGCCCCGCATTCCCATTCTACAAAATATCCCCCATTATGGAGCTTCATGAACTCCTCCGGGTTCTTCAATTCCTCGAACGCTTCATCCGCAAGATAGGGCTGAACATCAAAGATCCCTTCTACTCCATCACTAAAAACGATTTGCAGCGTCATGTCCAGCTTCGGTACAATATCGCGTATGTTGTCCATTATCAGTCCAACCCCCTTATCGAAAATATTTTTTGGCCGTTTACGGCAAGGTTCCAATCGGCCATTAACTCATCCTTGCGAATTTCTATCCATGCAATGACCAGCTTTTGTTTATTTATAGGCAGCGATCCTGCCAATAATTCTCCCTCCGGAATCGAGTACACGCCGACATGACCTTGATATTCAGCATGAATATGAGGGAGCTTATGTCTTTCGTTGTCTCTAAAAAACATTTTTATTATGACGCCATAGAACATGGAAATCGTCGGCATTTTTATAATCCTCCATGCTATTCAATTACCGGTGAGCACTCAGGCATGATGGCCATAGACATCGCAATAAGTGTTCTACCCGACCCGCTGCAACGCTATGCAACGGGGGCAACAATGTCAGCTTCGAGATTACTATACTAAAAGTGAAGAATCAAGCACGAGGCACGACGGGTAATTCTCCATGCATCTGGCGGCACCCTGAACCTTCTTCAGTTCGTCGTCAGATTCACTATGTACGTAAATGTTTCTCCCGTTTCAGTTATCGTAAAACTGTAGGTCAAGTGTACAGGAGTGCCGTTCGTGATCGGCGACACCAGCGAGAATGCAACAGGAGTTCCCTGTGCTATGGTTTTTCCATTGCTCAGGTTTGTAAAACATGGCGCAACCGTGCCCGTAGGGGATAGATTGCTAACCGTAAAACTCGCTCCCGTGGCAGTGAGTTTAAAAGTGTCAACAGTTACAGTCGTTACCGTCGGGTCCGAAACCGCAACTGAACGACTGGATGTTTGACTGAATGGCATATCAAGATCGTCACTGCCGTTAAACCACACCCGCGACAATTGCAGATAGGGAGCTGCTGCCGTTACGGTAACGGTAGAGGGCAGGCTGTTTGACTTCCCGTCATTGACGACCAGCGAAATAACATAGGCGCCTGCCTTGTCAGCGATAAAGGTCGCTGAAACCGTGCTTGTGCTTGACAGGGCCGCTGTACTGCCAGCCGGCCGGGATGTAAAAGACCAGCTATAGGTCATTGGATCGCCGGCGGCATTATCGCTCAGGCTGCCATCGAGCGTTACCGTACCGCCCACAATTACATTTCGGCTGGCTTCGGCATTTGCCACCGGGAGCGGGGTGACGGCAGCCATCGCGGTGATGGTAACGGTTGCAGCGGCGCTGTCCAGGTTTCCGTCATTGACCACCAGATTCAAAACATAGGCGCCGGCAACATTGGCGGTAAAATACGGTTTGGCTGCCGTCGAGCTTGAGAGCGTCCGGGGTAGATTGTCTGGCGTGGAAGTGAATGCCCAACGATATGTCAACGCATCGCCATTTGCATCACTGCTGGTACTGCCGTTAAGCGTCACCGTACCTATGACGACGCTTCGATCAAAGCCGGCTTTTGCCACCGGGGCTGCATTGATATTAGCGTTTATCGAAATCGCCGAAGCCGCGCTGTTTGCCGTTCCGTCATTGACGACAAGGTTCACCACATAGGCGCCCGTAACATCTGCGGTAAAGGTCGGTTTGGAGACTGCGGCGTTTGACAATGCCGCGAGGCTGCCGTGTGGTTTTGAAGTGAAGGCCCAGCGATATGTCAGCGCATCGCCATTCGCATCGCGGCTGGCACTGCCGTCAAGCGTCACCACTTCGCCGGTAACGACGCTCTGAGCTGACCCGGCCCTTGCCACCGGGGCTGCATTGTTGTCCTCATTCGATGCGGTTACGGCAACAACGGCGCTGGCACTGTTCACCGTCCCGTCATTGACGACCAGGTTAAAAACATAGACGCCGGAGATATCGGCGGTAAAGGTCGGCTGAGCAACCGTGGCGCTTAACAGCGCCGCGCTGCTTCCGCCCGGTTGTGAAGTGAAGGACCAGCTATAGGTCAGCAGATCGCCGTTCGCATCACTGCTTTTGCTGCCGTCAAGCGTCACCAAACTGTTCGTCATAACGATCTGTGCTGTCCCGGCATCCGCCACCGGAGAAGCATTGTCGGCAGAGTCGGTCACGGTAACCGTTACCGTATCCTCGGAACTGAGCGCTTGTGCATCAGTGACTTTCAGCGTCAGAAGGTACTGGCCCGGCATGTCCGGCGTAAAGGTTGGATTCACCTCCGTCGGATTGACCAACGCGGCGTTGCTGTTCGTCGGGGTGGCCATGGTCCAGAGATAGGTGATCAGGCTGCCATTCGAGCCGGTGCTCTGAAAGCCATCCAACGCAACAACGCTGTTGGCGGAAACATTTTGCGCCGCGCCCGCTTCAGCCACTGTTGCCGTGTTATTCGGGGCATTCCCGCTGCCGTTGCCTCCGCCGCAACCGGCAAGGCTCAACACGATCGCAACGATCAATCCTGGCAAAACCTTAATTGAATTCCTGAACATTGTATGCCCCCTGTCAGTCTGCGGCCGGAATAGTTATCGGGCCTTCGCCTGTAAGTTTTATGAATCTGAAAAAGCATTTGGACACGGATACGTCTAAATGCTAAATTTATTTTGGCTGCTCTGTTGCCAGCAAAGAATCTTCTTACCGAAGCAAGTTCTTTCTGTCTGAATGCCCGGTCTTATCCGCGATAATCCGCGTCCAAAAGCCGTTTTTGCCTTAACGCGCCAATGCATTATCGCACGGCTACTTTCCTACTATCTGCCAGTTGGTTGGCATATCCGGTGAAATGTTCTGGCTGGCGCTGGTCATGACAACTCCGTTCATGTACCACACAAAGGTATTGCCGGTATTCGTGGCCGGATTTCTCCAGAGCAGGTCGGGCTTCCCATCTTTGTTAAAATCGGCTGCGCCTGCCACCACCCACGGCCGTGGCATATTCGCCATATAGGCGCTGGAACCGGTTCTGGTCAGCCCGTTCATGTACCAGACATAGGTATTGTTGGTATCCGTTGAGGGATTCCTCCAGAGAATATCCGGGTTGCCGTCACCGTTGAAATCGGCGATTCCGGCCACCTCCCACGGTTGCGGCATGGCTGTCAGGTTGGCTGTTATATAAGGGCTGGAGCTCGTTTGGGTCGGCCCGTTCATGTACCAGGCAAAGAGGTTATTGGACGCGGCTGCCGGGTTTCTCCAGAGAATATCCGCATTGCCGTCCATATTGAAATCAGCCACTCCGGCAACCACCCACGGCGCCGCTTGGGTGGCAACGGTAACTTCTCCCAGCTTGGCAACTCCATTCATGTAATAGATCAGGTTTGCGCCGGTCGCCTGATTGCGCCAGAGAAGGTCTTTTTGGCCGTCATGGTTGAAGTCTCCGGTCCCCACGATCGTCCACCCCGTGCCCGGCGCCGCAGGGAGCGCGGCCTCAGCGAGTTTGGAGATACCGCTCATAAACCATGCGACACTGTCATTCGTTGCAGTGTCCGTCCAGAGGATATCGGGATTACCATCAGCATTGAAATCCCCGCGCATGGCAAAGCTTGCGGTGTAGGTTTCGTCGGCCATTACTTTGACCACGCTCAACATCTTCACCAGGCTGACAACAGCACCGGAAGAGTTTGTCCACTTTACGAACTGATACCCTGTATCCGGCACCGCGGTAACCGATGCCGCATTGGCGCCATAGTTTATCTGCTGAGTGCGTGTGCCGACGAGCGTTCCATTGGCGCCCGGATTGAACTGGAGCGTGTACTGCTGAATTGCGGCGGAGCAGGTTGCCGTTGTTGCGCCCGCGTTGAAGCCGGCGCAATTCCAGGCCCATGGCCCGGTCCCGGTGACAGACGAGGAGATCCCCGGTGCGCAAAGATTAAGGTATGGCGCGGAGATCAATATTGCTCCATTGCTCGCGCCGCAGGCTCCGTTGATCGGGACGATCAATGTTCTCGTAACGATATTTGAAGCCGGAGACTCGCCCTTTGCATTGTAGGCGAAGACCCGGTAGTTGAAGTAATTGTCCGCGGCTATTTTTGCGGTGGTATCAATAAAGCTGGTTGCATTGGCAAGAGCAACGCCGATCCGGGTGAAATCAGAACAGGTTGCGCCGACGCAGCGTTCGATGCGGAAGCCTATTTCATTCTTTATGTTGCCGAGCGTGGCCGCCAATTCCGCGGGAGTGGAAGTGGGAGTGGGGTCGATCCAGGCCACGGTTACGTCTCCCGTGGATGAACCGCTTGGCGGCGGCTGGATCGGCGCATCGGGTTTCGTGTTAAGAACCGTGAGCTGGATGGGGCGCATCATGTCCATTTCTTCATGGCTCAGGATGTGACAATGCCAGACATACTCCCAGGCAAAATTGTAGAGGATGTTGGTTACCCCAACGGCGAATGGCGACGGCGCAGCATAGGCCTGGCCCGTGGTCGGATCGAGGCTGACGAAGCCCATGGTTGAACCGATCGGGATGGCGGGGTTGAGCGGGCGCAGGCTGTTAGTAATGCCAAAGGGAAGCGCCGGAGCACGCGGCCGCACGGCAATGATGGTGTCCTCGAGCGGGCTGATCTTGACCGTATCTTTCCATCCCAGTTCGTTGGGCTCCGGCAGAAGGATCTGCCCGTCCCAGCCGACGCGGTTGATCACCTGCACGTCAAAAATATGGAAATGCACGGGATGCGTATCCACGCCGTTATGCGAGATCTTCCAGATCTCAGTGCCGTCAGTGCGCTTGTTAAAGCCGGTAGCAGGGTCAGGAATAACGGCCATATCTACCGTGGTCGAATTGGCGATGAATTCGCTCGGGATATCGGTAAAACCATAATTGATCATGGTCGCGGTGAGCGTGGTCGGGTTGGGGACCTGCATGCCGAGGTTGGCGCTCATCCGGCCGTAGACCGGGTCAAAGGAGGCGCCCATCTCATCGTGAAGCGCTTTCGGTTCAGTCACGATGACCACCGGGTCGCCGGCCAGAGATACGAACTGAAGAGACTGGTCATTGATCTGCGCAATGCCCTCCCACGGAAAATTGGCCGGGAAATAGGAATTTGGATAAGCCTCTTTATAAGCTGCCTGCCCGACAATGATCGGTTCCTGCGACCGCTCAAAAAGAGTTTTTGCCGGGGCGGGGTTTACGGCGGTGACCGGCGCTGCTGAGGTAAACTCCTTTTCCAGATTAGCCTGGCTGAATGTGTACGCAGGATCCCCGCCAGCCGCCGGGCGCACGATGATCTGCATGACCGTCCGTGTGTTCGGCGCATATCCCGGAAGAACTCCGTGGCCGCCGTCAAACACACCGGTGACCGAATTATAAACACCACCCGCGCCGTACCCGCCTGTATCGCGCCTGTCCGGGGTGCCGGTGAAATAATCATAGTTGGGGCCTCCCGCAGGCCACGCAGCAGGAGCGTCGTTGTAGAGGATCAGTGTTTGTCCGGCAAACGCGCTGAAATCAACGATAACGTCAGCCCGTTCTGCAGGGCCGAGCGCCAGACCCATCTTGTCAACATTGCCGACCCAAAATGCGGTCGGATCCGTGATATAGGTGATCGGCTGCTGCTCTACGACAACCGGTTTCGGCAGGAAACCGCCTTCAGAGCCTATCTGCAGAAAGGTGGGCCCTCTGAATGCAGGGTCGGGTACGCCGCCCTCGCGGCCATCTACCGGCCAGAGCGGCGGCCAATTGTTCGCTGCGGCAAGATCAGCTGATGCCGGCAGCATTGCAACTTCGGTAAGTGGAGATGCCAGACGGGTGTCGGGGCTTGGTACAGTTGGGTCAGCTACATAGAGCGCCAGATTAAAGAAGCGGTCGTTGGCTGCATTCAGGATGCGGAAGCGGTAGGCGCGCGGATCAACGGTCAGAGACGGGAAAGCTGTGCCATTTACAACAACGCTGTCCTGAAATGCTTCCATCCCCATCGATGGATGCGGTGTCCCGGGGCTCAGGACCGGCTGGCCGGGGGTCGAGCAGTTAGCATACACCGCTTGATACGGGCTGCTGCAATCCGGATCGTAATACGGGTTTGCCACCGGCCCCTTGGTTATAACGGTGGCAGGGTAGAACCAGGGGCCATAGAACCAGCGGCCGAACGGGTTGACGCCGCCGAACCCTGCGACGGAAGTCTGTGCCGGCATATAAACATGCGGCATCCAGAGGTCGCCCTCTACCGGGTTACGAACGCCATTGACCAGCGCGCCGCTGCCCCAGTTCCAGAGCGGATCGTATTTGCGGATTTCTGAAGCGTTAACAAAAGTTTTGTCCTGAAGGACCAGCGGGATCTGGTCAGCCGGGATGAGCCCGCGGGCGATAAGGTCCTGCTCGTACTTGTCCTGGATGATATAGCCTCCGGCCTGGCCGACATACACATTCAGACGGGTGATGCCAAAGGCATGGTCATGATACCACATCATCCGGGCGCTCTGCTGATTGGTGTAGTAATAGGTTGTCGAGCCGTCACCCGGATCCGGCATGTCCGGGACATTCTGCAGGCTGACGCCTTTGGCGAACGGGGTTATTTCACCAACCGGAGTGATCCACTGATGGGGAGTGCCGTCGCTGATCCACGGCGTGCGGCCGCCGTGCAGGTGGATGGCTGCGCGGTTTTGAGTGTAACTGGCGCAGGTATTATTCTCCACGGTATTGTCGCACGGGGTCCCCTGCCCGCGGGCTGCGCCCTGATAGGCCGGGCCGGTGCCGGCACCCATGACCGTGGTATCGGTCGGAATGAAGAGGTCGCCGGCTGCGCCAACCGGGAGCCTGTTGGTAAACTTGATGCGCACCGGCCGGTCTCTTTCCGCAATGATCGAAGGCCCCAGATAATGGACCGGATCAGGAGTTATCCCCGTTCCGGAAGCCGTGTCAGCGGAGGTACAGGCGTGCTGGTCGAGGCCGCATAAATTTTGGCTCGGCAGCGTGCCGTTCGAGATATTCGTGCCCCGGTTGACCTGTACATATCCGCGCAGAAGCGTCCCCGCAGCAGGAAGATCAGAGTGCATCTGCTCGCGGTACTCCACCAGATCGATCTCATAATAATCCGAACCGGGATAGGTGGTTATATCGGGCTTGCCCACAAAGAGGTATTGCCCCAGATTGTTCGCATTACCTCTGCCGAGACGGGGAAGCGTGTCAACGAATTTTGCCAATGGCGGGGTGTTCGCCCAATTGGCGGTGGTGTAGTAATCCGGAGCGGCCGGAAGGCCGTTAACAAGCGGCCCGGTCGGGATAGCAGGCACACTGCCCGCTCCGGCAATCTGCGGGATGCTCCAGATGCAGAGGAGAGCCGCTATCAGCCCGAATCGCAAAAAAACACTGCTTCTTTGACTATTCATGATTTCTCCCGTGTACGTCAGGCGTGTTGGTTATTGGTTGCCGGTAGCGGCCGGAGCCGACGGCTGCGCTTTCTGTCTGGCTTGATACACTTTTAATCTTTCCGCTTTGAGCGCAGCTGCCGCTGCTTTACGCTTTTCGGGAGTGACCCGCTGTGCCTGCTGCTTGCGGACCATCTCTTTCTTCGCTGCCAACTCCGGCGTCATGGGGGTTTTTCCGGTGGCAGAAACAAGCCCTCCTGCCAGCCACAGCAGGGCTGTCATCATCACTGCGCTTCCAAAAATGCTGAACTTACGGTTCTTCATGCTGTTCTCCTTATCTGATGCATATTATCAATTAGTGCATGACCCATTCGCTTCGCAACAGCAGAGCCGGGTCGGTACCCGGGCCAAGCTGAATGATATAGCATCCCTTTGAGGCATAGCGTTGTCCCGGGCCAAAACTGAAGCGTTCATAATCGCGCACAATAAGGTCCATCTGCGCGCTCAGGATGTCAAGCAGATGGTCTTGATACAGGTCGTCGTAGAGCTGATTCATTCCGCGCAGCACCACCTGCTTCAGCATGGTAGTGGTCCGCGAAGTAATCCTCCGGTCGCCAAAGTCCTTAGCGCTGGTCAAGACCGGTATCCTGGTTTCAAATCCACTCTCCTTTGAGCCGACAAAAGGCGTCAACCGATAGGGATAAGTAATGTAAACCCTGTTGCGGACAGTTTCCAGGATCGCGGCAGCCTCCCTGCCCAGGTAGCTTGAGGATACAAAAACCATCCCCGTTGCTGGAAGCTGTTCGAGCAACTTCGGCAGCTTCGGCAGCACTTCTGCATCGGTCCAGAGCAACAGCACTTCGGGCTGATATTTCTGCAGGAGTTTGTCTAGCCCACGCTGATCGCCCAACTCGAGTGCGGTAAGGGTCAGGGTGGCCACGGCCGGGCGCTCCCGTTCTTTCCAAATGTTCTGAAAACCAGCGGCAAGCGCCCTGCCTGCCGGAGAATCCTGTACGAGCTGAAGAATGGGTGCGCGAGCGGCAACGGTATCCAGACGATCGAGATACCGGGCAGCTGCTTCGCCTTCCTGAGCATAGCCTTTGTTGAAATAAAAAGTGTACCATCCCGCTTCGGAGATAACCGGGAAATCAGTAATCGGGAAGAGGCAGGGAAGGCGCTGCGCTTCGCAAAAATCGTGGATGGGGCGCCAATCGCTGTTTGATATGCCGCTCAGCACGGCGAAAACCGGCTGTTTGCTATTGTACGCGGCAAGCTGGCTCTGCCAGGTTTCGGGCAGGCCTTTCAGTTCCCATATATCCAGCGATGCCCGGCTAAAAGCATATTTCATGTCAATGGTGGGGGCGTAGCCGAACTTTACAAAATCCTTGTACATTTCAATTTGCTGATTTTTTTGCGCGATAAATTGCTGCAGCGGCACGAGCAGCGCCTGGCGCTCCTCCTGGCTGACATCGCCGGTGATGATGGTTGCAAATCTGAACTCATCGCTACTGGCCCCCGGAGAAGGGCTCGCGGAGAGCTTCTCCAGGTAGTTGATCAGGAGCGACATATCACTGTCCGACAATGGATAGCGCGGCATCACATCATTAAAGATCTGGCCGGCTGGATCTACACCGGAGCGCAGCGCGATTTCCAGGCTTTTGCGGGTATAGGCCGGCCGCTCCAGAATGGTCTTGGCATAGATAAAGCGCCCCGCCCGGTCCTTGGTATCTCCTATCGAAGGCGGCCGGCGATACGGCTTGTAGAGCTTTTCCCCCGTGGTTGGAGGCGTAACAACCCCTCCCTCAAAAGAACCGAGCCCTGCCCGAAGATGGCAACTGGAACAGGAAAACGCGCTGCTGTCAACCTCAACATCGCCGTGGATCGTACCC
>Ga0194060_10002649_pt1 | contig 12731 bp, 12 predicted proteins | sample SepL225m_MetaG_FD_163427 | JGI IMG/M metagenome (GOLD analysis project Ga0194060, IMG submission 163427) | Anoxic zone freshwater microbial communities from boreal shield lake in IISD Experimental Lakes Area, Ontario, Canada - Sep2016-L222-5m | ecosystem: Environmental > Aquatic > Freshwater >... | reverse complement strand
CAATGAGCAGGAGCTGAAAACCTTCAAACCCAATATTGTTCTGGTTGATGCCGGCAACAAGATCGTTTCCGTGGGCCACACCATAAAGGAGTAGGGATGGAGTTATACGAGCGCACAATTCACGATTTGCATGTCATGCTGAAAAAAGGTGAGACTACATCCGAGGCTGTTACGGAATCGGTCCTTGGCAGGATTGCCGGGGTGGATGACAAGGTCAAGGCATATATTACGGTTACTGCGGATATCGCGCGCCAGCAGGCGAGAGCCGCGGACAAACGATTAAAGGCCGGTGACACAACCTCGCCGCTTCTCGGGATCCCGATTGCGATCAAAGACAACATGTGTACTGAAGGGGTAGCAACGACCTGCGCTTCGAAGATCCTCAAAAACTTCATCCCCCCCTACGATGCAACCGTGGTGCAGCGGCTGAAACAGGCCGGCGCGGTCCTCTGCGGAAAACCGAACATGGATGAATTCGCCATGGGTTCGTCAACCGAGAACTCTGGTTTTTTTGTGACGAAGAATCCGTGGGACCTCAGCCGGATCCCGGGCGGATCGAGCGGCGGATCCGCGGCCGCGGTCGCTGCTGATGAATGTATTGGTGCGCTTGGTTCCGACACCGGCGGTTCCATCCGTCAGCCCGCGGCCTGCTGCGGCGTGGTTGGCCTCAAGCCGACTTACGGCAGAGTCTCGCGGTTCGGACTGGTGGCATTCGCCTCATCCCTTGACCAGATCGGCCCGATCACCAAGGATGTGACCGACACGGCGCTGCTGATGAACGTTATTGCCGGCAATGATCCGCGGGATTCGACCTCGGCGAACATCCCTGCGCCTGATTTTACAAGGGCACTCAAGAAAGATGTGCGGGGAATGACGATCGGGCTGCCAAAGGAATATTTTATCGAAGGCATGGACCCCGAAGTGGACAAGGCGGTGAAGGCCGCTGTTCAGACCCTGAAAGGCCTGGGTGCGACGCTCGTGGAAGTCTCGCTGTCACACACGGACTATGCGGTGGCAACATACTATATTCTTGCCACATCCGAGGCAAGTTCCAATCTGGCACGGTATGACGGCATCAAGTACGGGTTCCGCGCTGAAGGCGCAAAAGACCTGCTTGACCTGTACCTGAAGTCTCGCTCTCAGGGCTTTGGCCCCGAGGTCAAACGGAGGATCATGCTCGGCACATACGCGCTCTCCTCGGGCTACTATGACGCGTACTATAAAAAAGGGCAGCAGGCGCGTACGCTGATCAAAAGAGATTTTGAAGAAGCGTTCAAGATTTGCGATATCATTGCGACGCCCACCGCGCCCACACCTGCGTTCAAGATCGGCGAAAAATCTTCAGACCCGCTCCAGATGTATCTGTCCGACATTTTTACGATCAGCGTGAATCTGGCCGGCATCCCGGGGATATCGATTCCCTGCGGGTTCACTGGCGATAGTCTTCCAATCGGGCTTCAATTGCTCGGAAGGCACTTTGATGAGGAAGCGATACTCAGGGCGTCCTTCGCGTATGAGCAGGCAACGGAGTGGCACAGGAAACGGCCGAAGCTGTAAAGGCAGGGTTCAGGGGACAGGGTCCAGGGTGCAGGGGATAAAGGGCAGGGATAAAGGGCAGGGTTCAGGGGACAGGGTGCAGGGTTCAGTAAAGGCGTGGGAATGGTGAGGTAGGATAGAATGAAATATGAGGCAGTGATCGGGCTTGAGGTGCATGCTCAGCTCCAGACGAAGACTAAAATATTTTGCGGGTGCGAGACCAGGTTTGGTGAGGACGCCAATACCCGGACCTGTCCGGTCTGCATCGGCATGCCCGGCGTGCTGCCTGTTCTGAACAGGAAAGCTGTTGAGTATATCGTCAAAACAGGGCTTGCCACCCACGGGACGGTCAGCTCCTACAGCAGGTTCGCACGTAAAAATTATTTTTATCCTGATCTGCCCAAGGGGTATCAGATATCGCAATTCGAACTGCCGGTCATCGAAGGCGGCTATGTAGAACTCGTGATCGACGGAAAGGTGAAGCGCATCGGTATTACCCGCATTCACCTTGAGGAAGACGCGGGAAAAAATTTGCACCAGTCAGCGGGGAACGCCAGCCTTGTAGACCTGAACAGGGCAGGCACGCCTCTCATGGAGATCGTGTCAGAGCCTGATATCCGGTCCGCCGAAGAGGCATCGGAGTATCTTAAAAAGCTCCGCTCCATTCTGCGCTACATCGAAGTGTCGGATGCGGACATGGAAAAGGGCAATTTCAGGTGCGACGCCAATGTCTCGATCCGGCCCGTCGGCGTCAAAGAATTTGGCACCCGGGCGGAGATCAAGAATGTGAACTCCTTTAAGTTCGTTCAAAAAGCGATCGAGTATGAGATCAAGCGGCAGGCGCAGGTCCTTGATGAGGGCAAACGGGTTGTGCAGGAAACGCGGTTGTTCGATTCCGCCAAGGGCGTGACCTTTTCGATGCGGAGCAAGGAAGAGGCGCATGACTACCGGTATTTTCCCGAACCGGATCTCGTGCCGATCAGGATCTCAGCTGACGCGATCGAAGAGCTCAGGAAGGCCATTCCCGAACTTCCTGATGCAAAACGCGAGCGGTTCGTTCGTGCGTATGGCCTGCCTGAATATGATGCCGATATGCTGACGCAGAGCAGGGCGCTCGCCGATTACTTCGAGGCAACAAGCAAACTGTCAGGCCAGCCCAAGATCGTATCGAACTGGATGATGGGCGAACTCATGCGCCTGCTGAACGCGGATGCCAAAGAGATCGAGGATTGTCCGATCCGGCCTGAGCGGCTGAGCGGCATGATCAAGATGATCGAGGGCGGGGTGATCAGCATCAAGATCGCCAAGACCGTGTTCGAGGAAATGTACAAGACCGGCAGGGATGCTGAAACGGTGGTTGCTGAACAGGGGCTGGTGCAGGTCTCGGATACCGGCGCCATTGAACAGATCATTGTTGATGTGATCAATGCCAATCCCGGCCAGGCGGTTGAGTATCGGGCCGGGAAGGAAAAGCTGTTCGGATTTTTCGTGGGGCAGGTAATGAAGGCGAGCAAAGGGAAAGCCAATCCCGACATGGTGAATCAGCTGTTAAAGGAAAAATTGAGTCAATAGAGATATTGCCTGTTGTAAAAATTTAAAGAGACGCAGGGGGACGCGCAATGCTTATTCAGATTCACAAACATATGAAATGGATCATGTGGGCAATCGTTATTTTGATCACGGTTACATTCCTGTTTTTCGGCATCTATCCGTCCAATGTGACCGGCAGCATGGTCGCCAATGTGAACGGGGACGTGATCACGGCCGAGGATGTGAACCGGGTTTATCAAAACATGTACGACAACTATAAACAGATCTTCAAAGACCAGTTCAATGATTCCCTTGCAAAGACGCTGAGGGCCCAGGCGCTGCGCGAACTTATTCAGACGCGGCTTCTGATCCAGGAGGCTGATCGCATGGGGCTGCGGATCAGTGACGATGAATTGAGGGCGGAAATACTGAAGATCTCCGCGTTTACCACGGGAGGCAGATTCGACCAGAAGGTCTACGAGAATTATCTGCAGCGCATGAATATCACTCCGGCGGTCTTCGAAACAGAGCAGCGCGAGTTTATGCTCAAGAGAAAACTGGAACAGCTGGTGGCGGACGGCGTTGTCGTGGCGGATGCGGAGGTTGCCGCTGCGTATGCAAAGGAAAATCCCAAGGCAAAGGCCGGGGACTATGAAAAGGCAATAGGTTCTTTCCGGCAGTCACAGCTCCAGAAAAAGCAGAATGAAGCGCTGAGTGTCTTTGTCAGAGGGCTGGAAAACAAGGGCAAGATCACCAGAAACGACAAGGGCCTTGCCGCAAGCTGATCGGATGGATGCTAACTTGTCATTCTGGCATCAAGCTCATGAAACAGATGGATGATGCTCCTGCATGCCCGCTCCCAGTCTTTGATCAGAAGGCTTTCATTTTCTGAATGTGCCGCGGAATACGGATCGCCGACGCTGAAGAGCAGAGCGGGAACATTGCCGAGCGCTTCGGTAATGGTCTTCACGAACGGTATGGATCCACCTGCTCCGACGATTACCGGCTTTCTTCCGTAGCCCTTTTCAAGAGCGGCACGGGCCGCTTCAAAAACCACGCCACGCGTGTCGGTTTTCCACCAGTGAGAAGGCGATTCCGGTTCGATCGTTACCTCAACTCCCCAGGGAGCGTGCGCTCGCAAGTGGCTGGTCAGGAGATCCAGTGTCTCCTGAGGGTCAAGGTCCGGTACTATCCTGATGCCCACGCGCGCCCAGGCAGTATCGTTGATAATGTTCGCCGCCTGTTTTCTGCTGCTCGCTTCGATCGCGTTAACTGCAATTGACGGCCGATTCCACATCTTTTCGTAGACCGACCCTTTGCCGCCCATAATGTACGTTTTTCCCAAAAGCCCTGACTGCTTCCGATAGACTGATTCCTGGAACGGAAGGGCATCAAGTTCTGTTTTTTCCAAAGAAGATAATGGGCGCACTTTGTCCATCAATCCCGGTATCGCGATCTGCCCCTGTTCGTCCACCAGGCTGGCGAGCATCTTCGCAAGAGCAATTACGGGGTCGGGCAACGGGCCTCCCCAGGTGCCTGAATGAACGCTCGACGTCAGGGAACGGACCTCGACGTTCACGGTCACGATGCCGCGGAGCGAGGCGGTGAGCGTTGGGATGTTGCTGTCGAAATGTTCACTGTCAGCGATCAGCACCACATCCGCGGCAAAGAGCTCGCGGTGCTGTTCGAGCAGTTTGTACAGGTTCGTGGATCCTATCTCTTCCTCGCCTTCGATCAGGATCTTCACGTTTACCGGCAGCCTGCCGCTGGATGCGAGATAGGAACAGACGGCTGCGGCATGCATGACCGCTCCTGCCTTGTCGTCCGCCGTGCCTCTGCCAAAGAGCCTGCCACCCCGTTCCATCGGTTCAAAAGGAGGCGAGGCCCAGAGCTCTTCCCGTCCCGTTGGCTGAACATCATGATGCGCATACAAAAGGATGGTCGGTTTTCCCAGCGCCTGCACCCATTGCGCAAAAACAGCAGGATGGCCTTCTCCTGTTTCCAGAATGCGTACATCGGCGAGGCCGCTTGAGGAAAGTATCCGGGAAACAAGCTCCGCACTTTTTCTGACCGGGGAGGGGTCGAAGCCGGGGAAGCTGATGCTTGGTATGCGGACAAGATCCTTTAGATCGTTGAGATGCCTTGAGCTTGCGCTGTTGAAGTGCGCGATGGCGGCGGCAGTACGGTCATTGGTTGTCATGATGGGCTCCACGGATAAAGTGATACACAGGTGAGCTGTGCTCGTAATGCAATGGCGTTCCTGCTGCCATGCTTCAGGGTGTGATTGTACGGGAAAGAGTCTCCTAATTCAAATGGTTTTGTTGTTCTGAAAATACGCCGCGATGGGGCCTCCCTATACCATTTGACTTTTGTTTAAACTGCTGATAAGTTCCTTCCATGGTGTTGTGTCAATCTCGATAAACAGCGTTAACAGCCGCTTTTAGGATAAATCGCAACGATTGTTGCTATTCCAGCCCGAGGAGGAATCGAAATGTTCTGTAAAAACTGTGGCAAGCAAATTGACGACAAAGCGGTGATCTGTCCGGGATGCGGAGTACCGGTAAAGCCTGGCACATTTACCACAGGCTCCGGTGGAGGAAAAGATTGGCTGACCGCCCTTTTGCTGTCTATTTTCCTGGGTTTCCTCGGCGTGCATCGGTTTTATACCGGGCATAATGGCGTCGGTGTCGTTCAATTAATAACAATGGGCGGATGCGGGATATGGTCGCTTATTGATATGGTTACGATTGCAACCGGAAAATTTAAAGATGCGGATGGCAATTTTTTGGTAAAAAAATAAAAAGACGAGAGAGGCTCTGGCTGCTCGTGTCGCGGAGAACCGGTATCCCGTGATGCGAAGCAGCCATGCTCCTGAGTGTTTGAAGCCTCACCAATGATATGAACAAAATCGGGGAAACGGGAAATATGAACGGGCCGAACAGCAGGTCCCTTTCTATTCTGAAATTTGCGTTATATCTTGCGGCCCCCCTGTTCATTGCCTTAATCCCGATTGCTTTCCTTGAATCCTCCACTTCAGTTTGTCTTGTCAGCAATCTATTTCATCGCACCTGTCCAGGTTGTGGAATGACGAGAGCAATATCCTCACTATTCCATGGCGCTTTTATAAGTGCATACAACTATAACCCGCTGGTTGTGATCGTCTTCCCCGTGATGAGCAGTGTTTGGGTAAAAAACACGCTCAATGCATGGCAGAAATTACGAATGTCCGCTGAATTTAATAAGGCCTGTTGATCGTAAGAGAGGCAGTCGCAATGCCGGCAGAACTCATGTTCACCAAGGCCGCAACTATGCAGCATATCGAGGCCGTCGAAGTTCTGGCCAATGAGATCTGGCCCGCGCATTACACCCCTATCATCGGCAGGGAGCAGGTGGTTTATATGCTCGCGCGGTTCCAGTCGGCGCAGGCTATTTCGGAACAGATCGCACTCGGTTGCCTTTATTTTCTGATCGAGGAAGAGGGCCAACGCATTGGATATATCAGCGTCCAACCGAAAGATAATGAACTTTTCCTAAGCAAGATATATCTGCTTTTGTCTTATCGCGGCAAGGGCCATGGCAGGAGGGCTGTCTGGTTTGCTGAAGGACTGGCAAAAGAGAATGGCTTGAGAAAGATCGGGCTCACGGTCAACAGAAACAATGCGCTCGCGATCAAAGCGTACGAAGCGATCGGGTTTAAGACCGTTGAAGCCGTTGTTCAGGATATCGGCAACGGCTTTGTGATGGATGACTATAAAATGGAAAAAATAGTTTTATGATGGGTTCAAAAGCGATGGATGTTGTTAGATTGATCGTGAACTTTAATTAATGATCTCTTTAAAATGGAGGTGTAATGAAAAGACGGTATCAGGCGGCAGTAGCTGCTGTTGCCTTTATTTTGTTCTTGACCGGTTGCAGCAAAAATTCGGGCCTCGGAGGGAAGGTGGTGGATGTCAAGGGAACTCCAATAGCCGGTGTAAAGGTGGTCGCTAATCAGGTGCAACCGGTCAAGGGGTATGAACGATCAGAAACAATTACTGGTTCAGATGGAAGTTTTAGTTTGCCAAAGCTGTTTCCCGCATCGGCATATGTATTAACAACTTATACTGATGGAAATATACGGAGCGTATCGATCACGTCTAAAAGCGGGCCGGAGGGGCTGACCGCAATCCTTCCCGAGCCCATCTCTATTCGCTTTATAGTCTCGAAGGATGGCATCACGGTACGTGATACCAAGACCGGCCTAATGTGGGCACAAAATGCCAATGCGGCGGGCCGTGTTATGAACTGGTCTGAGGCTCTGTCGTGGGTGAAGGGGAGCAATATCGGCGGTTTTAGGGATTGGCGGATGCCTGTCAAGGAGGAGCTTGAAACTTTGGCGATGGCGGGCGGGAAAAGGCCGGCGGAATGGTTTAATATAAACGGTATGAGCAATGTGCAAGCCGGCCTCTATTGGTCGTCTACCCCGTATCCCAACTATACAGGCTACGCATGGTGTGTCAATATGTACGGTGGCTACGTGTACGGCTACAATAAGGCCAGTAACGTCTATGTGTGGCCTGTGCGTACTGGAAAGTAGATTGTTTTTTGAGTTGAAAGCAGTTAGGGCCGTCATTTTGGAGGAGGGGAACCATGGTCAAGATCAGATGCAATCTATTAAGCCTATTGATTGTGCTACTTCTGTCCGGGTGTGCATCTCTTGGGCCGACTGGCGAAGCAAACCGCGGGTTAGTCGGAGCGTGGGCCGTGACGGCCAGTCGTCCGTCAGGTGTTGGAAAGAACCTTCTTACCTTTTCGTCGGATGGAACGTTCTTTCGGAGCGGGGATACGCATCCGGTACTCAGTGGAGGGCACGGTGCCTGGAAGCAGGTCGGCGATAGGGAGTTTGATGCCACCTATATTGCGTTTCGATTCGATCAAGATAGAAAATGGATTGGAAGCACTAAGACTCGAATACACATTATCCCCGGCCCTAACGATAACGAATTTACAGGCGTCGCCAAAGTCAGCACGCGTGATTTGAAGGACGATGAAATTGGGACGTCCGAAGTGCGCCTTGAGGGCAAACGTATCCAGGTTGAGCCGTTCTGATTTTGTAGCATTACCCTCTACCATGCTCGTCGAGACGAAGTGCTCTCACTCGTCAAGGATCACCCGTGTTTGGTTTTCATGTGTTATTATACCTTAATCCAACGGCAGGTGCAATTTTTCGGAAACTGCAGGCTTCATTGAGAATGTCACAATGAGGAATGCATTTTGACAGAGTTGCAATAATGATGAAGAAAAGGTGTTATATGAGTTGCGATTTAAAGTTGAAATTAAAACAAGATCAGTTCAATGCTGCAATGGCGTTATACGAGAAGGTTGGCGTTTATAAAACAATCGGTAAGATGGTCTCTCTATCCAATGTTTCATTACAGGCCTATTTACTGTATCTGGTACTTCCCCTTTCCATAGGCCTGCCCTTACAGATACTCTCTCTGGCTGCGGCTTATCTGGCAACTGACTTTATCAATGGACTGGTCCATATGTTCATGGATAGCAACGACGACTATGATTCACCATCAGGCCCATTAATTGCCGCATTCCATTTACACCACAGGACGCCTCTTTACAAAAGAAACAACATCTTGCTCGTGTATTTCAATGAATCGGGTGCAAAGATCTGGCTCGCGGGGTATCTTTTGATAGCAATTGTATTGATGAGAACTTCATCTATCCATCCTGTACTTTCCCATACTATCGTGTATGTTGGAATATTGTCATCTGTTGCAGAAGTCTCGCATTATTGCTGCCATGTAGCGGATTCAAAATCAGCTCGTTTTTTAAGAAACATTGGATTGTTTTTATCGAAAAAACATCATGGACAGCATCATATTGCCGACAACATCAATTATGCATTCTTAAATGGTTTCACTGACCCGATCTTAAACGTAATTGCCTCCAGATATTCCCGCGGTTACAAGAATACGACTGATAAACATTATGCCTCCTATACGGGCAGTGGGACAGCAAACAGATGATATTATTGACTCATAATGATGCCCTCTAATGTTTTATCTCGGGGCCTGGTTTTGCGATAATTGTGATAACGAAGCAACAACAAATTCCTGAAACTATCAGAATTCCCATCCTTCGCAGCACAGTAATAGTTAATTTATCTACACTGCTTAATATCATGCTCAAAACGAGATAGCGCAATTACCGGTATTTCTATACCATTCAAGGTGCAGGTAAGACTAAAGCGCATCAAATGCAGCGGGTGTCACTTCCCTATATTCAAGATGGCCCAGGGACCAATCCCGATAGCTAAGGGCAGATTATGCGGGAAAATCCATATTCGCCTAAAGTCCTTTGATATGAAAGACGATAAGAATTCTGTCAGGCGCCATAAGTGAAACTGACGAATATCTGGAGAGCTATGAAAATTAGAGATATTTCAATAAAATGGAAACTTGTCGGGCCGATTCTTTTTTTTATTACGGTTGGCGTTGCTATTACCACAATAGTAACGGCATATAAAACAGAAGCCATCGTTCTCCATGAAGTGGAACGTTCGACGCTTACGGGCTATCGGGATACTATTTTGAATACCTTAACGACCATGATGCTGTCAAATAATATCAAGGAAACTAAAGCGCCATTTCTTGCACAAATGAAGGCCATCGTTGACATTCGAGTCATCCGGTCGGAGCACATAGACAAAGATTTTGGCAAAGGCGGTGCTGAAGAGTATGCCTCCAACGCCCTGGAGCGGGAAGTTATCGAAACAGGGCGGGAGAGGGTCATTGTTGAAGGCGATTCCATTCGGGGCATTTATCCGTATGTTGCCAAAGAAAATTTCATGGGCAAGAACTGCCTCTCCTGCCATAGTGTAAAAGAAGGGACGGTCCTTGGCGCCATCAGTATCAACGTACCGCTCAAGGACACCTTTGGTAGAATTAAGGAGATGCAGTATCTTTACGGCATTCTGGGATTGTGCGGAATCATTGCGATGACAATCCTCGTCCTGGGTCTCGTCCATCTTACCCTTTCACCTATCAAGGACTTGATAGTAAAAGTAAGGCGGGTCGGGGAAGGATATACCGATACCTCACTCTATCGTGAAGGCAAAGACGAAATAGCGCAGATGTCGCAGAATGTGGACCTGGTCGTCAAACATTTTTCGCAGATGCTTAATACAATTATTCAGGCTTCCGCAAAAATAATGCCAGCGGTTGATAATGTCAGGGGCCATGCGGAAACCACACTGGATGGGGCGAAAAAACAGGCGGAAGATGCGCATGTGATCGCAACAGCTGCCGAGGAAATGAATCAGACCATTGCGGACATAGCAAAAAATGCAGGTGATTCCGCCGAAAACTCAAAGGCTGCCATGGAACTAGCCGAAAGTGGTAAACAGATAACAACCATGACCGTGGACACAATCAATGAACTCAATGGCTCCACAATGGCGCTGTCAAAAACGGTTGACAACCTGAAAAAAAGGGCGACGGAGATCGGCAACATCGTGACGGTCATCAAGGGCATCGCAGACCAGACAAATCTTCTTGCCCTCAATGCAGCGATAGAGGCCGCACGGGCCGGGGAACAGGGTAGAGGGTTTGCCGTGGTTGCTGATGAGGTTAGAAAATTGGCCGAACGGACTATTCAGGCGACTGCTGAAATTTCGACGGAAGTCGGCGCGATCCAGTTGGAGTCAAGCCATACGGCAGCTTCTATGGAGGCATCTGCAAAGGGAGTGACGAAGGCTGCGGGGCATATTCAAAACTTAAATAGCGTTCTAGCGACCATCGTGGAGTCGGTAACGAAGGTGAAGGACCAGATCAATCAGATTGCGACGGCCGTTGATGAGCAGTCTGCTACGGCGGCAGAAATCGCAAAGAACATTGAATCCACCGCAAGCATTTCGCGGGACATGGAAAAAAAGGCGAACAACGTTAATGGCGAGGTGCAGCATCTTTCAGATATCGCCGCAGAGCTGGGCAGAGCTACCGCTGACATTAAAACCTGAAACGTACAGAAGATGAGATAGCGTTTACTTGATCAAGCCTGATCAATGGATTTATGAAGGGCTGTCGCATTAGTGATAGCAGAATATGTACATTGCAGTTTATCCTACTATATATGCAAGGCAAAGAGAACTTCCCAAAATTGTTGTTGCCATTCCTCTAATCGCATTAAGGTTCAATCGGAATTAATGGGCCATAAAGAAAAGGATGAACACTCGTCATTGAACAAAGGAGATAACTTTCGAAGAAACAATCCTTCATTATTAACCTGCCAATTGCACCTAAATACTTTCAGCAAACTGACAGTTGCACAATATCTAAAGCGTATTGTTATCATCGGATCCTTTGGTTCCGGTTACTTCCGGTAATGGTAAAAATAAAAACTCCCTGCTCAGCCTGAACAGGGAGTTTTTTGGTATGCAAATAGCTTCTATCGGATCTATTTCGGAGCAACCTGCAGGTCGAGCGTATTCGCGGACGATTTAACGACATCCACGCTGAACGTGCCGAAGTCCTTCAGCACGAGTATGTCCGAAAGCGCCTGGGCGCTTATTTTAGAGTCCACCTCGATCTTTGCCGTGGTATTGACAAAGCTTCGTTCATGCACTTCCTTGATGCCGCGCACCTGGTTCATCAGCACATCCTTGAATTTTACGAACTGCGGCTTGGTCAGCCCGGTGATCGTAATGACCACCGACCGCGTGCCGCCTGATTCTTTTGAGTACATCGCGAGTATCTTGGTTATCATATCGTCCGCAGCCAGATTGGCAACTTTCCTGAGCGCTTCGGTCCCGGCGCTGATATCCGAAATATGCACTGCAGCGGCATGCTGGGTGGAGGTCGCTATCACCTGGCCGGTGTCCGTGCGCACGGCCCGCGCCGAGAGGTCGGCCTGCGCCGACTTCATTCCGCCGCCCACTTCGCCGTAGAGCTTGGCCACGGCCTTGCCGATGATCACGACCTCCGCATCAGCCTGCTGCGCCAAAGTCTTTGCCTGGCCGGTGGTAAGGTCCCTGACCCGGTACGCGGCGGTCACCTTGATCTCCCTTGCCGCAGTCTCACGATCGATGAAGGTAAAACCTTTTTCCGTGAACTTGTCCATGAAGGAGTTCTCAACAACACTGACATCGGTCTCTCCTCCGACCCACCAGGCATTCACCTCGCTGCCAATGTTCTGCTCCGAGACCATGATCATGGTCCGTGGTTTGTGCATCTGGCTCATCAGAATGCCGATGGCGGACAGGTCGTCGCTCAGTTTACCGAGCGAGACTTCGGCGGTCAGGGTGATGCGCTGGAGCGTGCCTTCCCGCTTGTCGCTCACCACGTTATAGCGCGTGATATATCCCTTGGTCTGCGACAGGATCTTGTCGCTGATAAGCTGATAATTCTCGACCTGGGTCTGCGAGCTGATCATGATGCCGATGGCCTGTTCTACCGCCCGTTTCTGGGCGTCTTCGATCGCCGCGTCACGGGCGATATCCACGGCATTCTGCTGGATCACTGCCACACCTTCGGCGGTCACGGTTCTGGTCTCCTGGGCAGCGGCCAGATGTGCGGATGCGAGCATGAACACCAACGTGATCACGCGTGTCAAAACCTGTTTCATGGAGATACCTCCTTTGATAGGCTGTTTGCAGTACGAATTCACTATAGCAG
>Ga0194060_10002648_pt1 | contig 12734 bp, 11 predicted proteins | sample SepL225m_MetaG_FD_163427 | JGI IMG/M metagenome (GOLD analysis project Ga0194060, IMG submission 163427) | Anoxic zone freshwater microbial communities from boreal shield lake in IISD Experimental Lakes Area, Ontario, Canada - Sep2016-L222-5m | ecosystem: Environmental > Aquatic > Freshwater >... | reverse complement strand
AAGTCCACATGAAGGACTCCACGGGGTTTTCCATACGGGCTGGGTCGATCTCTGGTTCGACCTGGGCGCGATGAGCGGCGCGGGCAGCTTCCCACTCGAGGCGCGGGAGAAGGGCGATCGACACGTGCTGAGTCTAGGCGGGCGCTCCATGAGCTCGAGGGATGGGTAGGCTCGAGGGATCGGTAGGCTCAGAACATGCGTATCGCCCGATTCTCCCTCCTTGAAGAGCACGCCCAGGGTCGCAGTACCGATCCACGATTCGGCATTGTCGGCACCAACCCTGAAGGGCGCGAGACGCTCCTTGCTATCACTGGGGACCCGCTCTATGCAGGTGTACAGCCGACGGGGGAGACCATTCCACTCGAGCACGTGAAATTACTCGCGCCAGTTATCCCGAGGAGCAAAGTCGTCTGTGTGGGGCGCAACTATTTAGATCACATCAAAGAGATGGCAAATGATGTTCCGAAGGAGCCTCTGCTCTTCTTTAAGCCGAACACTGCAGTGATCGGTCCGCGCGAGGCAATCGTCTGGCCTCGTGGAAGTGAACAAGTGGAGCACGAAGGCGAGCTGGCCATCGTGATCGGGCGCCTGTGCAAAGAGGTGCCGCGGGAGCGCGCTAAAGAGGTGATCTTTGGTTACACAATTGCTAATGATGTGACTGCCCGCGATTGGCAGAAGAGCGACGGTCAGTGGGCGCGTGCTAAAGGATTTGATACCTCGTGCCCAGTAGGTCCATGGATCGAAACCGAACTAGATACATCAGATCTTGAAATTACGGTCACGGTGGATGGAGCGCTGCGTCAAACGGGTCGTACCTCGCAAATGATTTTTAAGATCGATGAAATCATCGAGTACATCTCGCGCACCTTCACGCTCTTGCCAGGAGATATCATTCTTACTGGTACGCCCTCGGGTGTTGGCCTTCTTCCGCACGGTTCCGAAGTGAGCGTGACGATCGAAGGTCTCGGCACATTAACAAACAAGGTGGTTCGCAATGTCTAGGCCAGTACGCGTTCGTTTCGCTCCGTCTCCCACTGGAGATTTGCACGTTGGCAATATTCGAACAGCGCTCTACGACTGGGCGTATGCACGCCACACAGGCGGAAAGTTTGTTTTCCGAATTGAAGATACCGACCGCGAAAGAGTTACTGATGAATATATCAACGCGGCTATCGACACTCTTAAGTGGCTGGGTCTGCAATGGGATGAAGGCCCCGAAGTGGGCGGTCCTTCAGCGCCCTACTTGCAATCTCAACGCTTAGATATCTATGCGGATTGGGCTGCCAAGTTCTTGGCTGCTGGCGATGCGTACCACTGCTATTGCAACCCTGAAGAACTTGAAGCCTCGCGCGAGGCACAGAAGAAAGCCAATGTCGCGCCAGGTTACGACGGAAAGTGCCGCACTATCTCAAGTGAAGATCTAGCTCGTTATCAAGGTGAAGGCCGTAAGCCGGTAGTTCGCATGCGTATGCCTGATGGTTCAACAACTTTCTACGACGCAATTCGTGGCGACGTCACCTTTGATCACAATTTCGTGCCAGATTTCGTCCTCGTGCGTGCAGATGGATCACCGCTCTACACGCTTGCTGTCGCAGTTGATGATGTGATGATGCAAATTACTCACGTGCTCCGTGGTGAGGATCTACTTTCCTCAACCCCTCGCCAGATTCGCGTTTATCAAGCGATGGGTGTAAATCCAGAGGAGTATCCGATCTTTGCTCACTTGCCATTCGTGATGGGCCAGGACAACGCCAAACTTTCAAAGCGCAATGGTGAAGTTTCTATTGCTTGGTATCGCGAGCGAGGATTCCTCCCCGAAGCCATTTGTAATTACCTAGCACTTTTGGGTTGGTCACCAGGAGATGACAAAGAGAATATCTCCATGCAAGAGATGACTGAGCTCTTCACTATTGAACGAGTCGGCAAGAACCCGGCTCGCTTCGATATGAAAAAACTCGAAGCAATTAACGGCGACAAGATTCGCGCGCTCCCGGTCGCGGAAGTAATAGAGCGTGCACTTCCATTCATGGAGAGCAACGGAATTGCGCTCACCGGCGATGGTGCACACGCGCTATTTGCTCGGGCCATCCCACTCATTCACGAACGCATCGTCACCCTCGCCGAGATTCCGGATTACGTGCGCTTCCTCTTTACCGAGAAGTTCACCATTGATCCGGAGGCGAAAGAGAAAGCGCTCACGGCTGAGGCACTCCCAATCTTGGCTGCAGCCGAACAGGCAATCGCCGCAATCTCGCAGTGGCAGCTCGAGGCCATCGAGAGCGCTCTGCGCGCTGCGCTCATTGAGGGATTAGCCCTGAAACCTAAGAATGCATTCACTCCGGTCCGGGTGGCAGTCACTGGTGCCCGGGTCTCTCCTCCGCTCTTTGAGTCGATTGAACTCTTGGGCAAGGAGCGCACTCTGGAGCGCCTGAAGGCCGCCCAGGCTGGATAGACGGGCATAAACACCGCCCTTTTTTACCTCGCTCGGGCGACCGGCTATCCTTGCCAAGCGAATTGATGGGGTATGGGGTAATTGGCAGCCCAACGGATTCTGGTTCCGTTAGTCTTGGTTCGAGTCCAGGTACCCCAGCGCAGTAAGAGCGGTACTGGAACCAGTTGTGCTGGAACCAGCAGTACAAAAAATGAATAGTAAGAGAGAAGAACTTGGCCCCGTCGTCTAGCGGCCCAGGACTCTGGCTTCTCAAGCCAGCTACGAGGGTTCGAATCCCTTCGGGGCTACCAAGTACTCCTGATGAGAAATCATCAGGAGTTTTCTCTTTTACGGGGCAAACTACGGGGCAAAACTGAGAGCAGGTCTATCCAGCATCAGACGACGTTGCGCTCGGGGCGAAGGTTGCCCGAAGCGAAGCGCTCGATATTGAGCGGTGTGATATCGACGAATGGCGTTTTGCCGAGATAGAGATCGCGGAAGATTTCGCCGATAGCGGGCCCTTGCAAGAACCCATGGCCAGAAAATCCGGTGGCATAGAGGAATCGACTCATCTTCTTCCACTCGCCGAGGAGCGCGTTGTGGTCGGGGGTGACTTCGTAAAGTCCAGCCCAACCAGAACGAATTCCGGCATCTAGCACGCGTGGGGCACGCACCATTGCTAGTTCGCCAAGTTTTTCCGCAAAGCTGTCGTCGCGGTTGAGTGAGAAACCTGCTTCGACACTTTGATCGCTGAATCCAGTAAGTAATCCTGGACCTTCGCGGTGGAAGTAAAACGATGTAGAGAAGTCGATTGTCATGGGGAAATTATCCGGCAAGTCTGGAATCGGTTCGGTGATCAAGATTTCTCGGCGGTAGGGAACGACTGGAATATCAAGCCCGACCATGGCGCCAATCTGTGGTGACCAAGCACCGGCACAGTTAATGACGGTCGATGTTTCGATACGACCAGCCGTGGTTTCGACTGCGCTGATTGTGCTTCCATCGTGAACAATTCCAGTCACTTCAACGCCCGTATGAATGGAAGCGCCATGCTTACGTGCACCTGTGGCGTATCCAAGAACGACTGATTCAGGAGTGCAATGACCATCACGGGGGGAGTACGCAGCTGCAAGTACGCCATCGATATTAAGCAGTGGCGAAATCTCTTGTGCTTCCTGTGGAGTGAGCATGCGTGACTTTACGCCGAGGGAATTTTGTAGTTTCACGGAACCTTCGAAGAGCGCTACATCTTCTGGCTTAGTGAGAACGAAAAGGTAGCCCACTTGATGGAGATCAATATCTTGCCCGGGACGCACTTTGAAGTTTTCAAAGGCCTCAAGTGAACGAAGTCCGAGCGCAATATTGAGTTCATCGCTGAAATTTGCCCGCACACCACCGGCGGCTTTGCTGGTGGAGCCGCTTGCTAATGAATCGCGTTCCAAGAGAGTGACGTTGACGCCCGCCTCCGCTAAATGAAATGCGGTGGAGGCGCCCATCACCCCGCCGCCCACGATGACGACGTCGCTCTGGGCGGGTAGGGAACTCACAGGCGGAAGTCCGGATCGTACGGAAGCTCCATGATGTCCATTTGGGCTTTCTGCAAACGTCCTGAGTAATCCCAGTTGACCGATTGCCAGCGCGTGAATTGATCAAGCACCCAGATGCCACTCTGGCGTGAACCGTTTCCACTCTTACCGTTACCACCGAACGGCAAATGTGCTTCGGCGCCAGAGGTGGAGTTGTTGATCGAGACCATTCCGGAACTTACTTGCTCGCGGAACTTCCACACATTCTTAGGATCGTTCGTATAGATCGCCGATGAGAGGCCGTAACCATGTGCGTTCGCAAGATCGATGGCTTCATCGAAGGATGAGAACTTGCCGAGACCGACAAGCGGACCAAACGTTTCGGTGTAGTAGAGCGCATCGCTCTTAACGATTCCTTCAACGATGGTGGGGTGTGCGAAGTAACCCTTGTCAGGATCACCGAGGAAGTTGTTGCGTGGATTCTTTGCAGTGATGCGACCAGTGCCGGTAGATCCCAGAACCTTGTGATGACCTTGGATCATTTCCAAATTCTTCTCGTGGGTATTGAGGTAAGCCTCACTGATCATCGGGCCGTAAAGGACTGCCTTAGTGGGATCGCCAATGATCGCGTTCTCTACGGCGCTTACCCAAGCGTTCTTTACTTGATCGTAGATCTTTTCGTGCACCCAAAGGGTTCCCATTGAGGTGCATCGTTGCCCTGCAGTACCAAAGCCAGCAAAGAGCGCACCTTCGACAACGAGGTCGATGTTTGCATCTGGCATGACGATCATGGGGTTCTTGCCACCGAGTTCCAAACACGGTGATTGCAAATGACGGCCACAGAGCTCGCCGATCTTTCGACCGACTTCGGTTGAGCCAGTAAAGCCGACCTTTTGAATGAGTCCGCGCTCTAACACTTCATTCAATGCTGCGCCAGTGGTTGCGCCATCGGCAATCACTACGTCAAGAACACCTTGGGGAACGCCACCGGCGCGGAAGATGTTGGCCATCGCAGTGGCAACTGCGCCGGCAGTTTCGGCGGGCTTCCAGACGATGCTGTTTCCGGTAAGAAGTGCAGGTACCAAGTACCACGACGGAACAGCGGCCGGGAAGTTGGCGGCGGTGATGATCATCGTGGTGCCGACTGGCATACGGAACGTGAAGAGTTGCTTGTTGGGCATTTCGCTCGGAACGGTTTGGCCGTAGAGGCGGCGACCTTCACCCAGGAAGAAGTCACACGTGTCGATCACTTCTTGTACTTCACCGAGTGATTCGGCATATGTTTTGCCGATCTCCTTGGTCATCAATGCTGCGAGCGATTCTTTATTGGCTTCAAAGAGTCGACCGACTTGGGCAAGCACGCGTCCACGGGCAGGTGCCGGCACGGCGGCCCACTCGCGTTGGGCGGCGCTAGCCACTTCGGCGGCTTTCACAATGTCATTGACCGAGGCGAGCTCAAAGGTGGCAACGGTTTCGGCAAAATTGGCTGGGTTCTGGGATAGGTAGGTCACGACTCGATCCTACGCGTAAATGTGAGACGCTTGCGCTATGTCTTCTGCCACCACCACCCTCGCCCAAGCCATCCTCGAGCGCCTCACGGAGGCTGGGGTGACCCACGTATTTGGTCTGCCGGGAGTTCACAATCTCGCCTTCTGGGAGGCGAGCGGGGAGATTCCCACCATCGTCGGGGTGCGCCACGAGCAGAGTGCCGGATATGCCGCCGATGGGTTCGCGAGAGTAAGCGGAGGCCTCGGGGTCGCCATCACCACGACTGGACCCGGGGCTGCCAACGTAGTCGCCGCTTTTGGCGAGGGAGCAGTAAGTCACTCCAAAGTTATTGTCTTGGCGTCGGAAGTTTCCACCGCACTTCGCAAGCCCGGCGTGAGCCGAGGCATCTTGCACGAGATGGCAGATCAGAGCGCGCTCTTTGCACCTCTTGCTTCCAAGGATGAGGACGAGACGATCCTCTCGTTCTCAACCACCTCGGCAAGTGCAGCGCTCGACGCATTGGAACGAGTACTCCACTTTGCCCAACGTCGCGGCGAAGTGGCCGCCTACATCGGAATTCCCTCCGACGTGCTCGGCGCTCCAGTGACAGGAGAAATGCCACTGCCGCTCATCGAGGTCGAAAACTTGCAGGCAGATTTTGCGCACGCCGCATCCATGATCAATGCAGCAAAGAAACCATTGCTCTGGCTCGGTGGCGGAGCCGCAGGAATGGATCAAAATGCGCTCGCAGAGTTCGCTAACAAAATAGCGGGACCGATCGTTACTTCATTTGCTGGACGCGGGGTACTCGGTGGACACGAATTGCTCGCTGGCGGTCCTATTCATGAGCCAGAGATTCACCAGATCGCAGTAGAGGCTGATCTCTTGGTGGTTTTGGGATCAGATTTCGACGGCATGAATACGCGCAACTGGCAGATGCCAGTTCCTATGAACGTTATTGCCATTAATCATTCAGTCGAACCGGTAAGTACGAATTTGCCAGGTGCGCACGTAGTGCATGCATCACTGCGTGAGCTTGCCACCCTCACTGCACTCATCGATTCGAAAAGTAAGTGGGTTGCTGAACCCTCTCATGCAGGTCGCGCGATGCGCGAACGTCTCTCACGAGATGAGCGCGCCACAATCGGTATGGGCATTGTGAACGAAATTGAAAACTCCTGGCCAGCAAGTGCCAACGTTGTTTGCGACATGACAACAGCGGGGTATTGGTTTGCGGGATATGGGGAGCAAGCGCGCCCACGGCGCCTGGCTTACCCCGTCGGGTGGGGCACCTTGGGTTTTGGATTCCCCGCAGCTATTGGTGCCGCGTTCAATGCCCCCACACTTTCAATCTGCGGAGATGGCGGCATTATGTTCGCACTCGGCGAATTAGCGACGCTGGTACAAGAACACATTCCCATGACGCTCTTTGTGGTCGATGATGGTGGATACGGAATGCTTCGATTTGATCAACAAGTATTTGGTCATGCAGAACGCGGTGTGGATCTAGTGACACCCGATTGGGCCATCTTGGCGGCATCCTTTGGCATTTCATTTACCGATATTGAGTCAGTTGACCAATTGGGTGAGGCGCTCGCGGTGGGTCACGATCGCAACGTCGCCGGCCATCCGCACATGATCGTGCTCAATGCCACCATTCATCCGCCGCGCACCACTTCACCGCGCTGGCGAGAATCCATGGAGATCGAAACCGTCCGTTAGGCTAGGGGCATGTCTAAAGTCCTTGCATCCTTACCGGTCGGCGAACGCGTCGGCATCGCCTTCTCCGGCGGGCTCGATACTTCGGTCGCTGTTGCCTGGATGCGCGCTAAGGGTGCCATTCCGTACACCTACACCGCAGACCTCGGACAATACGACGAGCCAGATATCGATTCCGTACCAGGACGTGCCAAGCAGTATGGCGCTGAGCTTTCGCGTTTAGTGGATTGCAAAGTTGCACTCGTTGAAGAGGGCTTAGCTGCGATCGCTTGCGGTGCCTTCCATATTCGCTCCGGTGGAAAGCAGTACTTCAACACCACCCCACTCGGTCGTGCGGTCACTGGCACGTTGCTGGTGCGTGCGATGCTCGAAGATGGCGTTTCGATTTGGGGCGATGGTTCTACCTATAAGGGCAACGACATCGAGCGTTTCTATCGCTACGGATTATTAGCCAATCCAAGTTTACGTATCTACAAGCCATGGCTCGACGCCGACTTCGTCGCCGAACTTGGTGGGCGTAAAGAGATGTCAGAGTGGATGAGTGCGCAAGGGCTTCCTTACCGCGACAGCGTTGAGAAGGCTTACTCCACGGACGCAAATATTTTGGGTGCTACGCACGAAGCAAAGCGCCTTGAGCATCTTGACGCTTCGATTGAATTAGTCGAACCCATCATGGGCGTGCGCTTCTGGGACGAGAAAGTTTCGATTCCTTCAGAAGATGTGGTGATCGAGTTTGTTCAAGGTCGACCCGTTTCTATCAACGGTAAGTCTTTTGAATCTGTCGTTGATCTCATGCACGAGGCGAATGCTATTGGTGGTCGCCACGGCTTGGGCATGGCCGACCAAATTGAGAACCGCATCATCGAGGCAAAGAGTCGCGGCATTTACGAAGCACCCGGTATGGCTCTGCTCTTTATCGCTTACGAACGTTTGCTGAGCGGAATTCATAACGAAGACACCGTCGCGAATTACCATGCTGAAGGTCGTCGTCTAGGTCGTTTGCTTTATGAAGGTCGCTGGCTCGATCCGCAAGCACTCATGCTTCGTGAATCACTTCAACGTTGGGTGGCATCGGCCATTACTGGCGAAGTCACACTTCGCCTTCGTCGTGGCGATGATTATTCGATCATCAACACGAGTGGCCCAGCGTTGAGCTATCACCCCGACAAACTTTCGATGGAACGTACAGAAGATGCCGCGTTCGGTCCCGTCGATCGCATTGGTCAACTCACCATGCGCAATCTTGATATTGCAGATACTCGCGCCAAACTCGAGATGTACACCGCACAAGGACAACTCGGTGACGGGCAATTCCGCTTAGTCGGCAAGCTCGAGCAGGGCGGCGCTAACGCCATTGCATCGGCCTCAAACCCTAAGCAAAAAGGTGAATCGCTCGATCGCGCCGCCATGGAAACCGGCGCTGACTAGTATTTCTCGCTCAAGTAATGACTAGCGGGATTGTTTAAGCGCAGCCGAAATTCGTTCGGCAGTTGCTACGACTGCAGCCGCATGAAGGCGACCGGGTCTGCGACCGAGTCGCTCAAGTGGTCCACTCACGCTTACAGCTGCAATCACGCGATTATGCGGACCACGTACTGGCGCAGAAACACTTGCAACTCCAGCTTCGCGTTCACCTACGCTCTCTGACCATCCTTGACGACGTACGGCCTCTAAGCGAGCTGCCGTGAAGCGAGCGCCAGTTGTTCCTTGATTAATACGAGAGGCGTCTTCCCAAGCGAGTAAGACTTGCGCAGCAGATCCGGCATGCATCGTGAGTAGCGAACCAATCGGGACTGAGTCGCGCAGACCACTGACGCGTTCGGCTGCAGCAATACAGATGCGATGTTCACCTTGACGGCGATAGAGCTGTGCGCTCTCGCCAGTGGCGTCGCGCAGGAGTGCGAGCGCAGGCGTGGCGACCGCGACGAGACGATCTTCACCGGCGGCACCCGCCAGTTCAATAAATCTCGGTCCGAGAACAAAGCGTCCCTGGATATCACGACTCACCATTCGGTGGTTTTCTAAGGCAAGAGCCAAGCGGTGCGCGGTCGGGCGGGAGATGCCAGTGGCGCTGACCAGGCCCGCTAGATTTTGCGGTCCAGCCTCAAGCGCATTCAAGACTTGCGCGACTTTGTCGAGAACTCCGACTCCACTAATGTTGTCCACGATCCAATACTTGCGTATCACTATTTGAGACGCAAGTGGACAGCGAAAGGGACTCACTATGGCTCTTACCCTCGCAGAGAAAGTCTGGCGCGATCACTTAGTGCGCAGCGCAGATGGCGAACCCGACCTGCTCTACATCGATTTGCATCTTTTGCATGAAGTTACCAGCGCGCAGGCCTTTGACGGTTTGCGCCTTGCTGGTCGCAAAGTCCGTCGTCCCGATCTCACGATCGCTACGGAAGATCACAACACCCCAACAATCGATATTGATAAGCCGATCGCTGACTTGGTGTCGCGCGCACAAATCGATGCACTCCGCAATAACGCTGTTGAGTTTGGTATTCGTCTCCACTCGCTCGGCGATGCTGACCAGGGAATCGTGCACGTTGTTGGACCACAACTCGGCCTTACACAACCAGGTATGACGGTTGTTTGCGGTGACTCGCACACTTCTACGCACGGTGCTTTCGGTGCGCTGGCATTCGGTATGGGCACCAGCGAAGTTGAGCATGTGATGGCAACTCAAACTCTGCCACTCAAGAAATTTAAGACGATGGCCATTACGGTGAACGGCAAGTTAAAGCCGGGCGTTACTTCAAAGGACATCATTCTTGCGGTCATCGCAAAGATTGGTACCGGCGGTGGACAGGGTTACGTCCTTGAGTACCGTGGCGAAGCCATTCGCGCACTTTCTATGGAAGGTCGCATGACGGTCTGCAACATGAGCATCGAAGCTGGTGCACGCGCGGGCATGATTGCTCCAGACGAAACCACTTTTGAATATCTCAAGGGTCGCCCACATGCCCCGCAAGGTGCTGATTGGGATGCAGCGGTGGCTTACTGGAGTACTTTGCAGAGCGATCCAGCTGCCAAGTTCGACGCCGAAGTTATCTTGAACGCAGATGAGCTTGCTCCTTTCGTCACGTGGGGAACAAATCCCGGCCAAGGACTTCCGCTCACTGCAAATGTTCCGAATCCAAATGAGTACTCCGATCCAGAAGAGCGCAATGCTGCATCTCGCGCCCTTGAATACATGGGGCTCACTGCAGGCACGCCACTTCGTGACATCAAAATCGACACTGTCTTCCTGGGTTCGTGCACCAATGGTCGTATCGAAGATTTGCGAGCCTCTGCCGAAATCCTTAAGGGCAAAAAGATTGCTTCGACTCTTCGCATGCTCGTTGTTCCTGGCTCTGCCAAGGTGCGCCTGCAAGCCGAAGCCGAAGGTCTCGACAAGGTATTCCTTGATGCCGGTGCCGAATGGCGACAAGCCGGATGCTCAATGTGTTTGGGCATGAATCCTGATCAATTGGCAGTGGGGGAGCGCAGCGCTTCCACCAGTAATCGCAACTTCGAAGGACGCCAAGGAAAGGGTGGACGTACCCACCTGGTCAGTCCCCTCGTCGCCGCAGCAACTGCGCTGCGTGGCACCCTCTCCTCTCCGGCCGATCTAGATTCAGCGAAAGTGGGCGCATAACCATGGAGAAGTTCATTAGCCACACCGGAACCGGTGTCCCACTCCGTCGCAGCAATGTTGATACCGATCAAATCATTCCCGCTGTCTGGCTCAAGAAGATCACTCGCACTGGTTTCGAAGAGGGTCTCTTCGCTGCCTGGCGCCAAGATCCGGAGTTCGTACTCAATAAGCCAGAGTTCGCCAAGGGCACCGTGTTGGTGGCCGGCGCGGATTTCGGAACAGGTTCTTCTCGCGAACATGCGGTCTGGGCGTTGCAGAATTACGGCTTTCGCGCCGTCATATCTAGCCGCTTCGCCGACATCTTCCGCGGTAACTCCCTCAAGGGCGGTCTCCTTACGGTGGTGCTCTCGCAGAGCGATGTCGAAGCTATCTGGGCAGCGATTGAAAGTGACCCGAACACTGAAATCACGGTCGATCTTGAGGCGCGCCAAGTGCGGTACGCCACCACTTCGGTCGGATTTGAGATCGACGATTACACGCGTTGGCGCCTCATGGAAGGGCTCGACGATATCGGTCTGACCCTGCGCCACGTTGATGCCATTGATGATTTTGAAAAGACGCGGCCGGCTTACAAGCCCGCCACTTTGCCTGCAAAAGTGTAAGGCGTCACATTTATATAAACTCTCGAGTAATCCTTCAGAGTTTGAAAACCCTTAGAAAATAAGGGGTTTCGGTGTTTCGGTTTTGGACACTTACGTGAAAAAGCCTTATGTTATGGGCGTTCCGGGAACCCGGAAACAGAATAATTAAGGGGAATTCGTGAATAAGGCAGAGCTCATTGATGCTCTTTCGGCTCACTTCGAAGGAAGTAAGAAGGAAGCAACGAAGGCAGTAGAAGCAGTAATCGACACCATCGTTCGCACAGTTGTTGCTGGCGAGAAGGTTGCCATTGCTGGTTTCGGTAACTTCGACAAGGTAATCCGCAAGGCCCGCACGGCGCGTAACCCAGCGACCGGTGCCACCGTCAAGGTGAAGGCAACCGCAGTTCCTAAGTTCAAGCCAGCAATGCAATTCAAGGAAGAAGTTTCAGGCAAGCGCAAGGTTGCTGCTGCTGTAAAGCCAGCCGCAAAGAAGCCTGCTGCTAAGAAGGCTGCTGCTAAGAAGGCCGCCCCTAAGAAGGCTGCAAAGAAGGCTGCTCCTCGCAAGGCTGCAAAGAAGGCTGCTCCTCGCAAGGCTGCTAAGAAGGCTGCTCCTCGCAAGGCAGTAAAGAAGGCTGCAAAGAAGCGTTAATTCACGCTCTCTTTTAGCGAAGGGGTCGCGCATCATGCGCGGCCCCTTTTGCTATTTGCTCACTTCACTATTCGTTGCTTGGGAAGTTTTTCGCAAGCGCTAGTAAGCGTTTGGCATGCACGCGAAGGCCGCCGCTAGCTGCCACCAGAGAGATTGCGTCGTCGATATCCAGTCGCAGTGTGAGTGGCGCAAGAACTTCTACGGCGCCCCCTGCAAGGTGAGCAGTTGCAGAATCTCTTCCAAAGCGCGGCATAAGTAGATCTGCAGAGTTTGCAAAGAGCAGCGAGGTGCCATCGCCGGCGGCATCACGTACAAAACCAAAAGGAATTGATGAAGCCTCTGCGAGTAAGGCGGAAAGGTCTGCAGGAGTAAGGGTTGCTAGATCTGCTGGGATCACGATCGCGGGCCCAGAAGTTGCCCCTGCTCCTAAGGAAATGGCTTCGTTGAGACCTTCGCCTTGATCCATCAACACTTCAGCGTCTTGGTGCCAAGCCGATATTTCTGAGTCACCGGTGATCAAGATGACTTTTCCGATCTCGGGTGTGGCACGCAGAGATTCGATGATGTCTGCAAGGAAGGCGCGGGCCCAATCTTCCCCATCTACCCCATACAGGGCGTGGAGTCTGGATTTGGCCGCGACGGAGCCCTTGAAGGGCACGATTGCTGTCCAGGGGGAAGCCATAGAGGTGATCCTATG
>Ga0194060_10002646_pt1 | contig 12736 bp, 11 predicted proteins | sample SepL225m_MetaG_FD_163427 | JGI IMG/M metagenome (GOLD analysis project Ga0194060, IMG submission 163427) | Anoxic zone freshwater microbial communities from boreal shield lake in IISD Experimental Lakes Area, Ontario, Canada - Sep2016-L222-5m | ecosystem: Environmental > Aquatic > Freshwater >... | reverse complement strand
TCGCACAACTGATTACATCAACACAATCTCTCCAGAGAACGAACCAGATTTTCCTGGCGATGAATCTATTGAACGTCGAATCCGCGCATTCAATAGATGGAATGCGGCGATGTTGGTTCATCGTGCGCAGCGCCCAGGTGTTGGAGTTGGTGGACATATTTCGACGTATGCATCTTCTGCTGCGCTCTATGAAGTTGGTTTCAACCACTTCTTCCGCGGACAAGATCACCCAGGTGGTGGCGATCAAGTTTTCTTCCAAGGACATGCAAGCCCTGGAATGTATGCACGTGCATTTCTAGAAGGACGTTTTACCGAAGATCAACTCGATGGATTCCGTCAAGAACTTTCACATCCAGGTGGAGGATTATCTTCATACCCTCATCCACGTTTGATGCCAGATTTTTGGCAATTCCCAACTGTGTCAATGGGAATTGGCCCACTCAATGCAATTTATCAAGCACGTTTCAATCGTTACATGCACAACCGTGGAATCAAAGATACAAGCCAGCAACATGTATGGGCATTTCTCGGTGATGGTGAAGTAGATGAAGTCGATACTTTAGGTGCAATTGGTCTTGCTACACGTGAAAAATTAGATAACCTCACATTTGTAGTCAACTGTAATTTGCAGCGCCTAGATGGTCCTGTGCGCGGTAATGGAAAGATTATTCAAGAGCTTGAATCAATATTTGGTGGAGCGGGCTGGAATGTAATCAAGGTTGTATGGGGTCGCGAATGGGATCCACTTTTGGCACAAGATCGCGAAGGCGCACTTGTAAACCTAATGAATACAACTCTTGATGGAGATTTCCAAACATTCAAAGCAGAATCTGGAAAATATATTCGTGATAACTTCTTCGGTCGCGATCCACGCACTGCTGCAATGGTTGGCAACTGGAGTGATGATCAGATTTGGAACCTCAAGCGCGGTGGCCATGATTACCGCAAGCTCTTCGCTGCATACACAGCAGCAATGCAGAGCAATGGTCGCCCAACAGTAATTTTGGCTAAAACAATCAAGGGTTGGACACTTGGTTCTCACTTCGAAGGTCGCAACTCAACGCACCAAATGAAGAAGATGACTCTTGAAGATATCCAACTCTTCCGCGATCGTTTATTTATTCCGATTGCTGATGAGAAACTCGATAAGTATTTACCACCGTACTACCGCCCCGCACCTGACTCACCAGAAATGAAATATCTGGAAGAGCGTCGCGCAGCTCTGGGTGGTTCGATTCCACGTCGTCGTGCGATTTCAAAGCCTCTCCCACAACCTGATGACTCAGTTTATGAATCAGTACGTCGTGGTTCTGGCCAACAAGAAATTGCAACAACTATGGCATTTGTACGCATGCTCAAAGATCTCATCAAAGATCCAGGACTTGGTTCACGTATTGTTCCAATCATTCCTGATGAGGCTCGCACTTTTGGTATGGATTCTCTTTTTCCAACACTGAAGATTTATTCACCACATGGTCAGCAATACACAGCAGTTGACCGCGAATTGATGCTTTCGTATAAAGAATCAACTTCAGGTGTAATCCTTCACGAAGGTATCAACGAAGCTGGATCGGTTGCCTCATTTACTGCAGTCGGTTCTTCATATTCAACTCATAACGAGCCAATGATTCCTATTTATATCTTCTACTCAATGTTTGGTTTCCAGCGCACCGGTGATGCATTCTGGGCAGCAGCTGATCAAATGACTCGCGGCTTTGTTATGGGTGCAACTGCTGGACGCACCACACTCAACGGTGAAGGTCTTCAGCATGAGGATGGTCATTCACATCTACTAGCTGCAACTAATCCTGCAGTAGTTTCATACGATCCAGCATTTGCATACGAAGTTGGACATATCTTCAAAGATGGTTTGCGTCGCATGTATGGCGAAAATAGTGAAAACATTTTCTATTACATGACAATTTATAACGAGCCATACATGCACCCTGCAGAACCAGAGAATCTAGATCTAGAAGGTCTTCTCAAGGGTATTTATCTCTATGCACCCGGTGTGAATCAGAAGAAGAAGCGCACACAGATATTGGCTTCAGGCGTTGCCCTCAACTGGGCGCTAAAAGCACAGAAATTACTCGAAGAAGATTGGGGCGTATCTGCCTCTGTCTGGTCTGTGACTTCATGGAATGAATTACGTCGCGATGGTCTTGCAACTGATTCCCATAATCTGCTCAACCCAGGAGCAAAGAAGAGTGCATACATTTCACATAAATTAGCTGATGCACGAGGTCCAGTTATTGCAGTTAGTGATTTCATGCGCGCTGTACAAGATCAAATTTTACCGTGGGTTGAGAATCCGTTCTATTCACTTGGCACCGATGGCTTTGGACTCTCTGATACTCGTGGCGCACTTCGCCGTCATTTCAAAGTTGATGCAGAATCAATTGCAGTTGCAACTCTTGCTCAGCTCGCAAAGGCTGGCGAAATTAATGAAAAATTAGTTCAGCAAGCAATCGATAAATACAGAATATTTGACGTTTCAGCAGCAGATGCTGGTAACACAGAAGGTTCTGGCTGATTACTTAGTTGGTTTATGAACTACAGCATGAGCAAAATATGGAACAAAGAGCAGCATCGCTGCTGGGATAAATAGGGCAATTCCTAAATTAGTTGCTTGCGCAGTCCATGCAACGATCCACTTTGTTACAAATACTAAAAATACGTTTATCAACATTATTTCTGCCATCACGATGCTAGCTGGCGCGCTAGATCGAGTATTTGCAGCATTAGTAAATATTGGACCGATAAATGAAGATCCCAGCCCCGAAATAAACATACCTATGAGCAGAACTAATAGAGCAATATTTTGATGCTCTCTTCCTAACGCCATTGCTGCTGCAACAGAGAGAACGCTTCCAATGCCAGCTCCTACCGCACCCAGAGTTACTAATTTTTCAATTGAGTGGTTATCAAAGAGTCGATGAATGGCAAGCCGACCGAGGATCATTGCAACCATGAAGACAATGAATGGAATTGTATTCATACCGTTATTGAATCCCAAAGTATCTTTAGCAAAAATTGTAATCCAGTCTCCAACTGCGAATTCGAGATACGAAGCTAATAACAAACCGCCGGCAACAGCTTTATCGATATGAAAATTCGTTATTAAGGTGCGTATGGAATAGTCATTATCAGGACTGAGATCTGGAGCAATCATCTCTGGTGATAAATAGTAGAAAATGACTAGCATCGTAGAGAAAACAATCAAAGATAAGAGGGTGATATGTAATTGAAGGGAAACCTTGCCAACTAAGAAGCCTGCGAGAAGGGCTGAGGCAAGTGCGCCTACGCTCCAGATACCACTGAGATGTGTCAGGTGAATTTTCCCAGTTCTGGCTTGTAAATGAAATGTTTGAGTTTGATTAGCAATCACATACGCTGAAATTGCGGCACCGAAAACAATATTGAATGGTAAAAAAATTGCACTCGATGTTGTGTGAACAAGAACAAAGAGGCAGACCATAATTGTGCTCACTGATGCAAAATAGATAATCTTATTTCCGTACCTATTTACAACGTGGCCCATTGTCAGCAAGCTGATGAGCGAACCTATAGAGCCAGTACTTAGTAGTGAACCGAATTGTCCATTACCTAAATGCAGATTTGCCTTCAGTTCTGGAAAACGTGGTGCGAGGCCCATGATGCCAAAGCCAAAGAGAAAATAAGTGCAGCGCAATAAATCTAATTCGCGCTTAGGAGATATTTTTCTCATCAGTAGAGCGCATTCGCTAAAGCGCTACGAGCAGTAATAACGCGCGGGTCGGCAGGATCTACGAGTGCGAAAAGGATTAGCAGGTGATCTTTCGCTTTAGTTTTATCATCGCCTGCGTGAGCGCGGATAAAATCTAGTAAACGGTTGAAGGCGGACTCAATATCCCCCGTTACAACGGACATATCAGCAGCATTTATCTGCAGGGCAATATCGTCTATGTTTTTATCGGCTTGATTCTTGATTACTGCTGGATCTAATTTTTCAGTGCGAATAAGTAGTTGTGTCTGAGCAAGACCTAATTTTGCAAAAGGATCATTTGGTTTTCTATTGAGCAATTTCTTATAAGCACTCTCAGCGCCAATGAAATCCCCTGCCTCTAATGCAGCGAGCGCTTCATCCTCTTCGGGTTCGATTTTCTCAACTGGTGCATCACCAATTCCCTGTTCAGCAGCAAGTGCTAAGACTTTATCGATTACTAAGCGAACTTGTGCTTCAGGGTAATTCTGTTCGAAAAGCGGAACCATCTGTTCTTTTATCAAGGCCACGGCAAATGGAATAGTTGCAACTTGTAGCGCTTGAGCTACTTGTGGTTGGGCATCAATATCTACGCGAGCAAGTAACCATGCTCCAGCGCTTTCACTTTCAATCTTTCCAAGTGTTGTAACCATCTCAACAGATTCTGGGCTTCGCGAAGACCAACAGATAATAATGACTGCTTTAGTGCGCGAGGCAACAAGAATTTCAGTGGTCAAATTTGTAGGAGTGACTTCAATTCCAGCCATTGGGCCAGAGCTTTCGACTTTTGGTTTTCCTAAGGAACTTAGATCTACCGCTCGTGCAAAATTTGGAGGCAGAGTCACGTGCTTATCCTATAGGACTGCTGGTTCAACTCCAGAATCTCGGCGAAATGGCAGGATATCTTTGAAATATGCTTGAGTTGCAAATTCCAATCCAACATCTTTTCCTGCCTTCTCATTGAGATACCAACGATGTTCAAGTACTTCATGGAAGAGTTGAGCATGTTCAATACGTCCTCGAAGTGATTCGGGAATCATTGCAATAATCGGATTGAATACTTCGCGCAACCATTTACTCGCACTGACTTGAATTGTTGGCCGAGGTTCTGCCTCGCGGGCTCTATATCGATCAAAAGATGCCAGTAGCCGCTTTGCTTGCAGCTCTTCAGTCTCAAGTCCTGTTAGTTCGCGCAATCGTGCTTGGTGATAGCCCGCTGCTACAAGTTTAGGTTGGAAGGAAAGTAATTTCGTTTCTCCATCTAATGAGACAGATACTTCTTCAACAGCAAATCCAAGGTCTTGCAAATGGCGCATCGCTTTTTCAACTGCATGTCGATCTGATGGATCAAGGAATTGTGGCTCTCGAAGCGTTGCCCATAATCTGCGATAGCGCTTTATGACTGCCTCACTTGCACGAATTGGATCCATGCCGGGATAAAGAACACCTGATAGAGCTAAATCATCGAGCTCGGCTGCAACATTGAAATGCGCAATCTCTAAATCATGTTCGCGTTGGCCATCACTGAGAGTCTTTTGAAACTCACCTGTTTCTGCATCTACAAGGTATGCGGCAAAACCTTCGGCATCACGGCGAAATAAAGTATTGGAAAGTGAACAATCTCCCCACCAAAAACCTAATAAGTGCAGGCGCACGAGCAAAAGAGCAAGTGCATTAGCCATCGTGGTTATTTCATGTGTAGAGACAGCCCCTGATAGCAGTACGCGAAAAGGAAGGGAATATGGCAGGAAACGAGTTGCGAGAGCGCATGGCAATTCTTCGCCTTGGGGATTCTTTCGACCTTCTACTACTGCTATTGGCTCAACACATGGTGCACCTAATTTATTGAGCTCACGCAAAATTTTATATTCTCGATTTGCAAATTCAGAAACCGTTTCTTTTACTGCATAAACTTCAGCATCAGGTGCATCACTGGCACGCACTAAGCGCACAATATGTCGTGAGATTCCACGTTTTTCTGCAAGAGATGGATCTTCTGGCCATTCCTCAAGACTTTGATGCCACGGCAAAACAGTGACTGCAGCGATTTCTTCGCCAAGACCTGTTATCCGAAGTGCCATAAGGTCATTATCTCGTATTTAGATTACGAGGAGATGAACACGTGCCTACTCTGCTCAAGAATATGAGCAATCCCACTTTAGAATGGTGACATGGTCATCAAAGCAACAATAAAGAAGACTCAAAAGAAGCTAAGCGCAACTATCGCCCGTAAAGAAAAGATTGTGACTCCTCCAGATTACGGAGTCATGGGGGTTCCAATCAACCGTGCAAATCCATTCTATTTTGGATTTATAGCAACTACTGGGGCTCTCTGCGCAATTGTCCTAATGCGCGCACTTGCAAGTACAAGCCAAATATTTATTCTCATTCTCATCGCACTCTTCTTGGCAACTGGACTCAATCCGGCAGTCGAAGCAATCCGCCGCCGTGGAACCACACGGAGTCAAGCTGTTGCTCTTATTTTTATTGCAGTAATTGCTTTTGTTATTTTCTTTGCATGGGTTGTTATCCCACCAGTTGTTTCGCAAGGAGCCCAGCTCATAAATAAAGGCCCTGAATTACTATCGCAACTCAAGAATAATTCCTACATTGATCAACTCAATTCTCAGTACGGAATCATTGATACCTTGCAAAGCAAGCTGATGTCTATTACTAAAGATGGCACGTTACTTATCTCAACATTCGGTGGAGTAGTCGGAGTCGGAAAATCTGTCTTGAGCGGAACCTTCTCTGGACTCACTATTTTGATTTTGACTCTCTATTTCTTGAGCTCGCTTCATCAAGCAACTGAACTTGGTTTGAGCCTTGTGCCAGCGAGTCGTCGCGAAAGAGTTCGCAGATTGACTTATGCAATTATTGACCGTGTAGGACTATTCGTTGGAAGCCAAGTGATCATCGCCTTTATGGCTGCCATTTATATTTTCTTCTTATCAATAATTCTCGGACTCCCTTCGCCGATTGCAATTGGAATGATTGTCCTTGTTTGTGGGCTCGTGCCGCTCATCGGTCACTTCTTAGGCTGTGGTGTTGTCACAATCATCGCTCTTACTCAATCAATAACAATTGGACTCATTGCTTTTGTTGCCTATGTTCTCTACGTTCAAGTTGAGAATTATGTTGTAACTCCACGAATTATGAAGCGCACACTTTCGGTTCCAGGAGCAGTAACAATTATTTCGGCAATGATTGGCTCGTCTTTGCTCGGACTCATTGGTGGATTACTTGCTGTTCCAGTTGCTGCTGCAGTTATTTTGATTCTAGATGAAGTTGTTATTCCTAAGGCAAATAACGAGTAACTAGTACTCCAAAGGTAGCGGCGATTTATCTGGCGCAACTACTGATGTAATTTCGCTGAGTACTCGATGCACTGATGGTTCACCTATCCAAAGATGTTTCGCACCATCGACTGCAATAATCTTCATTTGCTTCACTAGTGCAAAACGAATTCGCGCCTCTTCGGGACGCAAGTAATCATCGAATTCAGGAACAAGTGAGGTAATGGACCGGCCATCGCGGGCCCAAAATTCCAAATCAGAATCAACGGAAGTACGAAGTGGTGGGCTAAGAAGTATCAATCCTTGGATTCGCTTATCGCGTGCATGACGCAATGCAAGATCTGTTCCAAATGACCAACCAACAACCCAGAGTTTTTCAATTTTCAAAGTATCAAAGCAATACTCAAGCAATGCTTCAACATCTAATCCCTCTGCACCGCCATTATCAAATGATCCTGTACTTGTTCCGCGATCACTACTTGTTCCGCGAGTATTGAAGCGCACAACAGTAATGTCAGCTAAAGCGGGTAGTCGGTATGAAGCTTTTTTGAATACATGGCTATCCATCATTCCCCCCGCTGTTGGCAGTGGATGTAAACACAAAATTGCTCCACGGGAGGTAACAAGAGGTTGCGCAACCTCACCTACTAGGGTGACTCCATCCGAAGTTATTACTTCGAACTCTGTGCGCTTTGCTGGCAGGACCGTATTTGCTCTAATAACTTCGGTCATACTTCAAATCTTATCTGTAGAGCACTATTGTTTCCTCCATGGTTATTCATCACGGCGCAACATTTGATTCTCATTTTCCTGTTACCGGCGAAGTAGTAGGTACATATCCAATATTTGGTGCAGACGATGTACAAGTAGCAGTTGCATCTGCTCGCGTTGTCTCTCCCGCATGGCAAAAACTTGGATTCAATGGCAGAAAGAGAGTCCTGCTCGCCTGGAGTAATCTCATTATTAATCGCGTAGATGAAGTAACTGAACTCATTTCACGAGAAACTGGAAAGCCAGTAAGTGATGCAAAATTAGAAGCTAGTTTGGCTGTTACGCATCTTGGTTGGGCTGCTCGCAATGCAGGCGAAGTTATGCGTACATCGCATCGCTCCCCTGGTCTAGTGATGGCAAATATGTCAGCAACAGTTGAGCGCTCACCACTTGGAGTAATTGGTGTGATCGGACCATGGAACTATCCAATTTTCACGCCAATGGGATCAATTGCATATTCATTAGCAGCTGGTAACACGGTCGTTTTCAAGCCAAGTGAATTCACTCCTGGTGTTGGAATGTGGCTTGCGCAAACATTTAGCGAAGTTGCACCATTTGAACATATCTTTACATGCATCACTGGTCTTGGTGAAACCGGAAAAGCCCTCTGCGAAAGTGGAGTAGATAAGTTAGCTTTCACGGGATCAACAAAGACTGCAAAGATTGTTGCAGCAACGTGCGCGACGACTATGACACCTGTTGTTCTTGAATGTGGTGGAAAAGATCCAGTAATTGTGGCAGCAGATGCCGATATCAAACGCGCGGTGGATGCGACTATCTGGTCTGCGATGAGCAATGCAGGACAAACATGTATCGGCGCAGAACGCGTATATGTCCACGAAAGCGTTGCCGACCAATTTATTTCAGGAATGGTTGAAGCGGCAAAAAATATTCACCCTGGCGCACCTGGCGTTGGAAATTACGGACCAGCCACAATGCCAAAGCAACTCGATATTATTGAATCCCACATCAAGGATGCAATTGCTCGTGGAGGAACTCCAGTATTTGGTGGAGCTGAATCAGTAAAGAAGCCCTACGTTGAACCAGTTATTTTGGTTGATGTACCTGAAGATTCAACTGCTGTTCGTGAAGAAACTTTTGGCCCAACAATTGTTATCAACAGAGTGAGCAGTATGGATCAAGCTATTCAATTATCAAATGCTTCACGTTATGGACTTGGCGCATCTATCTGGTCCAAGCGTCAAGGCAAGAGAATTGCCTCACAACTCAAATGTGGAATGGTTGCAATCAACTCTGTAATTTCATTTGCTGCAATTGCATCCGTGCCATTTGGTGGCGTCAAAGACAGTGGTTATGGACGCATCCACGGACCTGAAGGAATTCTTGAATTCACATATCCACGCACTGTTGTCCGTGCACGTTTTCAGATTCCAGTTGCCTTTACAAGTTTCAAACGAACTGCAGGCAATGACAAGCTAATTGTTTTCCTGACCAAAACCCTCAAAGGTCGTCTTGGTTAATATCTAGGTGCATTTCGTGTGCGCTCAGTATTAGGTCCACGATTATTTTTCTTTGCCCAGCAAGCAGTGTGCCAATGTCGGCGACCATCTTCATCGTATTCAAGCCATGCAACTATGTGCGGTGTAGCCATTGGAATTATCTGATCACAACCTGGACAGCGATATGGTTTATTAGAAGCTGATCCAGTTAGTTTGCGAACACGATAAACACCATCTGGATGTTCTTCAATCGTTTCATTTGAAGGGTTGCTCTCGCGTTCTTCAGTCTTAGGCCGGCGATTTTTAGGGTAATTTTTACGCGGGCTCATGGCACTATTTTCGCACTTTTTGCTGCAAGTAGCATAATGAGAGTGTGAATGTCATAGAAGTTCGTGGGCTACGTAAGTCATATGCAAGCCTCGAGGCAGTGCGTGGCATCGATCTAAGTATTACCAAAGGTGAGATTTTTTCACTCCTTGGGCCTAACGGTGCTGGCAAAACAACAACAGTTGAAATTCTTGAAGGCTTTAGAACTCGCAATGCTGGTGAAGTAAAAGTCCTAGGTTTCGATCCTGCAACACGAGGCCACGCATCACGAGATTGGCGAAATCGTATTGGCATCGTCCTTCAATCGACATCCGATGCAGGTGACCTCACTGTTTCTGAGACTATTTCTCATTTTGCTGGGTATTACTCCAACCCTCGCGATCCTGAAGAAGTTATTTCTGCAGTTGGTCTTGAAGAAAAATCTAAAGAGTTGATTCGCAGTCTTAGCGGTGGCCAACGACGACGTCTTGATGTTGCACTTGGAATTATAGGAAACCCAGAACTTCTATTTCTCGATGAACCTACAACTGGATTTGATCCCGAAGCTCGCCGTGCTTTTTGGTCACTCATCGACGGCCTACGAAACGATGGCACAACTATTTTGCTGACAACTCACTATTTAGATGAGGCAGAAGCACTAGCTGATCGAGTTGCAGTAATAAATCACGGCCAAATAATTGAAGTTTCAACTCCTCAATTATTGGGAGGACGTTCTACCTCTAAAGCCGTTGTGCAGTGGCGCGACAATGGTGAACTCAAAAGCGAAGAGACAGAGAATCCAACAGCGCTCGTCTCTACATTGACTACACAATTTTCGGGCGAAATTCCAGAACTCAGTGTTACTCGACCATCACTCGAAGATATTTATCTGAAAATGATTGGGCATGCTGATGAATAAAATTCCTAGTGCTCTCAAACTTGGGCTTCGTCGAGGCGCACTTGAGATACGACAATTTACTCGTCAACGTGAATCTGTTGTCTTTACTCTCCTCTTTCCTTTAATTCTGCTTGCAATTTTCGGATCAGTTTTCAAAGACACAATTGCACCAGGTGTAACTTTCTCACAATATTTTGTTGCAGGAATGGTCGCATCTGGATTAGTCAATAGTGGTTTCCAACAGCTTGCTATTTATATTCCAGTAGAGCGAGATTTTGGAACTCTAAAGCGATTGCGTGGAACGCCAATGCCGATTGCGAGTTATTTTATTGGGAAGACGCTCTTGGTTTTTGTAAGCATGATCATGCAGGTAATTCTCTTACTGGCGGGCGGCTATTTCTTCTTTGGATTAAATATGCCAACTGATGCAGCAAAATGGTTCACTTTTTCCTGGCTTATTATTTTAGGAACTGCCTCTTCAACTGTTCTAGGAATTGCATTTTCTGTGGTTCCAAAGAGCGGTCGAGGTGCCTCCGCTGTGGTCTCTCCTGTGGTAATCGTACTGCAGTTCTTTAGTGGCGTTTTCTTTATTTTCACTCAATTGCCTTCATGGATGCAGCATGTTGCAGCAATATTTCCCTTGAAGTGGCTCACACAAGGAATGAGATCAGTCTTTCTTCCTGATTCATTTGCAGCACAAGAAGTAGCAAAGTCCTGGGAAACAGGAAGAACATTTCTAATCTTGCTCATCTGGCTAGTCGTAGGTTTCTTTATTTCACTGCGAACATTCAAGTGGTCACGCGATTGAAGAAGTTCTTTGCCTGTCTTATCGCATTTACGCTGATCTCTCCGGGGGCAATTGCAGCGACAAAGTCGCCAACTCCAAAGCCAACTATCTCTGCGAATGCGACAGCGAAGTCAACAGCTACTGCATCTGCCACATCAACAAAGAAAGCAGTGGTCAAAAAGAAAGTTGTGAAGCGAAAACCCCGTAAGAAGATTTCCCTTTCCCCATCTCCTAAACCAAATTGGCCGCTTCCAGGTTTTAGTAGTGACGACGGAGAAATCTGGGCAAAAATTCCAACTGCTAAAGAACTGATTGGGAACGCATCGAATAATAAGAATCTAACGCGTGAGTTAGGCCGTTTAGTTGATGGCGTTCGTGTTTGCGAGAAATATTCTTGTGGCGCAGTTCAAGTTGCCTCTGAAAATGGTTGTACATGGTGGGATATAACTGCGAACGTTTCAGATATGACAAAAGCAATTTATGGAACGATTCGAAGAACTGTTGGTACAAGTGCGCCGCGCCAAATGGTTACCGTTTTACTTGCTAGCGAAGAAGATATTGCAAAAGAACACGTCGTCACTGGAATAAATATTACGTGCCACCATGACACCCCTGATACAAAAGTTCCTTTTACGCAGTATTTCCCAGTCGAAAAATAAAACTAGCGGTTTGCTCCAGGAACCCAGAGTTGATCGCCAATTTCTTTATTTGCAACTCGTGCAAGAACAAAGAGTAGGTCAGATAATCTATTGAGATATTTTGCAGTCAAAGGATTTACTCCACTGCCAAATGCATGAATTGCAGCCCAGGTTCTGCGTTCTGCGCGACGAGTTACCGTGCGAGCAACATGAAGGTGTGCTGCTGCAGGTGTTCCTGATGGCAAGACGAAAGAACGTAGCGCTTCAAGTGATTCATTGTAGAAATCAATCTTTTCTTCAATGTAAGTAACTTGTGATTCAAGAACACGTAACGGTTCGAATGCTGGTGAATCTGCAACTGGAGTACAAAGGTCTGCTCCCACGTCGAATAAATCATTTTGAATTCGCACTAATAATGCGCGAACATCCTCGCTCAATTCATCCGTTGATAGAACTACACCAATTGATGAATTTGCTTCATCAACGGTGGCATAGGCTTCAAGGCGGGGATCATTTTTGGATGTGCGACTCATATCTCCGAGTGAGGTTGTGCCGTCATCGCCAGTCTTGGTATAAATTCGAGTTAGATGAACCATGGGTAGAGCCTAATAGGGCAGTTACGATGAGACCACTCGGGCATGGGAGAGGATGGGTATGGCTACGCACGATCGCTTTCGCGTCATTGGCGGCACCCATCTGCGCGGTGAAGTCAGAATTTCAGGGGCAAAAAACTCCGCTTTGAAATTAATGGCAGCCGCACTTCTAGCCCCCGGTCTTTCAACAATACGCAATGTTCCAGATATTGCCGATGTAGACATCATGGGCGACTTACTGACGC
>Ga0194060_10002644_pt1 | contig 12738 bp, 12 predicted proteins | sample SepL225m_MetaG_FD_163427 | JGI IMG/M metagenome (GOLD analysis project Ga0194060, IMG submission 163427) | Anoxic zone freshwater microbial communities from boreal shield lake in IISD Experimental Lakes Area, Ontario, Canada - Sep2016-L222-5m | ecosystem: Environmental > Aquatic > Freshwater >... | reverse complement strand
AGAGTGCAATCGATGAATGCGATCATCGATTTACCCGCATTCTGAATCGCAGGATCTCGCCGCAATCGGCAGCGCAATGAGATAAGTTCGGTCAAGGCGTGTCTCGACGCCTGTTAAGTCAGTCGCAAAATGGGAGGAGAAGACGATGTTCAGCCGGCTCAAGCTGTTTGCAATGCTTTCAATATTGTTGTTCAACGGAAACGCCTTTGCGCAGGAAGAGTTGAAGATCGGCGGTATCGGCCCCCTGTCCGGGGGTGGCACCGCCTGGGGCCTGGCGGTGCAGCGCGGCATGCAAATGGCGATCGACGAAGCCACCAAAGCCGGCGGCATCAAAATTGGCGGCAAGACCTACCTGCCGAAGATGGTGATGTATGACGATCAGTACACCGCAGCAGGCGGCCGTACCGCCGCCGACAGGCTGATCAACGCGGACAAGGTCAAATTCATCATTGGCCCGATCGGTTCCCCTTCGGTGCTAAGCGTGATCACCGTTTCGACGCCGGCCAATGTTCTCGTGCTGTCGAACGGCTACGCTCCGAACATTCTGAAGAACGACGCAAAATCGCCGTTCAACTTTCGCGTCATGAACAGCAACGTCGAGTTCGGACCGGCGATGGTCAAGTGGTATCGGCAAAATTACCCGCAGGCGAAGAAAGTCGCTCTGATCGGCCCCAACGACGCCGTCGGCCAGTCGGTGATTCCGCAGCTGGAGGCGTATTACAAGGCGAATGGCTTCGACGTCTGGAAGGAACTGTATGACCGCGGCAGCAAGGAGTTCACCCCCCTGCTGACGCGCATGATGGCGCAAAACGTCGATCTGTTCGATCTGAACAGCAACGCGCCTGGCGAGGCGGCGCTGATGCTCAAGCAGGCACGGCAGGCCGGGTTCAAAGGCATGATCTGGCAAGTCGGCGGGCCGTCTGTCGATGAAATTATCGATATTGCCGGGCCGTTGGCGGAAGGTTTCGTTTCCCTCAACGTATTCGATTTCTCCAATCCGCAAGCCAAGAGTTTCGTTGACACCTATCGCGCCAAATGGGGTGACGGCGTGATCAACGCGCAGACCCCGGGTTGGTACAACGGGACCAAGATCCTGTTCGAAGCCATGCGCCGCGCCGGCAACCTTGACACGGTCAAGGTCCGCGACGCACTCGAGAAGCTGGAAGGCTATGATGCCGGCCTGTTTGGCCCTGCAGTCTGGGGCGGCATGGCCGACTACGGCGTCAACCATCAGCTGATGATGAAATTCTGGATCGTCGAAGTAAAGAACGGCAAGCTCATCACCCGCGCGGCCTTAACGCCCGAGAAGAAGTAATTCACCGCCGCCCCCGCCGGTCCGCGCTGATGCGCGGACCGGCGGGCGGCTTGCCTGACACGGCCTGCTGGAGTTTGTCATGTTCTCTGCCCCCATACTCGGTCAGGCGTTTGTCAATGGCCTGAGCCTGAGCGCGATCTACGTCCTGGTCGCTTTGGGATTCACGCTGCTGTTCGGCATTATGCGGGTCGTTAATTTCGCACACGGCGCGTTCGCGATGCTGGGCGGTTACGCTCTTTTTTACGCCTATGGCTCGTTCAAGGTGCCTTATCCGATCGCGGTAATCGGATCTTCGCTGCTGATCGCAACGGTCTCGTTGATCCTTGAGCGGCTTGTATTTCGCTGGTTCTACAACAAGATGTTCCAGAGCATGATCGGATTGATGGGGCTGAACATGGCGATCGTGTACACCAGCGTCGTGATTTGGGACGTCAACGAGCGCTCGATTCCCGCCGCCGCATCGGGCATATTGCAGGTTGCGGGCATGACGCTGCCCACCGACCGCCTCGTGATCATCGGCATCGCGCTGACCGTGCTCGCGGCATTCTGGCTGTTCGTTACCCGCACCAAGAGCGGTTTGGCGTTGCGCGCGACGGCCCAGGACGTGGAGATCGCCGCCACGCAAGGCATCGACACGATCTTCATCTACAAGCTCGCCTTCTTTGTTGCCATCTTCATGACCGCGCTTGCCGGTGCCCTGTATGCCCAGACCTACGCGCTGTCGCCATTCATGGGCGACAGGCCGCTGATGGTTGCGTTCATCGTGGTAATCCTCGGCGGCATGGGCAGCATCCCCGGCGCCGCGCTCGGCGGCGTGCTGTTGGGGTTCTCGGAGAGCTTCCTCTCGACATTTTACGGCGCTGCGGTGTCCTCGTTCGTTTCGTTCGGCGTGGTCGTGGCACTCTTGGTGTTCAGGCCGTGGGGGCTCCTTGGCAAGCCCGAATAGCATGCCGGGCGCTGCGGCCGCGCCCGCCGCACGCAGCGGCCGGCTGCGCGAATCGCGCATGCGCGCGCGGGCCTGGCTCGGCTGGACCATACTTGCCGTCGCGCTGGTCGCATGGCCGCTGTTCAACGACAATCGATTTATCCTGACCATGGGCACGCTGGTGGCCTTCTCCGCCATCGGCGCCAGCAGTCTCAACCTGATCATACGCACCGGGCACGTGTCACTCGCACATGCCGCGTTCATGGGTGTCGCCGCCTACGCGTGCGTGCTGGTGCAGATGCGCCTGGGCCTGTCGTTTGCAATGGGCTTGGTGATCGGCTGCCTCGCGTCCGGGCTGCTTGCGCTGATACTGGGGCCGATCATGCTGCGCCTGACCGGGAAATATTTCGTGCTCGTCACGTTTCTCGTCGGTGAAATCATTCGCATGGTATTTGTCGAGTGGGGCAGCTTGACCGGCGGATCCAACGGCATTCAGGGCGTTCCCTCAATTCACCCGATATTCGATTCTCCGATCGCATTCTATTACCTTGCCTTGGGCGCGGCCGCCGTCTGCGTCGGCATCGCGCTGCGCATACTGTCCTCCGAGATCGGGCGCGCCATCGACTCGGTGCGCGAGGCGGAGCGTGTCGCGCAATGTTCCGGCGTGCCGGTCATTCAGCTAAAGGTCACCATATTTGTCATCGCCTGCATGCTGGTCGGGGTCCAAGGTGCATTGCAGGCGCACTTTCTGAAATTCGTGGATCCGACGGCGTTCAATATCGATGTATCGCTGAATCTGGTCGTGATGAACGTGATCGGTGGCATGCACCACCTCGTCGGGCCCTTGCTGGGGAGCGTATTCATCGTCTCGCTGCCCGAACTGCTGCGCGGCTACGTCGAGCTGCAGCGGGTGATTTTCGGCGTCATCTTGATCGTGGTGATGGCGGCGCTGCCGGCGGGCATGGTCGGTGCGCTCGCCTGGGCACGCCGAATCATTGCCGAGTCGTTCGCGGCAAAGAAACGATGAATGCGCTTCTAAGCGCCTCCAATCTGTCGCGCAGGTTCGGCGGATTGCGCGCCGTCGACGAATTTAATTTTTCCGTCGGTGACGGCGAAATTCTCGGCCTGATCGGGCCGAACGGCGCAGGCAAGACGACCGTTGTCAATCTGGTCAGCGGCGTCATTGCCCCGACCTCGGGCCGCGTCACTTTCGCTGGCGAAGACGTCACCGCCATGCCCTCGCACGAGCTCGCCAGGCGCGGCTTGGTCAGGACCTTTCAATCGACCGCGGTCTACGCAAACAGAACGGTTCGGGAAAACGCGATTCGAGGCGCTTTTCTGCGCCGCTATCCCGGATTGCTGTCGGCTTTCTTTGGGACCAGGCGGGCGCGGGCACTGCAACAGCAGACCGCGGATGAAGCCGACAAGTTGCTGGCGTGGCTCGGGCTCGACCATGTTGCCGACGCTCCGGCCGACGCATTGCCCTACGGTTACCAGAAGACGCTCGGGATCGTGATCGCGCTCGCGGCCGAGCCGCGCCTGATCATGCTCGACGAGCCGGTAGCCGGACTGAGCGCGGAGGAAGCCGATCACGTGCGCGATACGATCAAGCGCGTGCAACAGCGAGGTATTACCGTGGTCGTGATCGACCACAATATGCGCTTCATCTCCGGCCTGTGCGACCGGGTTGTCGTGTGCAGGCAAGGTCAGAACCTTGCGGAAGGCACACCCAGGGAAGTGCTCGCCGACCCGCGTGTAATCGAAGCCTATCTGGGGAAGGCGTATGCCGCTGCTAAGAATAACTGACCTGGAGGTGCGCTACGGGCAGATTCTGGGCACCAACGGCCTGTCCTTCGAGGTCGACGCGGGTGAAACGCTTGCTCTGGTGGGTGCCAACGGCGCCGGAAAGAGCAGCTGCCTGAAGGCGATTCTTGGCATGGTGAATTATCCGCGCGGCGAAATACTGTGGCAGGGCAGCCCCCTGCAGGGATTGAAGCCGTTTCAAGTCATGCGTCTGGGGATCGGCTACTCGCCGGAAGGACGACGGGTTTTCCCGGTTTTGAGCGTGCATGAAAACCTGCGGGTCGGGGCATATACGCGAAGCGCGGCCGAATTCGCGCAGCGCATCGAAAAGATCTACGGCTATTTTCCGGAACTCAAACAGAGGTCGAGCCAGGCCGCCGGCAGCCTGAGCGGGGGCGAGCAGCAGATGCTTGCAATCGGCCGCGCGCTCATGTCCTTCCCCAGGCTGTTTTTGCTCGATGAACCTTCGCTCGGCCTGGCGCCGATCGTCGTCGAGAGAATCGGCATGATTCTGCTGGAGGTGCAAGCGCAGGAAAACATATCGGTGATCCTCGCCGAGCAGAATGCGAACTGGGCGCTCACCATCGCCTCGCGCGTTGTAATCCTCGAACTGGGCAAGGATGTCGCGCACGGTCCTGCCGATGAGATGCGCAAAACCCCGAAAATTCGCGACGCCTATTTGGGCGCCGCCTGAATTCCTTCCGGCCATGAAAATCAAATGGCCCCGGCAATGCCGGGGGCTTCGATTCGGCCACGAGCGGCTGGGCGTGTTTGCGGGCCGGGTTCTCAGGCCCGCCGGCGCCTGGCGTTGCCGGCTTTCTCGAGCGGCGGCCGGCGCGTGTGCCAGTCGGTCGCGCGTTCGTACGCGGCGGCCGCGCGCAACAGAGTGACTTCGTCGTGCGCGCGGCCGACCATTTGCACGGCGATCGGCAGTCCGCCCTTTGACAGTCCGCACATCATGGCGAGCGCGGGATGGCCGGTCAGGTTGAAAGGACTGCGCGCCTGTCGCGGATAGGTGCGCGCGCCCTCCTCCTCGTCGTCGATACGACATGCGGGGTCGAGCGAATTCGCGCACACCAGGATATCGACATCGTGAAACGCGTCGTTGACGGCGTCGATCAGCTCCAGGCGGCGCTGCTGTGCGTGCACGTAATCGCCGGCGGACAGGAAAGCTCCGCCCATCAGCTTGCGGCGCGACACCTGCGCGTAATCGGCCGGCCGCTCGCGCAACCATTGCGCGTGCACCGCCCACGATTCGGCGAGCATGAATACGCGCTGCACGCCGGCCAGATCCTGCAGGCGCGGCAGCCTGATGTCGCGCACCGAAGCGCCCTCGCGTTTCATTACCCTGGCGGCCTCATCGAGCGCCGCCGTCACTTCCGGATGCGCGATCATGTCGGACTCGTGAAAATGCCGCACGAAACCTATGCGCAGGCCGCGCGCGCCGCGCTCGAGGTCGGCGCCGAATCCGCCTTGGGCAAATGCCGCGCTACCGGGATCTCTTGCGTCGTGCCCGGCCAGCACGTCGAGCGCGAGCGCGGCGTCGCGCACCGAACGCGTCATCGGCCCGATGTGATCGAGCGTGAACGCAAGCGGGAATACGCCGCGCCGCGAAACGAGTCCGTAAGTCGGTTTCAAACCGACCACGCCACACGTTCCCGCGGGATTGCGTATGGATCCTCCGGTGTCGGTGCCCAAGGCGATCGGCAGGAAACCCGCCGCCAGCGCGGCGCCTGAACCCGACGACGAGCCGCCCGGATGATGGTTGACGTTCCACGGATTGCGCGCGGGCGGAAACGGCAGATCGAACGACGGCCCGCCGATGGCGAATTCATGCAGCGACAGCTTGCCCAGCAGAATCGCACCGGCCGCGCGCAGGCGGCCGACAACTTCCGCGTCCACGCGCGCAATGTTTTCGAGCAGGATTTTCGAGTGGCAGGTGGTCGGCTCACCGGCGATGTCGATGATGTCCTTGATGCCGACCGGCACGCCGTGCAGCGGCCCGCGCGCGCGCCCGGCAAAAATCTCCTGCCCCGCCAGCCGTGCCGCCGCAAGCGCCCCCTTGGCGTCGAGATGGATGAACGCGTGGATTTGCGGGTCCAGGCTTGCGATGCGCTCCAGCAGCGCCCCTACCAGTTCCACGGGGGAAAAACGACGCGCAGCATAAGCGGCACCGATCTCGGCTGCGCTCAGCCAATGCAGATCGCTCATGACGCGCTCCGCACACGCATCGGCGGCCACGGTTCGGCGGCTGCGTTCTTCTGCGCGCCCAGGGCGCTGCGCGCCTGCACGGCACTACGGGCCGCGGCTGCGACGTCTTCCGGAAACTGTTTCACCGCTTTGCCAAGCCCGGCTGCGCAAGCCAGCGCATTGGCATCGAGGGCGGATTCGGGCGGTTTCTTTTCTGCCATGACGGTTCCTGCAATTATAGAAGATGTTGGAGACGATTTTCGAATGGCCGCTGATCAACGCCGACACACGCAGAAAACACTTTCGACCAAAGGTTTCCGGCAATGCCCGGACGATATCGACGCAACTTGCCGAGAGCTTCCGCCTGCCGCGCTCAGGTGTCAAGAATGGCTTCCGCACTTGGCGCGCCGATCACCTCGGTCGGCGCCGCCCCTTGTCGGGAATGTGCTGGGTCGTGGCGCCCACCGTCGGATCGCGCAACTTAGCGGCCCGATGTAGTGGCTCCCGGTGCTCGCCGAGGCGTAAAATGGACTGACGCCGGTGAGTAAGCTGGGTCACCGCGCCGCGACGGCAGATCTTGACCGCGGTCCGCGAATATGACGATGCGCTGTTCTTTAGGGAGATTTTGACATGCTCGATCTGGTGATTCGTGGCGATCGCGTGGTGACACCGTCCGGGGTGGCCGCGTGCGACGTGGCGATCGAGGGCGGAAAGATCGCCGCCGTCGCGACCTCTGGCACCTTTGGAAGCGGCCAGACCCGGCGGCTGATCGACGCCACCGGCAAGATCGTGATGCCCGGCGGAATCGATCCGCACGTGCATCTCAAATGGTATACGCCGCATCCGGACGGCAGCGTGACCTATACCGATCCGCCGTCCGTGGTGAGCCGCGCGGCGCTCTTCGGGGGCACCACGACGATGATCGATTTTGTGCGCTGGACGCACGGCAACACCATACAGCAGGCGATCGAGCGCCGCCACGAAGACTGGACCGCGCAGTGCTACTGCGACTACAGCTTCCACATCATGGTCGAGGGGCAGCTGCCGCCGGAATTGTTCGACCAACTCGGCGCAGCGCTGCGCGCGGGCTATCCGACCGTCAAGATCTTCACCACCGACATCACGCCAAGCCGGCGCGGCCGCATGGTCGATTTCGGCGATATCTGGGAGGTGTTCAAGGTTGTGGCCCGCGAGCGCGGCATGTGCGTGATGCATGGCGAGGACAACGACATCGTGATGCACATGTACGACAAGCTGATACGCGAGGGCCGCACCGGTTTCGAGAACATGGCCGAGGTCCACAACGCGCTGTCCGAGGACCTGTCGTTCCGCCGCATTCTCGGGCTCGCCAGGGGCGTGCCGGGCATCGTGCTCTATTTCATGCACGTCAGCGCCGCATCCGGAGTGGCGGCGATCCGCGAGGCGCGCGCGCACGGGATGCCCGTGTACGGCGAGTCCCTGCACCAGTACCTGATGTACACGGCCGAGGACTACAAGCGACCCAACGGCCAGATCTATCACACCTATCCGTCGCTCAAGGCGCAGGCCGACCAGGACGCGCTGTGGAGCGGATTCGCCGACGGCACGCTGCAAACGGTGGCGACGGACGAGGTCTGCTGCTCCTTGCAGGTGAAGACCCTGGGCAAGCGCATCGACGACACGACGGGCGGCAATGTCGGCGTCGAGCCGCGCGTTGCTCTCATGTACACCGAGATGGTGGGCCGGCGCGGCTATACGCTCGAAAAGTTCGTCGACCTCGTATCGACCAACGCGGCGAAGATCATGGGCCTGTATCCGCGCAAAGGTGCGCTTGCGGCGGGCGCTGACGCCGACATCGTGGTGCTCGACCCGGCACAGCGCACCACCATACGCAAGGAGATGCTGCACGAATCCGATTACACGCCATGGGAAGGCCACGAGGTGCACGCATGGCCCACGCTGACGGTCCTGCGCGGCAAGGTCGTCGTCGACGGCGGGAAGTTCCTCGGTGAGTTGAAGGACGGCCAGTACCTCTACCGCAAGATTTCAGAAGAGATTCGCGGCGGCGCGCTGGTTTGAACGCCAGCACCGCGGCGATCGCCGAGAAGGGCGCGCGCGTGCGCGCGCTTCTCGCCGACAGTCTTGCGCTGTGGCAGGTCGCCGGCACCGTCGACGCGGGCGCGCCGCCCGCCTTCGCCGTGATCCGCGCCTGCGGGGGCGCCACCGTGTGGGTTGAGGGCCCGGTCGGGCACGGCATGCCGGGCCGCTGGTTCGTGCGCTGGCGCAGCCCCGGCATGCCCGCGGAGCGTTCGCGCCCGTGCGCTTCGCTCGTCGGCATGCTGAATGCCGTGCGCGGCGCGCTCGGTGTGGACCGCGGCAGTGCGCTGCGCATCGCGCCGGCGCCGGCGGACGCATGATTCCGGTTGCAGTCATCACCGGCTTCCTGGGCAGCGGCAAGACCACGCTGCTCTCGCGCCTGCTGCGCGAGCCCGCGATGTCGCGCACCGCGGTCATCATCAACGAGTTCGGCGCGGTCGGTCTCGATCACGATTTGATCGAGACCAGCGACGAGAGCTTCATCCAGCTCTCCAACGGCTGCCTGTGCTGCAACGTGAGAAGCGACCTGGTGCTGACGCTGGGCGACCTCGCGGCGCGGCGCGCGGCAGGCACCGTGCCGCAGTTCGAGCGCGTCGTAATCGAGACCACGGGCCTCGCCGATCCCGCGCCGATCCTGCACGCGTTGATGGCGGATCGCGATTTGTGCGGGGTCTACGCGCTGGACGCAGTGGTTGCGACCGTGGATGCCATCACCGGGCTCGCTACACTCGAGCGCCACGCCGAAGCGCTGCGCCAAGCCGCGTTCGCCGACAGAATAGTGCTCACCAAGACCGACCTCCCGGGAGCGCAAGCAGCCGCGATCAGCGCGCGGCTCGCGGCCGTCAATCCCGGCGCGCCGGTCCTGGCAGTCGTGAGCGGTGCGATTGCGCCGTCGGCGTTGTTCGATTGCGGACTTTATAGCGCGGCCGGCAAGCACCCCGACGTTTGCGCCTGGCTCGCCCATGAAGCTGCCGCCAGCGCGGGCGAGCCCGTGCGACACCATCATCAAGACGACATCACGAGCTTTTGCGTCGTGCGCGACGCGCCGCTGCGCGCGGTGACGCTTGCGCTGCTGCTCTCGGCGTTGGCGGAGAACTGCGGCGCCGACCTGTTGCGGATGAAGGGCATTGTCCGCGTCACCGAAGAGCCCGCCCGTCCGGCGGTGATTCACGGCGTACAGCATGTCTATCACGCGCCAGTGTGGCTTGCGCGCTGGCCTTCGGACGACCGGCGCACGCGCATGGTCTTCATCGGCCGCAACATTCGCGAGTCGTGGGTGCGCAACCTGCTCCATCTGCTCGACGCCGAAGTGGAAGAAGAAACCGCGCGCTGCGCCGGTGCGCAAGGCCTTTCTGCGAACGCCGGCGCATGCTCGCGCGAAATCGGCGATTGACTGCGGCAGCCGGCGTAGCGATACTTCCGGAAGGCCCGCTGGGTTTTCTATCCTTGGGAGGCGCGACCCGATGAGTGAATTCGATTTGACCATCCGCAATGGCCGGGTGATTACCGCAAGCGACGATTTTACCGGCGATATCGGCGTTCTCGACGGACGCATCGTTGCCGTCGGCAACGCGCTTGCGGCCGGCCGCAAGGATATAGACGCGACCGGCAGATTGGTCATGCCCGGCGGCATCGACAGCCACTGTCATGTCGAACAGTTGTCCAGCATGGGTGTGTTATGCGCGGATGACTGGTATTCCGCAAGCGTTTCCGCGGCCTTCGGCGGCACCACCACGATCATTCCGTTTGCGGCTCAGCACAAAGGCAACTCGCTGCGCCAGGTAGCCGAAGAATATGCCGCATCGGCCGCCGCCAAATCCGTCATCGACTACAGCTATCACCTGATCATTTCGGACCCCACGGAACAAGCCATCAAGCACGATTTGCCGCATTTGGTCGGTCAAGGCATAAGCTCGTTCAAGGTCTTCATGACCTACGACCGGCTCAAGCTGAATGACAGCCAGTTGCTCGATGTATTCGCCGCCGCCGCCCAGGAGAGGGCGCTGGCGATGGTGCATGCGGAAAACAACGATGTCATTCTCTGGATTGCGCGCCATTTGCTGAACAACGGCTGCACGGCACCGAAGTATCACGCCGTAAGCCATTCGCCCATTGCCGAAGGCGAGGCGACCCATCGCGCAATCCAGCTCGCGTCCGTTCTGGATGTGCCGATAATGATCGTGCACGTCTCGGCTGCCGATGCGCTGCGCTCGATCCAGGCCGCACAGATTCTGGGCGCGCCGGTGTATGGCGAGACCTGCCCGCACTATCTGCTGCTGACTGCCGCGGATCTCGATTTGCCGGGCGTGGAGGGTGCGAAGTACTGCTGCAGTCCGCCGCCTCGGGACGAGAACTCGCAAGAAATGCTGTGGCGCAGCTTGAAAGGCGGCGTACTGCAACTGGTCTCCTCCGATCACGCGCCCTACCGGTTCGACGCATCCGGAAAGATACCCGATGGCGACAGCACTACCTTCAAGAGAATCGCGAACGGCCTGCCAGGCCTCGAACTGCGCATGGCTCTGCTTTTTTCGGAGGGCGTGCTCAAGGGCCGGATTTCCATGAACCAGTTTGTCGCGCTGACCTCGACCAACCACGCGCGGATGTACGGCCTATATCCGCAGAAAGGCACGATCGCACCCGGCGCGGACGCCGACCTCGTAATCTGGGATGCCGAGCGCAAAGTCACGATTGCAGCCGCAGGCCTGCATGACGCCGCCGGATATACGCCCTACGAGGGCAGGAAGCTCACAGGCTGGCCCGAAACCGTATTGAGCCGCGGGCGCGTCGTCGTTGCGAACGAACGCTTGCACGTCGAGCGCGGTAGCGGCCGCTTCATCGCGCGCGGCACGCCGGCGCCGCTTCGCGTGGAGCGGGAAATTTCCGCGCAGTCGGGCTTTCTTCGTTCCTTGTTCAACAAAGCGAAAGGTGGGGCATCCGTATGAAAGAGCAATTGAATGCCGGGCGGAAAATGGGGCTTGCGGTCGCGCAAATGGGTCCCGTCAATCTGGCCGATACGCGCAGCGTCGTGGTCAAGCGACTGCTCGCAATGCTGCGCGAAGCCAAAAGCCGGCAGGCGGACCTGGTGATCTTTCCCGAACTGGCCCTGACCACGTTTTTCCCGCGCTACTGGATGGATGATCGCGAGGCCGTCGAGAAATATTTTGAAAAGACCATGCCGAACCCGGTCGTCCAGCCGCTATTCGACGAAGCGAAGAAGCTGGGCGTCGGGTTCTACCTTGGCTATGCCGAAATCACGCCGGAGGGACGGCGCTTCAACACCGCCATCCTGGTGGACCAGAACGCCGCCATCGTGGGCAAGTACCGCAAGATCCATCTCCCCGGACATGCCGATCACAAAGTCGACGCCCCGTTCCAGCATCTCGAGAAGAAATTTTTCGAAGTCGGCGACCTGGGTTTCCGCGTCTGGCCGATGCTCGATGCCAACATCGGCATGTGCCTGTGCAACGACCGCCGCTGGCCCGAAACCTACCGCGTCATGTCGCTGCAGAGCGCCGATCTCGTGGTGCTCGGATTCAACACGCCGAGCTGGAATATCCACTGGAACGAGCCGCCGCACCTGCGCATGTTCCATCACCTCATCACGCTCCAGGCCAGCGCCTACCAGAACGTCCTGTGGGTCGGCGCCGCCGCCAAGTGCGGATCTGAAGACGGCAATCACATGATCGGCGGCTCGGTCATCGTCGCGCCCACCGGCGAAATCGTCGCGCAGTCCAGCGGGGAAGAGGATGAGGTCATTTTTTCCCGAATCGATCTGAGCCTGGGCGACAATTTCAGGAAGCACGTGTTCAACTTCGCCAAGCATCGAAGCCCGGAGCACTATCGCCTGATCGTGGAACGCACGGGAGCCGGCGAACCCTTGAAATAGGCCCCCGAAGGCACGCCGCATCGGACCCTTGTTCGCGTCGAGCGGAGAACGGGACCGGCGCGCTGCCTTGATCGTTTTTGCTTTCCGGAGTCTCCGGGAACAGAGGGCAATTGCCGGCTTGCGTTGCCCTGGACTGCGTGGCAACATCGACATTGTCATTACCTGTAAGGAGTGTCTTCCATGATCAATCGCCTTGCCGCCGTCGCGGCCGCCACGGTGCTGTGCGTCGGCGCCGCCTTGGCGCAATCCACCCTGCCGCCGCTACGCACCGGCGTCGACGGGACCTTCGCGCCGCACTCCTTTCCGAAGCTCGGAGGCGGCATCGAGGGCTTCCAGATCGACCTGTTCACCGAGGTTGCCAAGCGCATGAAGCGCGAGATCGTCATCGACAACACGAGTTTCTCGGGCCTGATCCCCGGTCTCCAGGCAGGCCGTTACGATTTCATCGCCGCTCCGACCACGGTGACCAAGGAGCGGGCGGAGAATATGTTGTTTACGGCCGGTTATCTGTGGACTTCGTACCAGTTCGGCATCAAGAAGGGC
>Ga0194060_10002643_pt1 | contig 12740 bp, 15 predicted proteins | sample SepL225m_MetaG_FD_163427 | JGI IMG/M metagenome (GOLD analysis project Ga0194060, IMG submission 163427) | Anoxic zone freshwater microbial communities from boreal shield lake in IISD Experimental Lakes Area, Ontario, Canada - Sep2016-L222-5m | ecosystem: Environmental > Aquatic > Freshwater >... | reverse complement strand
CTACCGCGACGCCCAGACATTCATGACCACTGTCCGGCCAACCCGGGAGGAGTTGGATAAAGCCATCATTGGCACGATAGGCGCGCTGGACAGGCCGATGGATCCGGCAACGAGGGGTCATGTCGCCATGATCAGATATTTTGCGGGTCTGGACGACGCAGTAAGATCCGACCTGAGGCGCAGTATACTTGCGCTGGAGGCAGACCGGCTGGGGGACGATATGGCCAGCTATCTGCAGGCCGCAACCGCATCGGCCGTGGTGGCCGTTTATGGAGAAGAAAACCGGCTCCGGAAAGCGAATGCCGCCCTGACGGTGGAACCTCTAATCGTCTAATCGGGGACGGGTTTACATTATGATTCTGAAACCAATCCGGCATCACGCATCTAATAATCGCCGTTGTAGCAGCGCCTGCATATCGCGACGGCCATCGGCAATCAGCAGAACGTAGACGTCCCTGTCGATAACTCGGTAAATAATACGGTAGGGTTTGAAGAAAATCTCGCGGTATTCACGAATCCCTAATACCGCCAGTTCCTTAGGATAGGCACCCCGCTCGGGGAATTCGGACAACCGGGAGAAGGCTTTCTCGATTTGCTCCAAAACATAGTCCGCTTTTTGAGGCGCATCGTGCAGAGCGATGTAGTCATAAAGCGCCTCGATATCACGTGCTGCATCATTGGTTAGCAAAACCGTGAACGGCATCAGTAACCTTCCCGCCGTTCGCGCAGACGTTTAATCACATCTTCTGCAGACAGGACCTTGCCCCCCTCAATCTGATGCATCCCGAGCGCCAGGATTTTCAGGAGAGCCATTGTTTCCTGGGTTTGCTCGTAGCTTTCGATGTCCTGTATGACCACTTTGGCTTCGCCATTCTGGGTGATGACCAGTGCCTCTCTCTGTTCGCCCAGATTCCTTACAATTTCGGCGGCATGGGCCTTGAGGTAACTGATGGGCTTGATCCGGCTGGCCAGTTTCATGATGGTACCTCCATTTCTTAAATATGACTAAATATAGTCTATAAACAGGTCTATTGTCAAGTATGAGGGTGGTTCGTGTCATAGAAAACGCTTGTTAGGTTTCTTAACAGGTGCTATTACATGGTCAACTAAATGATCTTGAAGGAGAATTTCATGAAGACAGGTACAAAATTTTCCGAAGACATTATTCCGTTGAGTAACCTGAAAGTCAATCCCGGCAGGGTTATCAGCCAGATTGGCGTAACTCATCGTCCGGTGCTGCTGACAAACAGGGGGCGTGGGGTTGCAGTAGTGCAATCGCTCAAAGACTACGAAGCGGAAGCGGAAGAACGGGATTTTCTGAAAGCGGTCGTCCAGGGGCTGGTGGATGTTGAAGAGGGCCGGACAGTGAGCCTCGCTGACGTTAAAAAGCGTTTTGGGCTGAATTGAAGATATGCCAGGCAATCGTAAAATTGAATTTGCAGATTCAGCGATCGTTGACCTTGATGAACTTTACGCTTGGTATGTGGAGCAACAGTCGCCCGAAACAGGAAAAAGGTTGATTGCGGAGATTGTTGCTAAAACCAGTCAACTGGATAGCTTTCCCCAAAGCGGCAGGATTGTTCCGGAGCTCGGTCGCGCCAATGTCCGCGAAATTATCTATCCACCATTCCGGATTGTGTATCGCCTCGATAAAGATGCCATCTGGATTGTACGGATCTGGCGAAGCGAGCGGCTGTTGAATATGCCGGAGAATTAATCAGGCGCTGCCCCTCATAAAACTAGAGATAATTTACGGACTGGTTCACATTTTAGGCTTGCTCCCTGCTTTCTTGTGTAAAATGCGAACCCATCCCCAATTATTTTTTCTTGAGCAAATTATCCAGCATTTTATCTAACTGCTGCTCTCCGGAAGGACATTGCCGGCAGGCAACCACGCCGTTCTTATCGAGCAAGGTGAAGTTGGGCACACCGCTGACGCCGTAATTTCTGGCTACTTCGGCCGTTTCATCAATCAGGACCGGATAGGGCAGCTTGTGCTTGTCCGCGAAGCGCTTTACCTTGTCCGGCGACTCCTGGATGTCGATATTGACGACCGCTACCCCCTGGGGGCCATACTTGGCAAAGATGTCTTTCAAGCGCGGAATTTCTTCCACGCAGTAAGGGCACCAGGTGGCGCCAAAAACCAGCAGGACGGGTTTCCCGCGATTCTCGCTCAATGTGAAGCTCCGGCCCTGCAAATCTTTCAGAGTGAAATCAGGTGCCCTGTCAGCCATGGTTTCCCCGGCTCTTCCCATGCCTCGATTCACCGACGCGGCATTCCGTTCTTTTTGCGGGTCTTTGCATGCGACCAAGGGAATGAATAGCAGACTCAATATCCCCAAGAAAATTTTTTTCCCTGTACTCGTCATTTTTTCTCCTTTACATCCATAATATCCCCGCATTGATCAGCAGATACTCGCCCATGGCCAGCAATATCCAGCCAGCCAGATGACTGATCCTCACCATCCACAGGCCTGACTTGGGCAACGAAGAAAGCAGACCGGCAAATGCGCCCATAACAATAAGCAACGTACCCATGCCCAGGGAAAAAACAAACAGCAGACTCATTCCCCACAGCATGTTCTGACGCGAGGCGACGTAGGACAGGAGGATCGCCAGCACCGGGGTTGTACAGGGCCCCACCACCAGCCCGGACACGACGCCGACCAGGAAGCTGCCCAGGGCGCCCGTTGTTTGCTCCCGGCGCTGCAGTCTGGCAAAACACTGCGGTGTCTGCCAGGGCAACGATAAAGCGCCCAGGTAAGACAAGCCCATCAAGATGCAGACATTAGCCAGCAGAACATATGTCCAGGGGTTGGTTTGAATCTGTCCGAATAACTTGCCCGAGAGGGCGGCAATAGCACCCAGTACGGTATAGGTGACCGCCATGCCGAGTACATAGATTACCGAAAGCCCAAAGCCCTTCCAGCGGGAGCCGTCACTGTGTGCGCCGATAAAGGCGATAGTGATCGGCGCCACGGGATAGACGCAGGGCGTGAGACTGATCAGGACGCCACCCAGATACACCGCCGGAAAAGCCAGCAAGGAGGCATCCGTCAGATAACGGGAGAAGCTGTTGAGCAAATTGTCTATCATTTCTCAGCTATCAATTATCAGGATCAGCGGCCGGGGAAACCAATGGGGCATCCTTTTTTTCCCCGCAGGGGAGACAGTAAAAAACGTGCGACCCCGCATCCACCAGGCGGGTGGCCATCGTCATTTCTCCACACCGGGCACAGGCAACGGAAGGAGCCAGCGGCGCATAGGGCTGTTCCGGCGGCGGTATTGCTTCCGTGGCAAAAACAGCGGAAAAATCCTTTTTCAAAAGATCGAGGGCTTTCATCTGCCGGTACCGGACATTTTCTTCCGGGGCGGCAGTCTTAGCAGCAATCTTTTTCCCGAGCAGCTCAAATTCGGCGCAGTCCTCCCCCTCATACCCATACTCGGTCTTGCGGGAAAAACGAAACGCCCGGCGGTCTTGCCGCTTTAAAACAGTATAGGCATTTTTCCCGTAATCACGGAAAATCAGATTCCCCTTGCCCGCCGTCGTCCCCAGCATTACCTGGAGGGCATCTACGGCGCAGGAGTCGTTTTCCGGAAAGGCCACCACCTCCTCGTCCTCGGAACGGTTAAGAGCCAGTAGCTGAATGGCTTCTCTGGCCACCAGATAACCATACACCAGACCGGGGCAGAGATGTCCGTGAAAATCAATACAGCGCCGGAGGTCGCCGGGCAGCGCTATCATCTTATCGTCCAAGTTACCCTTCCTCCCTGATTTATGCATCGAAAAAATATTCTTGTCCGCTATCACCCTTTCCCGCCATTGTCAACGAATAGGGATTTCCTCTCCGAAATCCCTTGCTTTTATTCACAGTTTAGTTCTATTATCTACGACATGCCGTTTTGAGCGGCGCCAATTGAATTGACAGGAGTTAGTTTGTTAAACGATGATAAATTTTATTCAAAAAGTAGTTAAAAAAATACGCAATATCGGCAGATCGGGAGAAAAAACCCTCAAAGAAAAATCTGCTGCCCCGTCACCCTCATCAGAACAGTCACCATCAGACCAGGAAAAACGGTCTCGTCCCAAAAGACCCCCCCGGAAAAGGGGCGGTAAAAGCGGCCGGGCAGCGAGTGCAGCACTTGCCCCCGTTACCGCAGAGTTGGAAGCGCCCTGGCGGGCTTCCCAATTCAAGGTCGCGCCGGCCGAAGGGAAAACCCGCTTTCACGATTTCGACCTTCCCGAACCGCTCATGCACGCCATTTATGATCTGGGCTTCCAGTACTGTACGCCGATCCAGGCGGAAATTCTCCCCAGCACCCTGTCCGGCAAGGATGCCAGCGGCAGGGCTCAAACCGGCACCGGCAAGACGGCGGCCTTTCTCATCGCCGTTATCACCCGGATGCTGAACAACCCCCTCCAGGGCGAACGGAAACCCGGCACACCCCGGATCCTCGTGATTGCCCCCACGCGCGAGCTGGTGCTGCAGATCTCCGAGGAAGCCCGCCAGCTCATTAAATATACAGATTTGATAGTTATCTCCGTTTTCGGTGGCATGGACTACGAAAAACAGCGCAAGCAGCTGGCCGGCCTTCCCGTAGATATTGTCGTGGCCACCCCGGGCCGGCTGCTCGACTTCCAGCAGCGCCACGACCTGATCCTGAGCAAGACGGAGGTCATGGTAATCGACGAGGCGGACCGGATGCTTGACATGGGCTTTATCCCGGACGTCCGGAAGATCATCCACAGCACTCCGCCCCGGGAGAAAAGGCAAACCCTGCTGTTCAGCGCCACGCTGACGGAAGAGGTTACGCGTCTCGCCGCCCAGTGGACCATCAACCCCGTAGTCGTCGAGATTGAACCGGAGCATGTCGCCGTGAACACGGTGGACCAGATCGTCTACATCTTAACGGCTAACCAAAAATTTGCGCTGCTTTACAACGTCATTGTCAAGCAGAACCTGGAGCGGGTGCTGGTTTTCTGCAACCGGAAGGACGAAGTCCGCAAGCTCTCGGAAACGCTCACCCGATACGGGATCAACTGCTCGGAACTTTCCGGCGATGTGCCCCAGAAGCAGCGGATCGACCGCCTCGACCAGTTCAAGGCCGGAAAAATCCGGGTGCTCGTCGCCACCGATGTGGCTGGACGGGGTATTCACATCGAGGGAATGGACCATGTGGTCAATTTTACCCTGCCCCATGATCCGGAAGATTACGTGCACCGGATCGGGCGCACCGGACGGGCCGGATCGGCAGGCACCTCCATCAGTTTTGCCGATGAAGAAGAAGCCTTTTACCTGCCGCCCATCGAGGAATTCATGGCTCGGAAGCTCGACTGCATCCGCCCCGAGGAAGACTGGCTCATCCTGCCCCGGCCGACCACGCCGAGGAAGCGGCGACGGCCCGATGCCGGCAAAAAGACCGCTGCACAGCCCTAGGAAAAAACTGAAAGAGCTGCCCCGGGCGATCAACCAGCCCCTGCTTTTCGATTCCAGTCGCTCAAGCCGTGTTGACATTATCTGCCCGTTCTTATATCGTTCTCAACAAAAACATCTTACCCGGGAGAATCTATGGGGAATATCAAGATAGGCATTATCGGCGGGTCCGGTATGGATGATCCTTGCCTGATGGAAAATATCAAGGAAAAGAAGGTAACAACACCCTATGGTAACCCGTCTTCCCATCTTACCATCGGCAAGATCAATGGCGTTGATGCGGTAATTCTCGCCAGACATGGAAAGGACCATTCCGTATACCCGACTGGGGTTAATTTCAGAGCTAATATCTTTGCGTTGAAAAAGGAAGGATGTACCCATATCCTTGCAACCACGGCGGTCGGTTCTTTGCGGGAAAAAATAAAACCCGGCGATCTTGTGTTTGTCGATCAGTTCATAGATTTTACCAAGCACAGGGCTCTCACATTCCACGATGAAAAGGTGATCCATACACCGATGAGCGAACCTTTTTGTCATAACCTGCGCTCGGTCCTTGTTCAAAGCGCCAAGGCGCTCAAACTCAACCATCATGGGTCGGGAACGGTTATCACTATTGAAGGCCCGCGGTTCTCCACCAAGGCGGAATCCCACATGTTCAGAGGATTTGGCGCTGATGTGATCAACATGTCGACAGTTCCCGAAGTGATACTCGCACGGGAGATCGGCATTTGTTATCAGAGCATTGCCATGTCTACCGACTATGACTGCTGGAAAGAAGGAGAGGCACCGGTCACCTGGGAAATGATCGTTGCTATCATGGCGAAAAATGCCGATAACGTTAAGAAACTCATTCTTATGACGATTCCCAATATTCCGGAGGCGGCATGCAATTGCCTATAAAGGGAGGGACAGAATGACAATAAAATCGCGGATCAGGACAATTGCGGATCATCCCAAAAAAGGGATCATGTTTAGGGACATCACAACGCTCATCAAGGACCCGGTGGGCTTCAGGCTCGTGATCGATAATTTTACCCAGCGGTATATTGCCGATGGTGTGGATTGTGATATCGTGGTCGGCATCGAATCACGCGGGTTTATTATTGGCGGCGCCCTTGCGTATACGCTTGGCAAAGGCTTTGTGCCGGTCAGGAAGGCAGGCAAGCTCCCGGCGGAAACGGTCAGTCACGAATACGAGCTCGAGTATGGGACCGATACGATTGAGATGCACACAGATTCGATTATTAAGGGCATGAAGGTCCTTCTCGTCGATGATCTGCTCGCCACCGGAGGAACCGCGCTTGCGGCCGCGTCACTTATCGAAAAGCTCGGCGGTATTGTTATGGAAATGGCATTTATCGTCGACCTTCCGGATGTCGGAGGTTCCCAAAAACTTACCCAAAAAGGATATAAATTTTTTGCTCTTGCGGAGTTCGAAGGAGACTAACAGAGTTACCGGAGTACCTGTCGTCGGGAAATCAGCGCAGATTTCCTAATCCTAACCACGATCAACGGAAGTAACGGAGGAGAAACATGGTCCCTGATATTAAAAAAATCCTTTATGCCACGGATGTCAGCCAAAACTCGTCATCTCTCGTATTTTCCTACGCAGTCGATATGGCGCGGAAACATAACGCCAGCATAGTCATTGTACATGCCGTGGAGCCGATTCATCACGTATCCTATGCCGGAGCAAGCGTCGCCGCAATGATGAAAACCGCCCAAAAGGAGGAGCAGGAAACGAGCAGGGAGGAACTCAAAACGAGAATCCAGGCATTTTACACAAGAACGGAACTTCACATGGGTGTATCCGGCAATGAACTGGTATCAAAAATCCTCATTCCCCTGGGCAGTCCTGCGGAGGCGATTTTAAAAGCAGCCGAAGCGGAACAATGCGATACCATCGTCATGGGAACTCATCGGAAGGGGTTCCTGAGCAAAGCCTTCCTGGGGAGTGTGGCGCGATCCGTGTTGGAACACTCCCGCATACCTGTTTTCATCGTCCCCTTACCATCCGCAGAAACCTATCAGGAACAGGACATTATCTGACGGCTGTCAGCAAATCAACGCCTATACTCCTGAATCTTCTTGACGGGAAATCCATTTCTTCATATAGTAGGCCGACAATAAGCGATTCATTACCAAACGGAAAGTAGCCATGTTCATTAAAGGGAGGCTAACATGAGAATTGCAACACTATCTACTATGGCACTGCTGGCAACAGTTTTTGCAGTCGGGACGGCGCTGGGCGCTGGGATGCCACAGACAAAGGTTGAGTATTCGGCGGACAGTATTATGGAGACCCAGGGGATGGCCGTTACATCCAAAGTTTTTCATGCCGAGAACAAAGACCGGATGGAGATGAAGGCTCAGGGGGCGAACAATATCATCATCAACCGAATGGACAAGAAGCTGGGTTGGGTACTGATGCCGGAGCAGAAAATGTATATGGAGACCAACCTGGAAGAAGGAAAAAAGAAGAGTAACGATGTCAATAACTGCCAGATCGAACAGCAGCAGCTCGGCAGCGAATCGGTAAACGGGTTCAAGACAACCAAGAACAAGATCAGTATGTCCTGTCCCGATGGGTTGAAATATAACGGGTCCATGTGGGTCACCAAGGAAGGCATCATGGTGAAGATGGATTCCGTTGCCAAGACTGATAAAGGGGACATCCCCTTTAAGATGGAGCTCAAGAATCTGAATATCGCCAAACAGGATCCCAGTCTTTTTGAAATACCGGCGGGCTATCAGGCATTTAATATGGGCGGAATAATGGGAGCGTTCGGCGATATGATGAAAAAAGCTACCCAGGGGAAAGAAAAGCGTGCCAAGGATGAGGCCGCCAAGGAGCCTGCCAAGCGGCCGTCTGAGTCAGGCCGCTCCTATACCTCAGCTGCAAGAGAGGGCCGCTCCTACACGGCTGCACCGCGGGAAGAAGGCCGTTCTTATACCGCTGAGCAGAGAGAGGCCGGTCGTTCCTACACGGCACAGAAAAAGAGCGGACTCGGTGGGATCGACCCCGTTAAAGTTCTGAAAGGCATCTTCAGCTGGTAGATGACGGCATGATCCGGCCCCGGGCAAAAAATTTTGCGGTCGGTTGCTGTCTTTTTTTCCTATCCGGCGCTGGTGCAGCCTCCGGAGCAGATGTAATAGCCCCTTTTCCCCTGACTGCCATCTCCTATCTGGTACAGGTCAACGGCACAACCCTCTGGTCCCAGTCTGCGCAACGAAGACTTCCCCAAGCTAGCCTTGCTAAAATAATGACGGCTCTTTTGGTGCTGGAGCACGGGAAGGCAGAAGAGACGATCACCGTCAGCAGCACTGCCGCCCGCGAAACGGGCAGCCGGATCGGCCTCCGGCAAGGCGAGAAGCTGCTGACGCAGGATCTGCTGGCAGCCACACTGCTGAATTCGGCAAATGACGCGTGCCGGGCTTTAGCCGATCACTTGGGGGAGGGTGAACCCCGTTTTGTTGAACGGATGAATCGTCGGGCGCAGGAGCTTGGCCTGGCGAATACCCACTTCGTCAACGCCTGCGGTCACGACCATGTCCAACAGTATTCCTCCGCTACCGACTTGGCGCTGCTGGCCGAACTTGCCATGCGTCACCGGCCCTTTGCCGAGCTGGTGAAGACGGTTGCGATCACTATCGGAACCGCAAACGGCCAGCGGACATTCCGCCTGGAGAACAAAAACGAACTGGTAGGGCGTTACCAGGGGGCAATCGGCGTCAAAACTGGCACCACCCCAAAAGCGGGGAAATGCCTGGTTGCCCTGGCACAACGGGAAGGAAACCGGGTCGTGCTGGTTATGCTGAAAGCGCCGGAGCGCTGGTGGCAGGCCGTTGCCATCCTGGACCGGGCCTTTGCCGCTGCTGAAGAACAGCGGGCAACCAAGAGCGCCGGCAATAACCACGACAAGCTTCCCGAAAAACGTAATGACCAATAAAATCCCCTACCCTCTGCTCCTGGCCGGCGCCCTGACATTGGCCTGCATCAATTCCTTGCATGGGGCCTTTCAGTTCGACGATTACAATGTCATCGTGAACAATTCTCTGGTGCACAGCTGGTCGGCATGGCTGACTGACTTCCCGCACGGAATCCGGCCCTTCCTTAAACTCACCTATACCTTAAACTGGACAATGGGTTGGGGGGCATTCGGCTTTCATCTCTTTAACCTGGCCGTGCATGCCGGCAACACCTTCCTGGTCTATGGTATCGCGGCCCGCATCTTGCGTGAACAGACTGCGGAAGCCTCCCTGCCCGGCGCTTCAATGGCTGCCTTCCTGACAGCTCTCCTTTTTGCCGTTCACCCGGTGCAGACGGAGGCGGTTACCTATATCAGCGGACGTTCCACATCGCTCATGGCTTTTTTTTATCTGGCCGGTTTTTACGCCTATCAGCGGGGGATTGAGGAAAACAGGCGGGCATTCATCTATCTAGCCGGTCCGGTTTTGTTTGGCATGGCGATGTTGACGAAGGAAGTTGCCATTACCCTGCCGGCGGCGCTGCTGCTGTGGGAAGCATGCCGACAGAAGAGAGGGGAAATCGCGGCCAGGCTGCGCCATCAGGGTATCTACTGGGTACTCCTGGTCATAGTCCTGGCGGCCATGCTTTTCCATCCCCGCTATGGGGAGTTGCTGGAGTTCAGTGCCGGGACCCGCTCGCTACGGCAAAACATCCTGAGTCAGATTAACGGAATATGCTATCTTCTTTCCCGGTTCGTCTGGCTACAGGGGCAGAATATTGATCCCGACCTGCCGGTTATTTCTCACTGGACGCCACTGCTTGCCTGCCAGGCGGCCCTGCTGATCTTCATGCTTGCCGCGGGAGTGGCCGCCGTCAGAAAGAAACCCTGGCTCGGCTTCGGCATGCTCTGGTTTTTCCTGCATCTTCTCCCGACGAACTCCCTGATTCCACGTTTGGATATTGCCAATGAACGGCAACTCTACCTATCCGGCTTCGGACTGTATCTTATAGCCGGACAGGGCGCGAATCTTCTCTATGAGAGAACGACGCAGGGGAAACGATTCGTCTGCCGGGGTCTGGGGCTGCTCTTCCTGCTGCTTATCCTGGCGACAATACAGCGAAACCACATCTATCGCAACGAAATTGCGCTCTGGCAGGATACGGCACAGAAGTCGCCGCACAAAGCCCGCGTCTACAACAATCTGGGGTATGCCCTCTTCCTGGGCGGCCGGTACGGTGAGGCCAGGGAAGCTTACACCGTTGCGCTGCGCATCAAACCGGACTGGGCGCTGGCCCGCAACAACCTTGCTGCCGTCGAGGCCATCCTGCACCGTGAAACGATCATTTACGGTGGTTACTGATTCTTCCGTGGCACATGCCAGACGGCTCTCGGTACTCCCACTCTTTTACTTCTTGATCTCCATTTTATCCAGGTACTTCGTGACTTCCTTTTCCACCCCGATGGTATAGTTTAAAAACTGTTCGTGGTTCATGGGAGAAATTTCCACGCGCGCCCTTTTGGCCCAGCTGATGAAATCGGGTTCCTTGACGGCTTTGGCAAAGGCCTGTCTTAATATAGTGGCGATCGCGGGGCTCAATCCCGGCGGCGCCAGCGCACCGCGCACGACCGGCAGGGAGGTAAGGTTTAAACCAAGCTCCTTGGGCAGCGGCGCCTTGGGAAAAGTGGGGTCCTTTTCCTGAGCATAGATAAGCACGATCATGAGCTTACCGGCGTCCACCAGCGCCTGGGCGCTCGAAGTAGTCGTGACCCCGAAATCGATGTGCTTACCCGCCAGGTTCGTCATCGTTTCCACACCACCTTTGAAAGGAACCCAGTTAACGGGTTTGAAGCCGGCCGCATCGGCCAGGGAGAGACCGGCGATCTGGCTCACGCTGCCGATACCGGTGATGCCGCCGGCCATCGTGCGCAAACGGGCCTCATTGATAAAATCTTGTGGTTTTTTATACACTTCCGCATTCACCACTAAACATACGTTGTCCTGTGACCACGCATAGAGATGCGTAAACTCCTTCGTACGGTAGTTGACGGGATACATCTTCTCGTTAATGACGGGGGTCGGCATTCCCGCATTAATAAAGGTATAGCCGTCCGGCTTGGACCTCCAGGCATCATTCATCCCCAGGCGCCCGTCGGCGCCAGGCCGATTATCAATGACTATCCGCCCCCCCAGGTGCTTTTCCAGGTAGGGTTGCAGACCCCGACTTTGGATATCATTGCCCGAACCGGCGGCATAGGGAACGATAAAGCGGATGGGTTTCGTGGGAAAAGCCACTTTCTTTTCTGCCGCTGGGGCCGCAACTCCCCTGCCCGCGGTCAAGGTCAATGCCACAAAGAGGGCTAGCGCGTAAAAAATCATTTTTCGCGGTATTCCGTTGATCGAGATCAGATGTGTTGTATACATGGTCTCTTCCTCTCCAGTAAAATTGCGGGGTCTGGTCCCACCGTCAAACTGCTGATGCCATCCGTGGCAGGGCAGACCCCGGCTCTTGCCGCTATTCAAAAAGACGGCTCCATTTTTGCCCTATTTCCTGCATATACTCGGGCGTTGCTCCCGCAGAACGGGGGAAGTTCTTTTTCTCCTCATAGGGAATACAGGCATCCACGAGGGCCAGCGACGTATAGTAGTTCTTCTGCTTGTCAAAACACATGGGATCGAGCGGCGTGCTCCGGGTGCGGTTGATGAACTCAATATCCATGGACGGCTGGCAGCGGGTAGCCATGGCCCACATCACCTGATCCATATTGGCGGGGTCGATGTCCTCGTCCACCACGACGACCCAGCGGCCCGCGTAAGCGCCCGAAGTGGTCTGGGCAGCCACGTGCAGAGTCTGACGGGCATGTCCGTAATAACTCTGTTTGATGGAGATCACATTAAAGAACCTCGTGCCTGCCTGCTCATACCGCCAGACGCCTTTCACTTCCGGGATGCCGGCGGTCTGCAATTCCTTCCAAAGCAGCGCGGAACGCATGAGGGCGCGGAAGTCGAAAGACTTGCCACGGATTTCATGACGGGCCGTCAAAATTGGATCGTTGCGATGCAGGAGCGCTTTCACGCGCATCACCGGTTCGGCGCGGCTGGAACTGCCGTAATAGCCCGTCCACTCGGGAAAAGGTCCCTCGGGCAGGTTGTCGTCGGGGTAGCAATAACCTTCAATGACAATTTCCGCAGCTGCCGGTATGGGCAGCCCTGTTTCGGGCCCCTTGACGACTTTTACTGCCTGCCCCTTGATGCCGCCCACCAGGTCATACTCACCGACACCGTAAGGCACCTCATTCGACGCAAAGAGCATGATCGCGGGGTCCTGTCCCAGAC
>Ga0194060_10002642_pt1 | contig 12743 bp, 12 predicted proteins | sample SepL225m_MetaG_FD_163427 | JGI IMG/M metagenome (GOLD analysis project Ga0194060, IMG submission 163427) | Anoxic zone freshwater microbial communities from boreal shield lake in IISD Experimental Lakes Area, Ontario, Canada - Sep2016-L222-5m | ecosystem: Environmental > Aquatic > Freshwater >... | reverse complement strand
ACACAGCGCGATGTACCGCCTGAGTCGCCTGCACCGAGATACCGGCGGGCATTTTCGGGCCATCAGGCATGAAAGCCTGAACCGGCGGCGTGACAAAAGCCACAAGGCCCAGACACACCGCCTGCCAAACAACTTTTCTAAAGCTGCGCATAGCTAGAATCCTCGTCAGGGCGCCACGGCCTTGGGTTCATTCGTTGAGGCTTGCCTGTTCAATTCCCGTCTTTTAAGTTCGTTGATGGCCCAAATCTTGGGGTTGAGCGCCCCCCGCTCTTCGCGCAGTTTCCCCTTCCGATCCTGAAGGGCTTGGAAAGCCGCAAGGTCTTCATTGTATCTTGCCTTGGCCTTCTGGAAGTCAGCATCCGCCTCCAGTCTCTTCTTATATTCCGCGCGGAGTTGATTCAGTTCATTGATAAGAGCCTCCATTCGCTCCTTAACCTTCTTGCCTTCAACGTCAGCCGGAACAAAATTGGTGCTGATATTGGCAAGGATCCTGCTGTCCTGAATCACCGAATCGCGCAAAAGGCTCAATCGTTGCGGCAGGTCTTTCATCTCCTGATCCAGAGCGGCTTGCTTCTGCTCAAGCTGGGGCAGGTCGTTCGTCAGAGCCGTCATATTGGTGACCACGGGCACCATGTTAAACCGATGAATAGGAACGCCGGCGGCATTGGTGGTAACGTGATGGGAGCCGGGAACCTCGACGGCGGATGAAAATTGAGCCCATGCATCCACCAAATCGTCCTTCGCTGGCGTGGCGTTTGTCGCTTGCATGGCGTTTGTGACCGCCTGCCTCCTCACGGCCATGAGGGACGACGCGTCACTGACGGGGGATATGACGGATGGGTCAACAGGCGGCGCCTCCTGGGCGTATAAGAGGCCTGAAGAAAAGAATACAACACTCATCGCTCCGACCACCGTTTGCCGTAGGCATGACATAACATGAACCCTTTCCGTAGAGGAAATTTAAGCCAAAACGCCGTCAAATCAGTCCAATTACTATCTCACCATTATTGCGTATCGCCTTATCAAAAACAAGAAAAATCACAAATCTCCCTTTTGATAAGACTCCGCACCAACTCCGAAAACCCAACACAATCGCCTCAAGTTACGGGGTATGGGATCCCCATCAGGCGCGATACCGTATGGCAATGGTCAGACCATTCCGCCTGCTGCCATTCTTGGCCGGCCTTGATCCGGGACTCGTACCAGCCGAAATCCAGGCCCATGGGCGCGCCCAGATGGGTCTTTTTCCGTAGCGCCGCGACGGCGTCCATCGCGTCAAGTTCGCCCAGATTGGCCTTGATATAGTGATAGGCATCGCGGAACGGCATCCCCTGCCCTACCAGTTCCAGCGCGCGGTCCGTGGCAAACACGCCGGGAGTAAACGCTTTCAGGAGCGCCTCCTGATCCACCCCCATGCGGTCAATCATCCGGGGCATGATCCCGAGGCAGGCGCGCGTCATAGCGATGCCCTCCATAAAGGGGCCCTTGGTTTCCTGCAGGTCACGGTTATAGCCGCCGGGCAAACACCGGGTGATATCCATCACGGCCGTTTCACAAGCCATGACCCGTGCCACACGGGCACGCACCAGTTCGACCACGTCGGGATTGTTCTTCTGCGGCATAATGCTGCTACCGGTCCCGTATTCCGCAGGAAGCGTGAAATAACCGAACTCGGGCAGCGTGTAGAGCATGAGATCCTGCGCCATCCGTGAGAGCGAGAGCATCACCTGCGTCATTGCCTGGAGAATCAGAGCCTCTATTTTGCCGCGGGCATTATTGGCATAGAGCACATTATGAACCGGCCGACTGAAGCCGAGCAAACTCGCGGTCAGGGCCCGATCAATCGGGATCGGCACCCCGTAACTCGCCGCCGACCCGAGCGGGCATTGGTCATTGAGTTCATACACCGCCATGAGCAATGACACATCATCCAGGAAACTCTCCGCATGGGCTGATGCCCATAACCCGACCGAACTCGGCATGGCCGGCTGCATATGGGTGCGCCCCACCATGGGAACCTCCACATGACGACGGGCAAACCGCACCAGGGCGCCGGCCAGGGTCAGTGCCTCGGCCACCGTTCCGATCAACTGCTCGCGGGCAAACAGGCGCAGATCGACGGCAACCTGGTCATTCCGGCTCCGACCGGTATGAATCTTCTTTCCCAAATCGCCGAGTTTCGCCGTCAGGATCCGCTCCACGGCCAGATGCACATCCTGGTCGTCCATGGAAATGGCAAACTGTCCGCTGGCGGCACGCTGCATGATCGCCTGAAGTTCCCGGATGACCGAGCGCCGTTCGGCATCGGTGATAATTTTGGGGCGCACGGGCATGCGTGACAACATGGTCACATGGGCCGCCGACCCAATGCAATCGGCCTGCACCAAGGCCAGATCAAGCTGAAGATCGCTACCGGCGGTGAAATCCAGAACCGATGAATCAATTGCCCCTACGGTTGTTTTTCTCGTTGTTTTTCGTGTTGCCATGTGAAACTCCTCATTTCTTCCTGTTTCTCGGCTTCGTCAACATAAGCCTCCATCCGACTTTTTTCAAATTCCGGAATCGCCTCCCCCGGCGGAAGCGCTCCAGGGCTTTGATAGTCCGCCACGAAGCCCTTTTCAAACGCATTCACGTAGGCTTCACGGGCGCGGGTTATCTTCGCCAGACTGGCCAGGGCATCATCCGCACGCTTGAGTCGGAACTCCAGGCCCAGACTCCAGGCCCCGCGCGCCACGCCTTCATAGAATAAGACATACAATCTTCCCACCTCAACCAGTTCGGGCGCCTTTCCTGCCAGCAGCGCTTGAATTCGCATCATTTTCGCACTCGCCAACATCGGCACGGCAGGATACTGCTTCCGTTTTGAAATCACCTCGGAGGGACTCAAGGAAATGGAGATCGGGTCATGCCTCATCGGGCGAGGCACCGGCACCTGAAGCCAGACTTCGGCACGCAACTGCTCAATCAAATCCGGCGTCAGGGCGCCGAGTTCCTGGACGACCTGCCCCTGTCTCTGGAGCCAGTCCCGCCACGTTGCCTCCAGAATCGACGGCGACGCCGCCCCCGTCACCCCGGCCAGCCAATCCAGCGTCAACGGCTGCTTACTCGCCAGGCGATCGTGGATACTATCGCCACTCCCGGGATAGGACATTACCCAGGCGACGACCAGACTGCATAACGCCTGGCGGCCATGCCACCCGTCGGGGAGTTTATTCCACTGAACCACTTCACTGAGCGGAACCGCCGCCAATTCCGAGCCGGCCCCGACCACAATCGCGCGGCTTCGCGCAAGTTGCTCCCGGTCGCGCGAGCCCGCCAGTCCCACGGACCACCACTCGGGAATCCCGGACTCTGTGGAGGCAGCGGCGGAATGGGGACTGAGAAACGCCAGCAAAGCGCCGAGCACACAACTCGAAAAGACAGAAGACTTCACCACTAATCCAAGAAATGAGGAAATCCAGAAAAGAAAATGATGTTGCGGCATTTTTATTCGGGAGTATCCGAACCAAAAATTCCGCAACGGTTTTTCGAGGAATTCGGGAATGTGAGCGAAAGGCCTCTTCATTTATTTTCGATTTCCAGAAAATGTTTTGTTGTCTGGATTTCTTCCATTTCTTCAATTAGTGGTGAGGTCTTCCCGTTATTCTATCGCCAATCGTTATTTCCCTGCGGGTTCCAGGAACAGGTCGGCCCGGGTTTCCTCAAGGGCAATCGTCCGGAGGGCATCCACCACCTTGGTCTCTGCAATGATATCGGGGAACAGGGATGCGAAATAATCAGTCGCGACATCACGGGTCGATCCCAGGAGAGGCAAATGCCCTACCCACCCTTTTCCCGGCATTAAAACCCCGCCGATAAAGGATCCCTGAAAGCTCACGGTAACGGGGAAACTGATTTTTGCCAGGAAGGTCACATTGGTGGCGGGAAACCAATTGAAAGCGGCATAGAGATTGAAAGAGCCTGGCTTGAGATCAATCGTCAGCACCCGGAGATGTTTACTTTTCGCGCGCTCCGCCAGAAAGCCGTTCAGTTCCCCTTCCTGCAAATCGAGTGAAACGGGCTTGTTATAAGACAGTGCGGCGCGAATCGCTTTCGCCTTGATGGGAATCTGCTGCAACCCCGCCGGGTCGGTGAGAACCGGAACCGGCTTAAGAGGCCAGAGCGCCAGGCCAATTCCCCCCGCCAGCGCCAGAATGACGGCCGTTGCGACCAGCCAGCGGGCCAGTTTCCCGAAATCAAATGCACGGCGCTCGTCAAGATCGGACATGGAGGTGGCCTGCAAATTCAGCTTCTGGGCGCATTGAGAGCAGAATACCCGGCCGAGTTCATTCTGAAACCCGCATTTTGAACACTCAATTTTGATCGCCATGTATTATCTCCTATAACTCGCCATAAAGGGCTTGGCGCTTACTTCTTTTCACTGCTTGCGGGGGCGACGCCTTTTCCCGCAGTGGGGCTGGGGCTTGCACTGGGAGCAGGGCTGGAAGCGGAACTTGGGTTGGCATCCGCCTTGGCGCCGCTGTTATAGTTGGAACTCCGGTAATCCGTCTGATAAAAGCCCGACCCCTTGAAAATAATCCCGGCCCCCGACCCCATCAGGCGCTTAACCGCCCTCTTGCAGGTAGGACACCGCTTCAGTTTCTCATCTTTAATGCTTTGGAATACATCGAAGTGTCCACATTTCTTACACTCATATTCGTATGTCGGCATACCCTGTCAATCCTCCACACCGCTTCAATCAATAGAAGGCATCATGGTATAGAGGAGGCGGAGCGCTGTCAATTCCCCCAAGCACCGCACAGTTATCTCCTACCCCAGAGAGGATTACGATTACGATTAAGATTACGATTATGAACTGTTTTCGTCCCCTATGGAACTCACATGCGCCCATCCCGCTCCCCTGAGCTGAGGTTGACCATGAGTGGTGGGAAACGCCAGCGTTTCCCACCACGCTTCCGCTTTTGATCAGCCCTCCGCCGCCTTTGAAAAGAGGTGACTGTGGAAGGTGATGAAAAATAATCCGGACTGGATGATGCATCGCAACCCGATGGCCTCGGCCTCACTTAGCCCGATCGTCAGGCGGGTCAACTTCCCGCTTTCCTTCTCCTTTCGGGACAAGCCGAATGAATACCCGCTCTTTTCAGGGATCCGCCCGAATGAGATGACGGTGTTGGCCTTCTCGGTATCATGATAAAGTCCGTTTTTCTGGCCTCCCACCCGCTCCTGCTTCCCTTCCAACACCAGCAGCAACTCACACAGGTCGCCAAAATCCATCTTCACGGTCAGTTTATTTTCCCAGTCAAAAGACGAATAGCCGCGCTTTTCCCCATCCCGCTCCGGTGCCGTCTTCTGGGCGGCCATTTCAAAAAAGAAACAATTATACCGGTCGCCCTCGCGCCGGTTTACACGCGGATCAATCTGCAGCGCCACCCCGTTTCCCGACGATGTCGGATGATAATACGTCAGTTTCTGATCCCGCGGTTTCGCCCCATTTCCCTGCTTGCCCGTTTCTGTCGTCATGGACTTTTCTCCTTGTACGGAATGTCCCCCGGCCCCGGTCAGGAGCCGGCACACAGGACATCCTTTATCTCCACAACGTTCTATTACTTAATTTATTTTAATTAAATGAAAATATATTTGCATCCCATCAGTCAGAATGTAAGAATTTAGACTTTACATGACTGATCACGAACATGGCGGAAATCTGAAGCGATTGGCGCAGGAGGCAGGACGCAGCCCCTGCGACGTTCTGGATTTCAGTGCAAATATCAACCCCCTCGGTTTCCCTGACTGGCTTCGCCCGGTGATCAGCCGTCACATTTCCGATCTGGCTCACTATCCGGATCCCGGCGCCTCCGCCCTCACTCACGCCATCGCCGCACGCTATCGCGCCACACCTGACGAAATTCTCACCGGCAACGGCTCCACTGAGTTGCTCGCCCTGCTGGCCCAAACCGCCGCCACCCCCCGTGCCATCATTCCTGTCCCCTCCTATTCCGACTACGCCCACGCCGCCCGACTTGCCGGCATGGCGATCACCGAGTGGCCCTTGAGTGAAGCCTCTGGATTCGAACTTGACCCCACCCTTCTGGCTCCCTTGCTGAACACACCCGCCACAGTTTTTATCGGTCAGCCAAACAACCCCACCGGACGCTTATGTCCCGTTCAGCCCCTGCGTACACTGGCGGAGGCCCACCCGGACTCCCTTTTCATTGTGGATGAAGCGTTCGGCGATTTCGCGGACGACTTCGACAGCCTGACCGTCAAACGGCCTGCCAATGTCGTCGTATTGCTCTCGCTGACCAAAATATTCGCCATCCCCGGACTGCGACTGGGGTGCGCCATCGCCCCTGCCAGTCTTGCGAAAAAGGTACGGGAACGTCAGCCGTTGTGGAGCGTAAACACTTTGGCGCAGGCGGTTGGCGTGGCCGCTCTTCAGGACACCGATTACGTGGCGCGTTCCCGTACCCTAGTGCGCCAGGAGCGGGATTGGCTTCTCGCGGAATTACGCGGCATTCCCGGGCTCATCGTCACTCCCGGCGCCGCCAACTTCCTCCTGATCCGGTCGACGGGCTCCGCACCCGATGCCCCCACCCTCGCGAAACGGCTCCTCACGGAACACGGCATTGCCATCCGGGTGTGTGATAATTTCAAAGGTTTGGATAAGCGATTTTTCCGAATTGCGGTCCGTCCTAGAACCGAAAACGAACGATTGATTGAGGCCCTTCACTCAGTCATCGATTCACGCCGCGCCACACCCCGCCCGCGCCACACCCCGGCCATCATGTTCCAGGGGACAACCTCCAACGCCGGGAAGAGTGTCATGACCGCCGCGCTGTGCCGCATCCTGCTGCAGGACGGCTACCGTGTGGCGCCCTTCAAGTCACAAAACATGTCGCTCAACTCGTTCGTCACCCGGAGCGGGGGCGAGATGGGCCGTGCACAGGTGGTTCAGGCACAGGCCTGCCGTGTCGAACCCGATGTCCGGATGAATCCGGTTCTGCTGAAACCCAACTCGGCATTGGGATCCCAGGTCATTCTGATGGGAAAACCGGTGGGAAACATGTCGGTCGACGAGTACATCCGTTTCAAACCGGAAGCCTTCAAAACCATCTGCCGGGCGTATGACGAACTGGCCGCCGAGCACGATGTCATCGTACTGGAGGGCGCAGGCAGTCCCGGCGAGGTCAACCTGAAGTCACACGATATCGTCAACATGAACATGGCCCGTTATGCCGGTTCGCCGGTACTGCTGGTGGGCGATATCGATCGCGGCGGAGTCTTTTCAGCCTTTGTCGGCACCCTGGAGGTTCTGGCGGAATGGGAACGCGCGCTTGTGGCGGGCTTTGTGGTTAATCGTTTCCGCGGCCAGGAATCCCTGCTGCGCGACGCCCTCGATTATATGCTTCGGACCACCGGCCGCCCCGTGTTCGGGGTCATCCCAAACCTATCGAACTTGAACCTACCGGAAGAGGATTCGGTTACATTCAAAAGCGGTGTGATGGATCAGAAAAAACCGGATGGGGCGGCTGTTGAGATTGCGGTGATTGATCTTCCGCACATTTCCAATTTTACCGATTTTGACGCCTTCAGAATGGAGCCTGACGTCCATTTACGCATAGTCCGCTCCGTCGGCGACCTAGGTGCTCCTGATGCCGTGATCATCCCGGGCAGCAAAAATACGCTCAATGACCTGGCCGCCCTGAAGCAGTCGGGACTGGCGTCCCGTATCCAGCACCTGGCCACCACGGGCAAGACCGAGATCGTCGGGATTTGTGGGGGGTTCCAAATGATCGGCGTGGAAATTGAGGATCCTGACAGCGTGGAGACCTCCAGAGGCCGGGCCAGCGGGCTGGGCTTGCTGGAGATGCGAACCGTGATGAAGGATGAAAAAACCTTATTGCGGGTCACTGCGCGACACGCCCCCTCCGGGCTCACCGTGCAGGGTTACGAGATTCACCATGGCCAAACCCAATCCGCAACGCCTGCCCCCCTATTCGTCCGTTCTGACGGGGAATCCATCGGGATGGCCCATGCCGGCGGCCATGTGTGGGGCACTTATCTGCATGGTGTGTTTGATTCCGACGAATTCCGGCACTGGTTCATTGATCACCTCAGGAGCCGCCGCGGACTCGGCGCACGGGGATGCGTCACGGCTGCCTACGATATTGAACCGGCATTGGATCGACTGGCTGAAACAGTCCGAAACGCCCTGGACATGAAAGCCCTCTACCCACTGATGGGCTTACGATGACCCTTACGGTGCAAATACTCGCCGCCGTGGCGCTTGATCTCCTTATAGGCGACCCCCGCTGGTTGCCGCACCCGGTACGGGGCATCGGTTGGATGGCCAAGCGGCTCGAGTCGCCACTGCGCCGCCTAATTCCGAACGAAACTCTGGCAGGCGTGGTGGTTGTGCTGCTGGTGGTGGGATCAACTGCTCTTGCCGCTTGGGGACTGATCCGGGGCGCCGATTCTCTTCATCCGATGGGGGGCGATCTCGTGTCCATATTCTTTATTTACACGGCGATGGCCGCACGCGACCTGGCCCAACACAGCCTGGCCGTCTACCGTGCCCTCATCGCCGGCGATCTCCCCCTGTCCCGCAACCGGGTTGGCATGATTGTCGGGCGCGACACCGCCATTCTTGATGAAGCCGGCGTCACCCGGGCGGCGGTGGAATGCGTGGCCGAAAGCACTGTAGACGGCGTTACCGCGCCACTATTTTTCGCCCTCCTGGCGGGGCCCGTGGGCGCCATGGCCTATCGCGCCATCAACACAATGGACTCGACTTTTGGATACATGACCCCGCGCTACTGCCGGTTCGGCTGGGCCTCCGCCCGTCTTGATGACCTGGCCAATTTCCTTCCTGCCCGCCTGACCGCGCCCCTGATCGGCGTGGCGGCATTCTTCCTGAGCCTGCGCCCGCTCGTGTCCTGGCGCATCCTCCGGCGCGATGGCCGCAAACATGCCAGCCCGAATTCCGGATTGCCGGAAGCCGCCATGGCGGGCGCGCTCGGCGTCCAACTGGGTGGCACAACCATTTACGACGGCGAACCCCTCGAGAAACCCACAATCGGCGATGCGCTTACGCCTCTTACCGCCAAGCATATTCTTCAGGCCAATCTCGTCATGTTCGCCACCATGGCCATATTTCTGGCCATCGGCCTACTGGCCCGCCGCGCTATTCTTTGAATCGTCAATATGGCGGGTGCTCCATATTGACAGGACGAATATTGTGGCTTATTATTATCTACTTTCATGAGATAAGGAGAGTATCGCGCAGGGGGAGAGGGAGAGATACGACAGGTGGTTGACAGCTGGAATAGAATAGTTCCCTTCGGATCCGTTATTCTGGATTGGTTCGGCTACTCGGCCATCATCCTGGTGATACTGGTACTGATAGCCCTCATTGTAAAACGATCCATGAATCTCTCCATTGCCTGTAAGATCACCAAAAATGGTGTCCCCCCGTCCGCCACGGTCATTCCTCGGGGAACCGAGAAAATCCTGGTTATGGATGACGACTCGCTCATGTTGGAATCCCTTCACAACGTATTGACTGGGTTGGGATATCAGGTAATTTGCCTGGGCAGTGGTGAAAAAGCTGTGGCTTACATGGAAAACAACTGCGCCGACTTGGTGCTACTGGATATGTTGACCGATCAGGGAATTGATGGCACCGAGACCTATCGCCGCATCCGGGCCATACGGCCCATGCAGAAGGCCATCATGCTCTCGGGCTATGCCGACCCCAAAAACGTATCCGGAATACGCAACCTCGGGGTGGAAACCTATCTCGTTAAGCCTGTCTCTGTCCTGCTCCTGGCCACTGCCATCCGCGCTGAACTCGACCGCCCTTAGGATGGGGATTACCCTGCGAACTGGAGATCATAGAGCCGCTTGTATTGGCCGTTGAGCCGAAGTAGTTCGTCGTGCGTTCCCGACTCGATAATCCGCCCCTTATCCAGCACGATAATCCGGTCACAATCGGCAATGGTGGATAGCCGGTGCGCAATGGCAAACACCGTACGTCCGGTCATGAGTTCATGAAGGGCCGACTGCACAAGCCTTTCGGACTCGGTATCGAGCGCACTGGTCGCTTCGTCAAGAATCATGATGGGTGGATTTCTTAACATCGCCCGGGCGATGGCCAATCGCTGCTTCTGTCCCCCTGACAACCGCACCCCGAGATCGCCAATCATCGTTTCATACTGCTGCGGCATTTCCATGATAAAATCATGGGCATGAGCCCGTTTTGCCGCCGTGATCAGGGCTTCGCGTGAGGCCTCCTTGGATCCATAACTGATGTTGTTCGCCACCGTATCATTGAATAAAACAGTATCCTGCGTCACAATCCCCATCAGGCGCCGGAGCGAAGGAATGGTGAACTCACGCACATCCCGGCCATTGATTCTCATGGCGCCGCCGGTGACATCATAAAAGCGCGGCAACAGGCTGACGAGGGTGGTCTTCCCGGACCCGGAGCCGCCCACAATCGCAATGCGCTGCCCTCCCCGGACCTCCAGATCCACCCCTTCCAGAATATTCCGTTCCGCGCCATACGAAAACACCACCTTATCAAATGATATGGAGTTAACAGGCCCGTCAAACGCCACTGATCCGGGATGTTCCTTCACATCCACAGCGGTATCGAGCAAATCAAATATCCGGTCGGCGGAGGAAAGAGCCTGCTGAATCTGGAGATGAACACGACTGATTTTTTTCACCGGCTCGTACATCATGAACAGCGCGGCGGCGTAGGTCATGAATTCCTCGACTTTCATGCCTTTGGCCCACACATACATCAACACCATGCCGACCCCGATGGAGGAGATGAAAACGATGATCGGCTCCACGGCGGAATTGGCCAGGGTCACTTTCATCGTCCGCCGGAAAAACGCCAGGTTCTGGTCACCGAATCGGCGCCCCTCGTACGCCTCCATGCCAAAAGCCTTGACCACCCGGACGCCCGTGATCATCTCCTGAAGCACCGAGACAAGGTCAGCCACCCGCTGCTGGGCCTCCCGGGTGAACCGGCGGACCCGCCGCCCGAATACCGCCACCGGGATAATGCAAACCGGGAAAAGCACAAGACTGATCAACGCCAGCCAGGGATCAATCCAGAACAGGGCGCCAACCGCCCCGATCAACGTCAGCGGCTGTTTGGCCAGATCTTCCACAACGACGGATACCGCATTTTCAGCCGCCATGGGATCGTTGGTGGTGCGGGCAATCAACTCCCCGGCGCGACTGGAAACAAAGTATGACAAGGAGAGTTCGTTTAGTTTCTTAAAAATAGCATTTCGAAGATCCATGACCACCCGTGACCCGACCCACCTAACCTGGTATCGGGTGATGAAATCAGCAATGCCACGCAGTAGTGCCACGGCTGGCAGGAAGAGCGCGGTCAAAATGACAAGTGAACGCGGCGTATTGGTATCAATAAACTTGGGAATACCCTTATAAATGAACGCCAGAAATCCGCTATTGGTCGCGGCAAAGAGTCCACCGAAAAGAATGCCGATGGCCAGTCTGCCCCGGTAGGGACGCGCATACTGCAACAACCGCCGATAGGTCTCAAAATCTCGACGTTTCCCATCCTGTTTGGACGCTGATGACATGAAAAAACCTTTCTCTTACAGGATCTTCCGGCCCTTGATGGCATGCGACAAGGTGATGGCGTCTGAATGCCCAATCCCGCTTCCCACAGGAATGCCCGTCGCCAACCGGGTCATCCGCAATTTCCGGGGCTTAAGCAATTCGGCGATGTAATTCGCAGTCGCCTCGCTTTCAACATCCATGCCCAGCGCCATGATCACTTCCTGAAATCCTTCATTGTCCACCCGCCTCAACAGGGCCTGCAACCGAATATCGCCGGGGCCTTCCCCGTGCATCGGTGAGATAATCCCCATCAGCGCATGATACCGTCCTTTGTAAGTTCCGGTTCGTTCGATGGCCACAATATCGCTGGAGTCCTGAACCACACACACCGTCAGACCGTCACGCGCCGGATGGGTACACAGCCGACAGGGCATTTCCTTAACCGTGGTGATACTGCCGCACAGGTCGCAGAGCCGGATGTTATCCCGCGCCTCGCTTAAGGCCTGCGACAGGTCGCGCGCCACACCGTCCGTATCCCCCGCCAGCCGATAGGCCATACGCTCGGCAGAGCGCCGCCCAATGCCGGGAAGTTTCCCCAGAGCCACGGTGATTCGATCCAGATACTCAAGCCCGTTCATGAGTTGGGTTACCGTCCGAATAAGCCCGGCATACCCAGCCCGGCCGTGACCTTCTGCATATCGGCGGCGGCGATTTCCCGGCTTTTCCGGATCGCCCCGTCCACGGCCGCCAGAACCATATCCTCAAGGAGATCCTTGTCGGCCGGGACTATAACCCGGGGGTCTATCTTGAGGCTGACAATACTTCCGTCGCCGGTTGCGACCACCGTCACCATGCCGCCACCACTGGAAAATTCAACCCTTTTTTCCGCCAGCTCCCCCTGGACGCGCTCCATGTCCTTCTGCATCGTCTGGGCTTGCTTCATCATTTTCATTACGTTCATAACATCGCCTCCACTCTAACGCTCACTCCCGGATATCCACAATGCTGCCATTAAAAAATTCCAGTGTTTTCCTCACCACCGGTTCCGCATACCAGTCCTGCCTCGATTTCGGGGACTTTCCCCCAACCGTTTTGGGTGTTTCCACGGTATGATCGGCAGGCATATCAGGCGTGTCCCC
>Ga0194060_10002641_pt1 | contig 12745 bp, 11 predicted proteins | sample SepL225m_MetaG_FD_163427 | JGI IMG/M metagenome (GOLD analysis project Ga0194060, IMG submission 163427) | Anoxic zone freshwater microbial communities from boreal shield lake in IISD Experimental Lakes Area, Ontario, Canada - Sep2016-L222-5m | ecosystem: Environmental > Aquatic > Freshwater >... | reverse complement strand
GGACTCAATAATGAGGATCGACACGGTCGGCCGTTTTATGGGCTGGTCGACCGCGGTGGGTATAAGAGGATCTCTATGCGCGGGCCTCCCGAGCGACGTTAAGGTTGTCTTCAGCACCTTACGACCTAGACCACGAGCCAGAAACTGAAGCATCTGACTCGTGTATTAATTTACAATGCAAATCACACGCCAGAGCAATCGTTAATGAATCGCTGCGTTATTCCACATCTGGTTCCGACAGTCCGTCACAATCCAGCAAAACATCCATCCTGCCGACGGAAAACCGTTAGGCATTGATCACTTTCTTCATCAAGAGACGAAACTGCGACCCCTGCTGAGTCTGATCGGCCAAGAAACAAATTTCGCCGCAATGCACCGAAAAATTGTACCCCAGTTCCGACTCCCGCGACGTCACATCAACCCACTCGTCGTCAAGCCCGACGATCGCGTTGGCGGCTGCCGCCAGCTGCTCGGGCATTGATCCCGGGAACCGCTTCCGTAACACGGCCAGAACTTTTTCGCGATCTATCATTCAGGTATCCGTCGCCCTCGACAGAGGAAGCAATTATCATGCCCATAAACCAACAGGCGGCGGATTCAGTGTTTTGATTCAGGCAAACCGACAAGATCGGTCGCATCGCCGGAACTCCAACGATGCCTAGGTCGGAGCAACGCCGGAACTTCGTCGTCTTGGGCGGCGTCTCCAGGCAAACAGGGGCTGCGCGACCACACGCGCGGCCCTCCGATACGCCTCGTAGGCCCAGAATCCTGGCGTCCGCGGTGCCAGCATCGCCGCATCGTCGGGATTCACCACGATGCTGACCTCGATGTTCGGAGCCGCGCCAATGGGAATCCAATTCCGCCGGCACGCCTCGTACACGTGCGCCATCACCCGGCGCATGTCGTCGTACTGCGGCGGCGGCCAATCCTGCATGTCCGACCCCAGCGTGGGCCTGAAGACGCACACCGTGGGAAACGCCCCCATGTCGGCGACGAAGTCGATCGCCTTCAGCGTGTCTTCGATGGGTTCGATCCCCGCAATAATCTCCCCAGAGACCGCCCCTCGCGGCATCCGTTTGGCGCAGTGCGCCATCGCGTCGAAGAACAGTTTCTGACCGAGCATCTTCTCCTTGCCCGGACAGAGCTCACCGAACCACTTGGGATTCCAGAACTCGACGCAAAACGACAGATGGTCCACGCCCAGATCGATCAGCCGGTTGTACCGGGTGAAGTCGCGCTCCGGAGCCAGCTGGACGCCCACCAGCATGCCGACCTCGTTTTTAATCGCCGACAGATACGGCTCAGTGAACTCGATGCCCCGGGTCCCCTGAAAGCCCCCGTTGAAGTGGACAAACGACACGTTCGATTCGTCGCGCGCGGCTCGGCACGTCTCCACCACGTCGGCCACCGCCTTGTCGGCCGCCTCGCTCTCGCCCACGTTCTGCCCGGTCGTGCAGAACCGGCAGTTCAGCGGCGGATTGTAATTCCAGAACGTGCACACCATGTTGACGTAGATGCCAAGATAGGTGCCCTGCAGCACGCCGATGTGGTTCATCGGAATGTTGCGCGCGGTGGTTCTCCCGTACCACCCTGGCTCTTGCGGAATTCTGATGGGGTAGCGATCGCCGGTCTGTTCGTTCGCCAGGTGGTAGCCGGTCGTCGGCGATCCGGTCAGCACGTAGGGCGAGGTCTTGGCGAACGGCTCGACCACCGGGACGTTGACCCAGACATCCGGCTTGAGCCACGTGCCGGTGGGCACGATGATTTCGAGGCCCGACCCCAGTCCCGCGCGGGTTCTCGAAATGCCCCGCGCCCCGTCGAGCGACACCTCGTCGGGTATTCGCATCCCACGGCAGAACAGATCGATTTCCAGTTCGCAGGCATTGAGCGGCATATGGCTCCATTATCGCTCAGGAACAAGACGGCGATGAACCACCCCGGTCGGCCCGATGCCCCGGTCAGTACTTCAGCAGATAACTCACCTTCACGAAGACCTGCCGCCCGACCGAGGCCAGCGGCGCTTCGGCGCGCGTGGCCGGGCGTTGCAGGAGGCCGCCAACGATCCAGTTCTCGTACGCGTCGGAGTAGCCCACGTGCACGGCGGTCCACGGGTTGACCAGATACGTCCACAGCACGTCGACGTTCAGGCGACGTTGGTGCTCGAGGTCCACCAGTTGCTGATTGGGGCGAACCCGCTCGTAGTCGACAATGGCGCGCGCCGACCACGCGCGGGTAAATTGGTACTGCACCCGCGTCCGCAGGATATGGTCGGAGAAAATGGCACCGGAGGCGGGCGACTCGGCGCACGCGCATGGTACGTCCTGGCCGCGTCTCGCCAGCCGCGTGTACAGATACCGCTGCTCCAGACGCAGTTGAGACGACGGCTTCAACGTGACGCCGAGTTCGGCGACCTGCTCGTTGCCGAGAAACGGCTCGAATCCGGCGGCCGGATAGTAGTTGATCGCCGTGCCTGTCGTGTACTCGCCCTGGACGGCGAGCCACGACAGCCACTGCGTCGAGACGTGCGCAAACGCGGCGGCCCGGTCAAAGGCGATCCCGTCGAAGCGTTCGAAGGCCCGCACCGCCCCCGCAAACAGCTCGGTCTGCCCGGGCAATTCGAGGTCAAATCCGGGACGCACGCTCCAGTCCTGCAGCCGGCCGGCCGAATCCCACAACGCCACCGCCTCGACGTTGCTGGCGACGCGCAGGACCCGGCTCTGGTTCGGATGCCAGGCGTACCCCACCTCCTGCTCCACTTCTCGGATGTCGACACGCGGGATGTAGCCCAAATCCGCGCGGAACTGCGGGCTTCGGGACGTATATTTGCTGCGCCACTCGAAGCTCCGGCCGTTGCGCTCCAGTTTGGCGTACACCGACGCTCCCGTGGTGGAGGCCTCGCCTGCGCCGGTCGTGCGGCTGCCGACCCACTGCCCGGTCAGCGACCAGTTGTCGTCCATCTTCCAACGGCCGTCGACGCCGACGACGCGGTTCGACGCCGAGGCGAACTGGAACTCCGTCGCCATGGCGCCCAGCGACGACTGCTGCGCGAATTCGCGTTGCACCCGGACCACGGCGACGCCGGTGAGGCGATTGTGGCCGGGCACGCCGATGGCCACCTCTTCGCCCGGCTGGCGATCGTTGGCGGCCAAACCCGCAAACGCCCATCCCGCCGCCTTTCCCGTGACCCGCACGCCGAGCGCAGGGTCGGCCACGCGCCTCGAAAAAAAGATGCTCTGCGGGGTCTGAAAGAAACTGGCGTTCTCGATGAAGAACGGCCGCTTCTCCGGAAAGAAGACTTCGAATCGGCGGTTGACGGTCACCTGCGGCTCGTCGGACTCGATTTGGCTGAAGTCCGGATTGAGGGTCACATCCAACGTCACCGCGTCTTTGATGACGGCCTTGGCGTCGATCCCGACCCGCCCGGTGATCTCGCGCTCCCGCGTCGGATCCTGGTTGGCGATCTGGGCGGCGGCAAAACTCCCGTACGGAATCAGCTGAAGATGTCGCCCGGGTGACACGCCTTCGATGCCTCGCAGCGCGGCCATCTGCTGGCCCAGCCCGGCAATCCGTCGCGTCACATAGGGCCAGAACGCACGTTCGTTCGTGCGGGTGATGGTTCGACCGAGCAGGATGCCCCAGGTCTGAACCTCAGCGCCGCTGAAGCGAAGACTCTTGAACGGCACAGCCATCAACACCACATAGCCGTCGCTGGTGACCCGCCCTTCCGACGTCCACAGGGTGTCGTAGCTGTAGTCGTCGTCCTGTCCATCAGCGGCCACCCCATCCATTTGAATGCCGCGTGGATTGGCCAGGAACAGGTAGGCCCGACGGCCGTCGTTGTAGGTGTCGAGCATCAAGGCCACCGTGTCGTCGCCCTCGATGGCTTCACGCTTGGCCAAGTTGGCTCGAATGCTGCCGGGTTGGTCGCGGCACACAAACGCGACGTACACGTGCTGCGCGTCGTACGACACGTAGGCCTCGGTGGGTTGCGACACTGGCCGGCCGTCGCCCGGTTCCCGCTGCAGGAAGCCGGTAATCCTGAGGCCGGGCTTCGGGCCTCCGCCCTCGAGATACTGCTCGATGGTGGGCGGCTCGCTCACGCGAGAAATTCGCACCTCGGGCCGTTCGGCCGCGGCCGGGACGGCCGGCAGCGCAAGCGCAAACGCAAGCAGGGCACGCGTGACGGCCTCGTGTCGGCGCATCTGTGGATGGCTGTCCCCGGGGGCAAGGAAGCGGCGGCGGGCCTCGCCGCGGATCCAGGCGAGGCCTCACGGCACTTTACCAGATGTTTCGAGGGTCTGTATGATTCGAACATCATGTCCGACGCCGTCGAAGATGCGCTGAGGTCGGCCACCGTCTTTCGGGGGCTCACGCCTGAGGATCGGCAGCGGCTGGCTGCGGTAGCCCAACTGCAGTCGTATCGTCGCGGCGACGTGCTGTTTACCGAAGGCGAGACGCCGCGGCATATCTGCGTGGTGGTGTCTGGCCGGGTGAAGGTCTCGAAAATGACCCGGGCGGGCAAGGACGTCATTCTCGAGATCTTTGGCGAGGGCGATCCGATTGGGGCGGTCGCCGCCTACGAGGCACATCAATACCCGGCCTCCGCGTACGCGCTCGAAGACACGACGACGCTGCAGGTGCCGCGGCAGGATTTTTTCTCGTTGCTCGAGCAGCATCCGAGCATGGTGCGCGGCGTGTTGACGGGCCTGACGCACCGGATCGTCGAGCTCACCAACCGCATCACCGACCTGACGGGGGGCCGGGTCGAACCCAGGTTCGCCCGGTTGTTCCTCAAACTGGCTCGCGAACAGGGCCGCGCGGAGCGTGGCGGCACCTTCGTTCCGGTGGCGTTGTCCCGTCAGGAACTCGCCGACATGACCGGCACCACCATCGAAACCTGCATCCGGATCATGAGCCGATGGGGGAAGCAGTCGATCGTCCGAACCGAGAAGGACGGCTTCGTCGTGGTGGACGAAGATGCGCTCGACGCCCTCGCCCTGACCTGATCGTGCGATAATGGATCCGTTCGCCACTTCCGGGCGGATGTTCCAGCCCGTGATGCACACCGCACACGGGATTCCCCGCACGGCCACGGATGCGCCGGCCGCGCTGTCCGGCAGACACCGGACGGTCGGAGGTTTCCTTGAAGACGCGAAAACCACAGTCCTCGTCGACCCTCGCTCCTCGTCCGGCCACGCGGGTCGCTTCGAAATCCAGCACCGCTCCCCGTCCGGCCACGCGGGTCGCTTCGAAATCCAGCACCGCTCCCCGTCCGGCCACGCGGGTCGTTTCGAAATCCAGCGCCGCTGCCCGTCCGGCGGCAAGGGCCGTCTCGGCGTCCAGCGCCGCGGCCCGTCCGGCCACGCGGGTCGCCCCGACGTCCGGCGCCGCTGCCCGTCCGGCTGCGCGGGCCGTCTCGGCGTCCGGCGCCGCGCCCCGTCCGGCGGCACGGGCCGTCTCGACGACCAAGCCTCGAGCGTCGCGTGCGGCTGCGGCCCCCCTCATCAAGCGGTCGGTCCCGGGCTCTGCGCTGATGGCGCTGCATGAGAGCATCATTTATGGCCCGGTAAAGTCGCGGAGGCTGGGACGGTCGCTGGGCATCAATCTGACGCCGGCCCACGTCAAGCTGTGCTCATTCAACTGTTCCTACTGCCAGTACGGCTGGTCGGAGATGGCGCGCACCTCGACCCAGACGGCGCTGGCCAACTGGCCAAGCGTCCCGGTGATCGCCAAGGCTGTGGCCGGCGCGCTGCGGGCCTGCGCCGCTCAAGGCGATCGGCTCGACCGCATCACGCTGGCCGGGCACGGCGAACCGACGATGCATCCGGAATTCAAGCAGGTGGTGGCGGCCATCAAGAAGACGCGCGATGCGCTGGCTCCGAAGCTGCCCATCGCGATTTTGTCGAACTCGAGCACGCTGGATCGGCAGGACGTCAGGCAGGCGCTGGCCGATCTGGACGAGCGCTACATGAAGTTGGATGCGGGCGATGCCGCCACGCTGCGCAAGATCAACGGCACGCCGGTACCGTTCGAGCAAATTCTCGACGGACTCAGCAAGATCAAGAACATTGTCATCCAGGGCATGTTCATCAAGGACCGGTCGGGCCGTCTCGACAACACCAGCGACCTTGCGGTGATCAACTGGGTCGTGGCGCTCCAGCGGATCAAGCCGCAGGCGGTTCACGTCTACACGCTGGATCGAGCCCCGGCGTTCCCGTATCTGCAGGCGGTGCCGGCGCCGCGGTTGCGCGAAATCGTTCAACGGGTGCGCCTCGCCGGTCTGACTTGCGAGGTGTTCGGGATTCCCGATGCCATCGGGATGCCTGGAGAAATCGGCCGCGGCGCGTAGCCGCGCGCCGGGATTAGACGAAGTTTTTCTCGAACCAACGTCCGCTGATGCCGGCAGAGAGGGCCTTGTACCCGCGGCGCCGCAGCAGCGCCTCGGCCACCGTGGCCCTCGGCAGCAACACCAGACGACGCGCGCCACTGGCCATGCAGGCCAGTTCGAGGGCGTCGAGCAGGCCGTCGGCAATCTGGTCGGCGCCGTAGGCCGAGTCGAGGTCGAATCCCAGTTCGGTGACGCGCACCTCGCGCTCGGTGCGCTCGTAGGCGGCCAGTCCCACCACGCGTGTGCCGCCCATCGCCAGAATCCGCCCCGACTCCCCGAGACGTGCGCGGCGGGCAGCCGTCATGCGTTGCCCCCGGAACAGCCGGCGCAGATCGGGCTGGGCCGGGCCGCCCGAGTCGGGTCCGAACATCCGGAACTGGAGGACCGCGGCAGATCCCGCTGGCGTTTGGTCCGAGGCCAACATCATGATGCCCTGATGAGCAACCCGGGTGCCATCTTCGCGATTGCCTCGTTTTCGAAGCAAAATAACGATTTACAGGAATCCAAGCACCTAATTGATCGGTGTTTGTGGCGGAGACTGGCGAGATTTCGGCGAATTCGGCCCGCGCCCGTTACTCGGAGGCTTCGAGGTGGCCCAGACCGAGTTTCTTGATGCGATCCCCAAGCGTCGAGCGTTTGATGTTGAGCAGTTCGGCGGCTTTCGACTTGTTGCCGCTGCTCACCTTCAGCGCCCAGCTGATGAGATTCGACTCGACTTCCTTGAGCCGATCGTCGAGCGAGATCGACGACGGATGGGTGTGCGTCTCGATGATCGGATCGTGATCCTCGGCGTACTTGTGGAACAGCACGCTCACCGGCACACAGCCGACGCGAACCGTGTCGCACGTGCAGGTCTGCGCAATCCGCTCGCACGCATTCTCGAGTTCCCGGACGTTGCCGGGCCAGGGATACCGCATGAACGCCAGGTGCACGGCCGGCGCCACGGCGCGCGCCTCTTCGCTGCGCTCGCGGAAGTACCGCTTGATGAAGTGATCCATCAGGATCGGAATGTCCTCGCGGCGTTCGCGCAGCGGCGGCAAGTTGATCGGGATGACGTTGAGCCGGTAGAACAGGTCGTCGCGAAACTTGCCCTCGGTGACCAACTGCTTCAAGTCGCGCTTGCTGCCGGTGATCACGCGCACGTCGATGGGAATGGTGCGCGATCCACCCAGCCGCTCGATCGTCCGGTTCTGCAGCACGCGCAGCAGTTTCACCTGCATCGACATCGGCACATCGTCGATGTCGTCGAGGAAGATGGTGCCGCCCTGGGCGAGTTCGAAGCGGCCCGGCCGATCCTTGATCGCGCCGGTGAAGGCGCCGCGTTCGTGACCGAACAACTCGGACTCGATGAGCGTTTCCGACAAAATGGCACAACTGACGGGCACGAACGGTCGCTGGCGGCGCGAACTCGACTGATGGATCAGATTGGCGACCATCTCCTTGCCCGTGCCGGTCTCGCCGGTCACCAGTACGCTGCTGTCGCTGTCGGCGATGACGCGGACGAAATCGAAGACCGCGCGCATGCGCGCACTTCGACCTACGACAACCTGATCGATGGTGAATGGAGCGGAGGCAGTCATGGGCTCGGGTGCACCGGAACTGAGTGAGTAGTGATCTTAGCAGATGTCTGCGGAGTATACTAACCTGCAGGAGCTCCCAATATGGTGACCCGAGAACGCGTCCAGACTGTGCTCGATCGCATTCGCCCCCTCATTCAAAGCGACGGCGGCGACATCGAACTGCTCGATGTCAGCGACAATAAGGCCAAAGTGCGGCTGACCGGCAACTGCGTGGGCTGTCCCAGCGCGCAGATGACCTTGTATTTCGGCGTCGAAGCCACGCTCAAAGACGAAATCCCCGAACTCGACGAACTGCTGGTCGTCTGATCCGATTGCCGACGACGCCCCCGCGCGCCCGCCCATCGCTCACGCGAGAGGGGCGGCCGCCTCGCGCTTCTGCCAATACCTCACCAGGCCCGACCAGCAGTGGCTGAGCGGCGCCGCCGACGCGTAGGCGGCCGCGCGTTCCGCCCCAATCAACGTCGTGATACGGGCGACGATGCCGTCCACAAACGCACGTTCGAGATCCTGCGGATCGCCGCCCGCCGAGAGCAGTTCCCGGCTGAACCGGCCCCAATACTCGATTTCGGCGTCCAGCGCAGCCAGGTGCAGGACCGGATCGGTCTTGTAGCCGAAATGGGTAATGAAGAGACCCGCAGGCGTCCAGCGCCGCATCAGGTCGATCGTGTCGCGCCACTGCTCCAAGTTGATGTCGGGCGGCGGGGTCGGAGGATACACGTACGGATCGTCGGCGGTTCGGATGCCTGCCGTGTCTCCCGCGAAGACGATGCCGCTGACCCGATCGAAATAGCCCACGTGGTGGGTCGCATGGCCCTTGAGCAACTCGACCTCGATGATGCGCGTCCCGAACGCCAGCCGCTCCCCGCCCCGCAACACCGTGATCGCGGCAGCCGGCACCGGGGCGAACTCGCCCCACAGCCGATCCATCTGATCGCCGTACAGCCGGGTGGCGCTGGCCAGCAGCTTTGACGGGTCAACGAGGTGCTGCGCGCCCCGCTCGTGGACGTACACCTTCCACCCGGGATGTTCCCGGACCAGCGTGCCGCTGGCTCCGGCGTGATCGAGATGAATGTGGGTGAGCAGCAAGCCGTGCACGTCGCCGGCCCCGACACCGGCCCCGGCCAGATCCGCCATCAGGCTGGCGCGACACGAGGACGGCCCGGGATCCACAATCAGCACGCCGACGGGCGTGTCGATGGCGGCCGAGGCAATGGCCCTGGCCCGTCCCTGAAACTGCAGGTCGACGAGCCGCGTGTCCGGCGTGAGTTGCTCGATCATGTGCGCGATCTCCCCGTCTCGGGATCTCAGGACCCGGAAAGGAATAACCATACCATCTTGGGTGTCGAGGCACCCGGATCGCCAGGCGCGAAACGCGAGAATACCGGGAGTATTTGAGCGTTGACCAACGCCGCGGGGCGGGAGGCATCGGCGGCCAGGCTGCGAGGGTGATTCCTTTCCGGGTCCTGACTTCCAGATCGCTATACTTGTCTGAGATGGCAGAACAGCGACCGGCCCCGGATCGTTCGGTGCTCGAGAAGACGTTGGAGCGGATCCGCGAACCGGAATTGTTCAGCGTCATCCTGCTCAACGACGACTACACCACCATGGAGTTCGTCGTGCAGGTGCTGGAATCGGTGTTCAACAAGGGGCCGGCTGAGGCGTTCCGGATCATGATACAGGTCCATACTCAGGGCCAGGGGCTGTGCGGCGTGTACCCCTGGGACATCGCCGAAACGAAAGTGGCCACAGTCCACGATCTGGCCAAGGACTGCGGGTTTCCGTTGCGGGCCAGCATCGAAAAGGCGTAGGCCGGGGGTTGGCGCGCCGCGCCGCGCGAGTCGCTATACTGTACGCACGTTCGGCCGGCGGCTGGACGCGAAGCAGGCGTGATGCCGGGACCGAATGCGCCGGCAGCGCCGGTGGGCAGAGAAAGGATCGCACCCGTGTTCAGCAGCTCGGTCGAGATGCTTCTGCACGTGACCTATCGAGAAGCCGTGTCGCGCCGCCACGCCCACCTGACGCTCGAGCACCTGCTGTACGTGATGGCTCACGACGTGGACGGCGAAAAGATTCTCGCGGCCTGCGGCGTCGACTTGCCCCGGCTCCGGCGCGAACTCGACGTCTTCCTCCGCGACCGGATCGAACAGCTTCCCGCCGCGACGGACCGCGAGCCGGAACAGACGCTCGCATTCAGGCGAACGCTGCAGGCCGCCGTTCTGCACGTGCAGAGCGCGGGTCGTGAAGAAGTCCGCGCCGGCGACGTGCTCGCCGCGTTGATGCAGCAGTCGCGCGCCTATGCCGCCACGCTGCTGGGCGCGCACGGGGTGACGCGGCTCGACATCCTCAACTTCATTTCGCACGGGGTGACCAAGGTGCCCCAGCCGCCTCAGGCGGCTCCCGAAACACCGCCCTCCGGTGACGGGCAGGATCGCCAGCACGACGAGGCGCCGGCGACCCCGGCGGACCCGCTGGCCGCCTATGCGCAGAACCTGACCGAGCGCGCCAAGGCCGGCAAGCTCGATCCGCTGGTGGGACGGATGACGGAACTCCGGCGGACCCTGGAAATCCTCTGCCGGCGCCGCAAGAACAATCCGGTGTTTGTCGGCGATGCGGGTGTGGGCAAGACCGCGCTGGCCGAAGGGTTGGCGCAACACCTGCTCGACCCGGACGTGCCCGAGCCGCTCAAAGGCGCCGAGATCTATTCGCTCGACACCGCCGCCCTGCTGGCCGGAACGCGGTTCCGCGGCGATTTCGAAGAGCGCTTCAAGGCGGTCATCGCGGCGCTTCAGGCCAGGCCGTTGCCCATCCTGTTCATCGACGAGATTCACGCCACCGTGGGCGCCGGCGCGACCACCGGAGGCACGCTGGATCTGGCCACGCTCATCAAGCCGGTGCTCACCTCCGGCGAGCTGCGCCTGGTCGGATCCACGACGTTCGAAGAGTTCAAACACATCGAGAAAGATCGCGCCCTCGCCCGCCGCCTGCAAAAAGTCGTGGTCGACGAGCCGTCGCTCGAAGAGAGCGTGCAGATCCTGAAAGGGCTGCGCAGCCGGTACGAAGATCACCACAGCATTCGCTACACCGACGAGGCCCTCGACGCGGCCGCCAAGCTGGCCAAGCGCCACCTGCGCGATTACAAACTGCCCGACAGCGCCATCGATATCATCGACGAGGCGGGCGCACGCCTGCGACTGACCGCCCCGCTGGCCGACGCGGGCCCGGAGCCGCGAACCGTGTCGGCCGACGACATCGAAATCGTCGTCGCCCGCATGGCCCGCATCCCCGAAAAACAGGCGAGTTCCTCCGATCGAGAGCGGCTTCGTACGCTCGACGAATCGCTGCGACGCGTGGTGTTCGGGCAGGACGAAGCGGTGGGCCTGGTGACGTCGGCGATCAAGCGGTCGCGCGCCGGACTCGGGCAGCCGGAGCGCCCGGCAGGGTGTTTCCTGTTCACCGGCCCCACCGGCGTTGGCAAGACCGAACTGGCCAAGCAGTTGGCCATCCACCTGGGCAACGAGTTCGTTCGCTACGACATGTCCGAGTACATGGAGAAGCACGCCGTCGCCCGGTTGATCGGCGCACCGCCCGGCTACGTCGGATTCGAACAGGGCGGCCTGCTGGTGGACGCGGTCCGCACCCATCCGTTTGCCGTGGTGCTGATGGACGAGATCGAGAAGGCCCACCCTGACGTGTTCAACATCCTGCTGCAGGTGATGGACCACGCCACGCTGACCGACAACATGGGCCGCAAGGCCGACTTCCGTCAGGTGATTCTCATCATGACGTCGAATGCGGGTTCGCGGGAGATGAACGCGTCGCTCATCGGATTCGGGACCACCGGCGCGGCCGCTGGCACCACGCGCCACAAGACGCAGAAACTGCGGGCCCGCCAGGCGGTCGAAAAGATCTTCAGCCCCGAGTTCCGCAACCGGCTCGATGCGACGGTCAACTTCAACCCGCTCTCGGCGGCCGTCATGGAGACGATCGTCGAAAAGTTCGTCATGCAGCTCGAAGCCCAGCTGAGCGAACGGCGCGTGGCGATCACGCTCGAACCCGAGGCGCGGAACTGGCTGGCCCAGAAGGGGTACGACCCGCAATACGGCGCGCGGCCCCTGGCCCGGGTCATCCAGACCGAGGTACGCGACAAGCTCACCGACTCGATCCTGTTCGGTCCGCTCGAGCACGGCGGCACCGTCCGCATCGGCTTGGTGGACGACGCGCTCGCATTCGAATACGAATCGGCGGCCCTCGCTCAGGCTCCAGCCGTTACGCCAACCACGGTTGCGTGAGCGGGGAAACACATGATGAGACGATCACCTCGGATCGCTGTCGCACTCGGACTCGGCGCCGCCATCGGACTCGCGTGCGCGGCTGCGGTGGTTTCCGCCAGACAGGCTCCGGCTGGTCCCCAGACCGCCGGGCCGGGAAAGGCCGCCCGCGTGGACAAGGCCAAATACGGTGTGACGAAGGATGGCGTCGCCGTCGACGTCTATACGCTGACCAACGCCAACGGCGTGGTCGCCAAGGTCATTACCTTCGGCGCGTTGCTGACCGAGCTGCGCGTGCCCGATCGCACCGGTGCGCTGGCCGATGTGGTGCTCGGATTTTCCACCCTCGACCGCTACGAGGGCGTCCACCCGTACTTCGGCGCCACGGTAGGACGCGTGGGGAACAGAATCGCCAAAGGCAAATTCAGGCTGGGGGGCCAGGAGTACACGCTGGCCGTCAACAACGCGCCCAATCACCTGCACGGCGGCGTCAAGGGTTTCGACAAGAG
>Ga0194060_10002640_pt1 | contig 12746 bp, 8 predicted proteins | sample SepL225m_MetaG_FD_163427 | JGI IMG/M metagenome (GOLD analysis project Ga0194060, IMG submission 163427) | Anoxic zone freshwater microbial communities from boreal shield lake in IISD Experimental Lakes Area, Ontario, Canada - Sep2016-L222-5m | ecosystem: Environmental > Aquatic > Freshwater >... | reverse complement strand
CAGGTCCCCAGTGCCTCTGGCATCAAGGTATGGTTGGTATAGGAGACGGCCTCGTGCGTGACGGTCCAGGCGGCGTCCCATTCCAGTCCATGCTGGTCCAGCAACAAGCGCATCAACTCGGCCGGTGCCAGTGCCGGATGGGTGTCATTCAGGTGGATGGCGTTGGCGCGTCCCAGTTGCGTCAGTCCGCGCCCTTCGCGCAGGTGACGCGCCAAGACATCCTGCAGCGAGGCGCTGACCAGAAACGCTTCCTGCTTCAAACGCAATTCGCGTCCGGCAACCGTGCTGTCATCCGGGTAGAGAACCCAATTCAGGACATCGGCAGCAACGCGGTGGCTGGACGCCGCCAGATACTCGCCACGACAAAAGGCGGCGAAATCAATGGCACGTTCGGCGCTGGCATGCCACTGCCGTAACGTGGAGACACGCTCACTGTTATGTGCCGGCACAATAAAGTCGTAGGCCTGCGCAATGATTCTTTCAGCAGGCACCCAATGTCGTCCGCTGCCGTTACCCTCCACGTGGCCACCAAATCCGACGGCGTAGCGCACCTCAGGTCGAAATACTTCCCAATTGTTACCCCAGCGCATCCAGTCGTCCGGTGATTCGATCTGCCGGCCATCCAGAATTTGCTGGGCAAACATGCCGTACTGGTAACGCAAGCCATAACCAAACGACGGCAGACCCAACTCGGCGAAAGCATCCAAAAAACAAGCCGCCAGTCGACCCAGGCCACCATTGCCCAGCGCCGCGTCGTTCTCAAGTTCCAGCACTTCCGACAACTGCAAGCCGCTGGCGGCGAGCTGCCGCCGGGCGTCGCCCTCCAAACCGAGCGCCGCCAGCGCGTTGCCCAACGCGCGGCCCATCAGGAATTCCATCGACAGGTAATGCACCCGACGCACGGTACCGCTACCCACCAGATTACTGTCCTTTGACTGGGTGCGCGCCCAACGCTGCGCCAGCAGAGCGTGCATTGCCGGCGCCGTCGCCACGGCGCGCAAAAGGGTGTCTCGATCAGATACCAGTGAAGATTCGAAGTTCATGATGAAAACTATGTGGTCAATGTAGTTAAATTACATTGAATAAATCATGACGACTATGGTAACAACAAATTTGAATGCAATTCAGTTCAAGCCATGCCTGACTTTTCCGTTGTAATACTACATACATTAACTGTATACTTAACTAAAATTTAGTGTCAGTCACCCTGATTGGCACGTCGAGGTGACCCAAGCTTCCAGCGAGCCACTTCGATTTCCAACAAGAGACAAGCGCCTCACCTCCATCGTGTGAGCGCAGAGGTGAACTATGGCGGATGTCAAGCTTTCAAAAGTCAGCAAATCGTTCGGCAGCAACCTGATCCTGAACCAGGTTGACTTGGAGATTCGCGACGGTGAGTTCATGGTCTTCGTCGGCCCATCCGGTTGCGGAAAATCGACCTTGTTACGTGTCATAGCCGGACTGGAAGACATCACGCAAGGCGAGTTGGAGATCGGCGGCAAACGTGTCAATGATGTGCCGCCATCGGAACGCGGCATCGCCATGGTGTTCCAGTCTTATGCACTCTATCCGCACATGGACCTGTACGACAACATGGCCTTCGGGCTCAAACTCGCCGGCGCACAAAAGGAGGAGATCGATCGCGCCGTTCACCAGGCCGCCAAAATCCTCAATATCGACCATCTGTTGTCGCGCAAACCCAAGGACTTGTCGGGCGGGCAGCGCCAACGGGTAGCCATCGGTCGTGCCATCGTACGCAAACCAGAAGTGTTCCTGTTTGACGAACCCTTGTCGAATCTGGACACCGCACTGCGCGTGCGCATGCGCTATGAATTTGCCAAGTTGCACGAAGAGTTCAAGACCACCATGGTCTATGTCACGCACGACCAGGTCGAAGCCATGACGCTGGCCGACCGCATCGTCGTGCTGTCGGCAGGACGCATTGAGCAGGTCGGCTCGCCGCTGACGCTGTACGAATACCCCGACAACCTTTTTGTGGCCTGTTTCATTGGGTCTCCAGGCATGAATCTGATCGACGGCGAAGTCATGCAGACCAGCCTTGAGAGCACCACCATACAACTGCTGGGCGGTGAAGTGATCCGCTGCAATGTTGACGCATCGAGCGCGCGCATTGGCGACAAAGTGAAATTGGGCGTGCGCCCAGAACACCTGCGTACCGGGGTGGCCGACAACGCGTTGCGGACCCAGGTGACTTTTGTCGAGTCACTGGGTAGCATCACTTATGCCTATTGCAGCAACCCCGGCAGCACCGAGGTACTGACCGCCGCCATCGATGCACAGACGCGGGTTCGCGGCGGTGACGCGTTGCTGCTGGGTGTGCCGCCGGAATGGGCTTACCTTTTCGATGCCCAGGGACGAGCCTTTCGCCGTCATTCAACATCGGAGCAGCGCCGTGCCGCGTGAGGTGGGGATCGTCAGGATCACGCTGGCGTCACTGGCCGTTGCTGGCGCCGCGATATTGCCTACAACCAGCTTCAGCAGCACGACGCCGCACCTGTTGGTCTGGATCAATGGCGACAAGGGTTACAAGGGACTGCAACAAGTGGGGGACGCGTTCAGCAAGGTCTCGGGCGTCGAGGTGATCGTGCAACACCCGGAGGGGGCGCCCGACAAGTTCCAGTCCGCCGCCGGAGCCGGTAAAGGCCCCGACATCTTCTGCTGGCCGCACGACCGCGCTGGCGAGTGGGCCAAGTCGGGACTCATCGTGCCGATCAAGCCACCGCGACGCATTCGCGACGAGATCGAGGCATCGGCCTGGTCGGCCTTCACCTACCAGGGCAAGGTCTGGGGCTATCCCCTGTCAATCGAGGCCATCGGACTCATCTACAACAAGGCGATAGTGAAGACGCCACCGGCCAGTTTTGAGGAAGTGATCGCACTCGACAAGACCCTTTCAGCGCAAGGCCGACACGCCATCATGTGGGACTACAACAAGTCGTTCTTCACTTGGCCACTGCTGGCTGGACCCGGCGGCTTCATCTTCGGGCGCACCGCGCAAGGCGATCTGGACCCTAAGGTGGTAGGCGTCAACGCACCCGGCGCATTGCAGGGTGTGGAGATGCTGGCGCGCCTGATTCAGGACGGCCACATGCCCAAGGGTGCGCGCTATGCCGAGATGGAGAGCGCCTTCAACCGCGGCCAGATCGCTACCATGATCAGCGGACCCTGGGCCTGGGACAACCTGCGCAAGAGCAACATCGACTTTGGCGTCGCCCCCATCCCCAGCATCGGCGGCCACGCGTCCAAACCGTTTGTCGGCGTGCTCGGCTGCATGATCTCGTCGCCCAGCAAGGTGAAAGACATCGCGCGCGAGTTCATCGAAAACCACCTGCTGCGCGTCGATAGTCTCAAAATCATCTCGGCTGATGTGTCACTGGGCACACCGGCCAACAAGGCGTATTTTCGGGAATTGTCGGCCGACCCCAACATCCGGGCCACCATGGCCAACGCGCTGGCCGGCGAGCCGATTCCCAACATTCCGGAAACCGGCCGCTTCTTTCCGGCCATGGACGCCGCGCTGGAAGCCGTCACCAACGGGCGTCAGTCGCCCAGGGATGCGCTGGACGGTGCCGCCGCGCGCATGCAGGTGAAATGAAATGAAACACACGCATCACTGGCTCAAGTGGCCGCTGCTGGCCTTGCTGACACTAGGATTGCTCTGGCTGGTGTTTGGCATCTACACGGCGGGCCAAGCTCTGTCGGCGGTGGCGGTGCTGACTTTTGGCGCCCTGGCCTTGTACGTATACGCCTCGGCACGCACGCTGGCCTGGCGTTACCTGTTCCCGGGCGTCGCCGGCATGCTGGTGTTTATAGCCTTTCCGTTGCTGTACACGGTGCAGATCGGCTTCACGAATTATTCGGCCAGCAACCTGTTGGGACTTGAGCGCTCGCGCGCTTACCTGCTTGACCAGGCCACGGTCGACGAGGATCAGGCGCTGAACTTCACCTTGCATGCCGAGGGCTCTGCCTTGCGACTGCTGTTGACACCACCACAAGGCGCCACCGGTGCGCGCTTCCTCTCGCCGCCGCTGTCGCTGGACAGTGCCGGTGCCGAGCGCAAAGCGGTGCCAATGCAGACCCTGCCGGACAACAGCGCGATGCTGGCAGCCCCGCTGCCGCTGCGCGAGGTACTGGCTTACCGCGATGCACTGATGAGTCTGAAACTTGAGTTGCCCGATCACCGAGTGCTGAGCTATGCCGGTGTGCATGAATTCGGCACCATCGAGCCGCTGTGGCAAAACAATGCCGATGGTTCGCTCACGCAACTGGCGACCGGTACGCTGTACCGGCCCAACCAGGCGACCGGCTTTTTCGAAAACCCACAAGGTGAACGAGTCCAGCCAGGTTTCCCGGTCAGCATCGGCTGGGCCAACTACACACGCATGCTGTTCGACGCCGACATGCGGGGGCCGTTCATCTCGATTTTCATCTGGACAGTTGTCTTTGCCGGCCTCACCGTGCTGTTTTCCACCGCACTGGGCATGACACTGGCCGTGTTGCTGAACTGGGAGGCCTTGCGTTACCGAACCTTGTACCGGACCCTGCTGTTTCTGCCCTACGCCGTGCCCGGTTTCATCTCGATCCTGGTTTTCAAAGGCCTCTTCAACCAGAACTTTGGTGAAATCAACGCCATCCTGGACGCCGTCTTCGGCATTCGTCCGGCCTGGTTCGCCGATCCGACTCTCGCCAAGGCCATGCTGCTGCTGGTCAACACCTGGCTTGGCTACCCCTACATCATGGTGTTGTGCACCGGTTTGATCAAGGCCATTCCGGCCGACCTGTACGAGGCGTCTGCCATTGCCGGCGCCAAGCCGCTGACCAACTTCTTCAAGATCACCGTGCCACTGATTGCGCGGCCGCTGACGCCGCTGCTGATCTCGGCCTTTGCCTTCAACTTCAACAACTTCGTGCTGATCTCGCTGCTGACCGACGGCCGGCCCGACTACCTGAACACCAAGTTGCCGGCCGGCACCACGGACATTCTGGTGTCCTACACCTACCGCATCGCGTTCACCGATGCCGGCGCCAATTTTGGCCTGGCCGCAGCCATCTCGACCCTGATCTTTTTGATGGTGGCCTTGCTGTCGCTGGCCAACCTGAAGTTGAGCAAGTTAAACGACTTAAAGAGGAATTGACGCCATGGCCATCGTGACCGGAAAGAGCCAGCGCTGGCGCATCACAGCCGCCCACGTCGGGCTGTGGCTGCTGATCGCTGTCACCCTGTTCCCGCTGCTGTCAGTGATCTCGATCTCGCTGCGGCCGGGCAACTTCTCGACCGGCTCGCTGATCCCGACCGAAATCAGCCTGGAGCACTGGAGGCTGGCCTTGGGCTTTGCCTATACGACGTCCGACGGCACCCTGGTCACACCGCCGTTTCCGGTGCTGCTGTGGTTGTGGAACTCGATCAAGATCGCCAGCATTTCGGCGCTGCTGATCGTGGCCATCTCCACCACCGCCGCCTACGCCTTCGCGCGCATGAAGTTCGCCCACAAAAGCACCATCCTCAACAGCATGTTGCTGCTGCAGATGTTCCCGGTGGCGGTGGCACTGGTTGCCATCTATGCCATCTTCGAAGGGCTGGGCTCCTACATTCCGTGGCTGGGTATCGAAACCCACGCCGGCCTGATCGTCGCCTACCTGGGTGGCGTGGCGATGCACATCTGGACCATCAAGGGTTACTTTGAAACGATACCGACAGAGATCGAGGAATGCGCCAAGGTGGACGGCGCCACGCACTGGCAAGCTTTCCGCCTGGTGCTGCTGCCGATGTCGGTGCCGATCCTGATGGTGGTGTTTGTGCTGGCCTTTATCGGCACCATCATCGAATACCCGGTGGCTTCGATTCTGCTGCGTGAAGAGCCCAATCTGACACTCGCGGTCGGCTCCAAGTACTACCTCTATGAACAGAAGTACCTGTGGGGTGACTTTGCGGCGGCGGCTGTGCTGTCGGGCCTGCCCATCACGCTGGTTTTTCTGGCCGCCCAGCGCTGGATTGTGTCGGGTTTGACCTCTGGTGGTGTGAAGGGGTGAACCGGGTTCTGTTGGCCTGCTGCGCTGCCCTGCTGCTAGCCCAGAGCGAAACGCACGCCGCACCCGCCGACACCGAGACTGCCTGTCGACCTGACCCTTTGGGCGCTCGCACGCTGTACCTGCGTGGCAGCTTTAACAGTTGGAACGCGGCAGACGCCCAGAAATTCACCTGGGCCTGCAACCGGTATGAACTTGTCACCCGCATCCTCGGACAACACACATTCAAGCTCGCTGACGAGGGCTGGTCGGCTGATGCCGACTTTGGTCGCGGCCAAGCAGCGGAACAATTGACCATCAAGGGCCCCGAACTTCAACAGCTTTTCAATGGCGCGCATCGCTTCACCATGACCATGGACACCTCCAACAGCAACCCCGCCCTGCGCATCGAAACCTGCCCGGCTGACGCGCCGCTGGGTCAGACCACACTCTACCTGCGCGGCAGCATGAACAACTGGGCAGCGCTTGACAATTTTGCGTTCCAGTACAGCTGTGATGCTTACTACCTGAACGTGAACCTGCCAGCGCGGCATGAATTCAAGATCGCCGATGCTTCCTGGCAGGATGCCAGCAGCTTCGGCAGCGCCAGCAACGCGGAGCTGGTAGCTGGCGGCACGGGCAATCTGTCGCACACTTTCACTGGTGAACACACGATCAGGCTGGCTTTCCCCGGTGGCCGGCCGCAGCTCGGCATTGGCGCCAAGACTTTTGCCGACCCCAGCGCCCGCCGCGTCACCAACCCGGTCGCCCTGAGCCTGCGCTTCGACTCGCGCGCTGCCGCCGACAAGTCGCCGTTCGGCGCCAGAGCCGCCGGCAGCACGTTTGATTTTGGCGTCAGCGCACTGCCGGGCGTCAGCAAACTCACGCTGGTGGTCGAGAAGCGTAAGCTGGAAGGCAATCAGGAGCTGCTGGCCTACACCGAAGTAGCACGGCAGGCGATGACAAGCAGCACACGCGGCGCGCTAGAGCGCTGGAGCACCCGCTACCGGTTCACCGATGTCAGCGTTTACGGCTACTGGTTCGAAGCTGAAATTGAAGGCAAGATATTTGTCTACCAGAACAACCATGACCCGGTGTTCTGGACGCGCGAAAAAGGTTCCGGCGGTGTTGGCGAAGTGGCTGACAAACCGACCTCAACCGGAACCATCCGGCGCTTTCGCCAGACCATTTACGCGGCCGATTTCAAAGTGCCGGACTGGGCACCCGACATCGTTTACTACTACATCTTTCCGGAGCGTTTTCGCAATGGCGACCCACGCAACGACCCGCAGCCTGGCGTCGCCCGGTACCACAACACAACCGTCGAATTGCACCAGAACTGGCTCGACAAACCGTGGAAGCCAGGTAGCGGGGATGGCTCTGACAATGTCTACAACAACGACTTCTTCGGCGGCGACTTGAAGGGCATTATCGACAAGCTCGACTACATCTTGGACCTGGGCGCCAACACGATTTACATGACACCGGTATTCAAGGCTGCCAGCAACCACAAGTACGACACGGCCGACTACAAAAACATCGACCCGGCGTTCGGTAGCAACGAGGACTTTGTTCTGCTCACGAAAGAAGCAGCAAAGCGTGGCATCCGCGTCATCACCGACACCAGCTTGAACCACACTGGCAGTGACTCCATCTACTTTGACCGCTTTGGCAACCACCACTCAAACGGCGCATTCGAGGGCGGCAAGATTCGCGCCGATTCACCTTACTCCAACTGGTACACCTTCGACGCCAGTCAAGCGGAACCGAACAAGCAGTACAAAGGCTGGGTTGGTGTGACCGACCTGCCCGAGCTAAACAAGGCCTCACCGGCGTTTCGCCGATACGCCTACGGCGACCCTGACTCGGTGATGAAACTCTGGCTGGACCGCGGCGCCGCTGGTTGGCGCATGGACGTCGCACCCTGGGTGCCGGATGACTTCTGGCGCGAGTGGCGCAGCGCCATCAGGCAGCACCGCCCTGACGCCCTGACGGTGGCCGAGACCTGGTTCGACGCCTCCAAATATTTCCTCGGCGACATGTTCGATTCGACGATGAACTACATCTTTCGCAACACGGCGCTCGAATACGCGGCTGGCGGCAAGGCCAGCGAGTTGTATCGCAACATCGAGTTGATGCGTGAGGCCTATCCGCCCCAGGCCTTTTATGCATTGATGAACCTGCTCTCGACGCACGACCAGGCGCGCAGCCTGCACTACCTGGGTTGGCGTGAGGACAAGGCAGACGCCAGCGTCATTGCCGACGCCAAACAGCGTCTGAAACTTGCCATGTTCTTTCAGATGACTTTCCCCGGCGCACCCGCTGTCTATTACGGCGACGAGGTCGGCGTGACCGGCGGCGACGATCCCTACAACCGCGCACCCTATCCCTGGGCCGACCAGGGTGGTCAGCCCGACACCGAATTGCTGGCGGAGGTCAAACGCCTGATCAAACTGCGTAACGATAACCCGGTGCTTCGCCGTGGTTCGATCGGGGCGCCGCTGCTGCTCGATACGCATGTCATCGTGCTGGGCAGGCAACTGGGTGACAAGGTCGCGATCAGCGCTACCAACAACGCCCAGCTCCCCAGAAGCGTGACGCTAGAACTGCCTGAAAACTTCAAGGTTGCTTCGTTCACCGATGCCATAACCGGCACCAGCATTCAGGCGATCAAGGGCAAACTGACATTCAACATTCCGGCACTGTTCGGCACGCTGCTGATCAGTCCTTGAGCCTTGACGCACTACCCGATCAAACCATGCAAACAAGAGCTTTTGGCAACACCGGCCTGAGCGTCACACCGCTGGGCTTTGGTGCCATGCATCTGAACGACCAGCGCGTCAGCGAAACCGACGCAGGTCGCCTGCTCAACGAAGTGCTGGACCTGGGGGTCAACCTGATCGACACCGCACGCGGCTATGGGCTCTCGGAGGAGCGCATCGGCCGGCATCTGGCGCATCGGCGCCACGAATATGTGTTGTCAACCAAGGTCGGCTACGGCATTGCCGGCGTGCCGGACTGGACCTACGCCTGCATCGTGGCTGGCGTGGAGGCCGCGCTGGCGCGTATGCGTTGCGACTACCTGGACATTGCACACCTGCACTCCTGCCCCTTGCCCGTCCTTGAGCAAGGCGAGGTCATCACCGCGCTGGAGGACTGTGCCCGCGCCGGCAAGCTGCGGGTGGTCGCTTATTCAGGCGATAACGCCGAGCTGGACTGGAGTATTGCCTGTGGGCGCTTCGGCGCGGTACAGACCTCCATCAACATCTGCAATCAACAGTCCATTCCGGCGCGCCTGAGTCAACTAAAAGGAAATGGCATAGGTGTGATTGCCAAGCGCCCGCTGGCCGGCGCCGTCTGGAACAGCAACCAGCGTCCCGACAGCTATTGCGAAGCGCACTACTGGGACCGCTGGAAGACCATGGACCTCGACCCGCAAGGCTTGAGCTGGAACGACCTGGCACTGCGCTTTTGCGCCTATCTGCCGGGGGTTACCAGTTGCATCGTGGGTACCGGCAAGATTGACCATTTCAAGAGCAATACGATAACGCTGGCGCAGGGTCCGCTGGACGCCGCTCTGCAGCTAAGTATTCAGGAAACGTTCGTGCGCCACGACGACGGCTGGGTCGGTTTGATTTGACCGCAGAGCTAATCGACTGGATTGACCGCAAGGTGTCGCATCGGGCGCGAGGTCACGTAATTTGCCGGGTACGATGGAGCCACCCAATGTTGCGTTTCTTTTACATGTTGCAAGGAATTAATTGTGTCTGAACTCTTGTCCTACCAAATCGATGATGGCGTCGCCACACTGACCCTATCCAACGGCAAGGCAAATGCCATTTCTCCTGATGTGATCGCGAGCTTCCATCAGGCACTGGATCGCGCAGAACAAGATGCCGCAATTGTCATCGTCACCGGACAACCGGGCATACTTTCGGGCGGCTACGACCTCAAAATCATGACTTCTTCACCAGAAAATGCAATCGCGCTGGTGACCGCAGGAAGTATGCTGGCTCGGCGCATGCTGTCTTTCCCCTATCCGATCATTGTGGCCTGCTCGGGGCATGCTGTCGCAAAAGGCGCATTTTTGTTGCTGAGTGCTGATTACCGAGTTGGCGTTGATGGCCCATTCACGATTGGGCTCAATGAAGTCAGGATTGGCATGACCATGCACCACGTTGGAATTGCGCTGGCGCGTGATCGGCTTCGTAAGTCAGCTTTTCAGCGATCGGTCATCAACGCTGAGATGTTCACTCCTCAAAGTGCAAGAGATGCAGGTTTTCTCGATGAGGTGGTGCCAGCGGAAGAACTGATGAACGCCGCCAATAGCATGGCGCAACAACTTAAGAGAATAAATTTAAAAGCACATGGAAAGACCAAGCTAAAGGCTCGAAAAGCGCTGCTCACCGAGCTTGATCTGGCGATCGAACTGGACAAGACCGCATGGCTTGCATGAGCGCAGCCTTTTTTGTATCTAAAAAGCTTAGTTGGTGGGATGTGCGGGGGTCGAACCCACGACAAACGGATTAAAAGTCCGAAATAGTGGACTTTATTGGACGTTGCCAGACAATCAATAAATATTAAATCTTCGCATTTCATTGGGAAACCGTCTAAACTAGTCCGTAAGTGTCCGATACCATCCGCCAAAATTCTGGCAATATTCTGGCAACGGAACTTGGAGGACGAATTTCCAAATGGCAACGAAAACGGTCGGACAAATCATCAAGGAAATGCCAACAGGCGTATTCACGACGCTGGAAAAGACAAACCCCATCGGCGCATTGCAGGCGCGTAAACAAAGTAACGGCACGGTTTCCCTGTTCTGGCGCTACAGTATTGGGGCAAAGAGTGAGAGGGTATCAATCGGGGTTTATGACGTAGATGCACCGCCACGAAGCCTACAGCCAACGGCAAAAGGTTTTTCAGTGCTGGCCGCTATCCATGCAGCGCAAGCACTTGCGCAGGTTCACCATGCAAATCGAGCTATAGGTGGGCGCCCTGCCCTTATCGCGGCCAAAGTCGAAGCAATCCACAAAGCCGCCAAAGCTGAAGCCGAAGCCGCCGAAGAAGCTGAAGCCGCCAAGCTTCAGGCGTCAACCTACACACTGAAGAATCTACTGAACCATTACTGTGACCACCTTGAGTCATTGAGCAGGCGGTCGCACGGTGATGCCCGCTCAATTTTCAAGCTTCACGTTTATGAGGCATGGCCGAAGATCGCAGCATTACCGGCAAATAAAGTCACTGGCGAACAGGTCGCCGATATGATGCGCGGTGTAGTGGAAAACGGCAAAGGCCGCACGGCAAACAAATTGCGCAGCTACATTCGGGCGGCATATCAAACGGCACTGGCCGCACGATCTAAGGCCAGTATCCCGCTACATTTCAAACCCTACCGCGTTACCAGCAACCCCGGCGCTGATACGGTTCCTGATGAGTCTGAAAACAAGGCAGACAAAAACCCATTGAGCACAGACGAAATGCGCCTTTACTGGCAGACCATCAAGCCAATGCCGGGATTCATTGGAGCGGTTCTACGCCTGCACCTATTGACCGGCGGACAACGCATAGAGCAACTGGTGAAACTAAAAACCAGCGACGTTAACAGCGATAGCATCACGTTGTATGACAGCAAAGGCAGGCCTGGCAAGTCACCTAGGCCACACACAGTACCGTTGATCCCTCTCGCGGCTGCTGCGCTGTTTGAATGCAAGCTGCAGGGCACCTACGCCATTTCAACGGATATTGATGGTTTCAAAAAAGACGGCACCGAAACCCACAAGGGAGACACGCACCTTGCCGCCACAACCTTGAGCAAGTGGGCGGTCGAAGCAGTGAAGGGCATGACCATTGATTCGGGATCGCAGGGCATCCCAAATTTCAAAACAAAGCGCATCCGCTCAGGGGTAGAAACATTGCTTGCCAGTGCGCGTATCAGCAAGGAAATGCGCGGTCGTCTGCAAAGTCACGGCATCAGCGGAGTGCAGGATCGGCACTATGACGGTCACGAATATATGGATGATAAACGTCAAGCTTTGATGACGCTAATCAAACTACTTGATGGCCCAGGCAAGACCAACGTAATTGCATTCAAGACAGGCTGATTCGATATCAACGTAGACTACTGTGCTGCCGTCTTGATGGTCTCGGCGCAGACCGAACATACTTTTGTATCGTCGTCCATCAGGTTCGACCTCATTGTTGGTTCTCGTTCATCGCGGGCGTTGGACCCACTCTAACAGTGGTGAGCTATGAAACTGGCTAACATCCAGTTGGCAAATCGTCTTGACTCTGTTGAATTGAACTGTTCATTGCTGTAAGGCTAATTACGCAGACCTCCTGCATATTCACCCGTGCGTGGGGGTAAAAAACCGTGGTAAGCAGCCCACTTAAGGCGTGTATTTTTTGTGCTGGTGCGGTTCATTTCATGTGCATCAGCCATGCTGGTAGCGCACAGCTTCGATGATTGCTGCTTCGTCCAGTGGCTTGATCGTGGGACAGCGCAGTACCGCCACACCGACGTTGGGTTTGGTGACGTTCACGATTTGATGCTGATGATAGACAACTGAAACGTCGATCGAGTGCGAGCGTTGGTCAATATCCCTTGTGGTCGACTCCTGAGATTGCCATTCCTGTTTGACGACCCACAAAGCCGACACAAAAAATCAGGTTGCCGGGTTGCAGTCACTGGCGAACATGAACTTCGTGCCCAATGCCGA
>Ga0194060_10002639_pt1 | contig 12753 bp, 8 predicted proteins | sample SepL225m_MetaG_FD_163427 | JGI IMG/M metagenome (GOLD analysis project Ga0194060, IMG submission 163427) | Anoxic zone freshwater microbial communities from boreal shield lake in IISD Experimental Lakes Area, Ontario, Canada - Sep2016-L222-5m | ecosystem: Environmental > Aquatic > Freshwater >... | reverse complement strand
GTATATGTAGTGCAGTGCGCAACCAATGCGACAGGCAACAAACGATGAATTGCGTGCGTTTCCCCAAAACGTCAAATTATTTCCACTGGATGCGTGGCTGGCTGCGCGACTGCTCGTAGCTGCGGCGTCCCGCCGCAGGCCGTGTCTGCGGCGTCTCGCCGCAGTCTTCGATAAGGAGTCACGACATTCCTGTCGTGTCTTCACGTAGCTGCGGCTTCCAGCCGCTGTCTTCAAATGATAGATCCAGCCCGCCCCGCCGACTCGTCACGCACCTGCGGCGTCTCGCCGTATCTGCGGCTTCCAGCCGCTGTCTTTGCCAAAATCCTTGCTATGCAGAGTGCGAGGTGGTAAATCGCGGTCATGGCAAAGGTAGAGCGCAATGATCCGTGCCCATGCGGCAGTGGTAAGAAATACAAGAAATGCTGCCTCGCGGCTGATGATCAGCGGCAGAACGCAAGCAGCGGCCCAAGGGCTGCGGGCGTGACGTTTATGTCGGATCTGGATGATCTGTCCAATAGTGTCATCGACTTGATCGAGGCCGGGGACTTGGCGGCAGCCGAAGCGGCGTGCCGCCAGTTGCAGCAGCGCTACCCTGAGCAGGTGGACGGCATTATGCGGCTGGCAGCCGTGCAAGAAGCACAAGGCGACCGCGCAGCAGCCGCTAGATCCTATCGTGAAGCGGCTGAGTTCATGCGATCCCATGAGGGATTTGAAGATGAAAGCATCGTTGACATGATTGAATCGGCAAAGCGAATGGAGGGCTAACAAGAGAGCGTGAAGACTGCGGCTGGAAGCCGCAGATACGTGACGATTCGGCGGACCGGGCTAGCGGCCTTGCGGTCAATCATCTTCTATCATTTTGCCTCCCCATCATTTTGCCTCCGACTTCAATCCCTCTTCCAATCGTCAATTTTCCAAAAAACTCCAAATTTTCCTGCCCCTAATTTTCCTGCCCAACTCTTCTCTTCTCTTCATTTCAGCTTTCAACTTTCTGCTTTCAGCTTTTCCTCTCAATCCGCCTGCGGCGACAAGTCGGCGCGCCCGGCGGTCACGCCCTACCGGATCGCCACTGATTTACCGCTTCATCTTCCTAACACTCGAAGCATGCCTGACAACCTGGAGTCTCTTCCCAGCCACCTTGATATCCAGCAACGGGTCTGCCGGCGTGGCCGTCTTGGTCATGCCGTGGCGCGTCACGCTGCCGTGCATGACCACCTCCATGACGGTGCCGCATCCCGCGTCATGGCCATAGATGGCCTTGTTCCAAGCCACCGGGTCGCCGCTCTCCCACTCGGGGATAGCCATCGCCGCAAAGCAAACCTCGTCGGGCAACGACGCTTTAAGCTCGATGATTTTCGCGGTCTTGGCTTCCGCCGGGTTGGGCGTGTAACCCACGCCCCGGAACGGCACCGACTGATTCTCACCCCCGGCCGCCAGCGCGAACTGGACGCCATCCACCTTGCCGATTTGCAGGCCATTCTCCGGATGGATCGTGAGCAACTTCGGATAGAGTTCCCTGGCGGCATCCATGGAAAGGATCGACCCATCGCGCGGGTCATAGACCCAGAGATCGGCGCGTGTGGTGGCCACTTCGATGGAGACATTGGTTTTCTGGCGAGCGGAGGAATGGTTGCCCAACAAATCCTTCACGCCCTCGGCCATTTTGTAGATGACCGCGACCACATCGAGGTATTGCGCGGCGGCCGCGGACTCCGCCATCATCTGTTTGCCGCCACTGCTCTTGAGATTGGCGACGGAGACACCGACGATCCCGCCCATGATCCGGTCCCGATACGCGCCATAGCACTTGAGCATGTGGCCGAGGTTGGTTTGCTGGTGCAGCAGCGACCGGTAGGAATTGACCAGGACTTGCGGGTGGAACCCGAAGAAGCGCCCGTGCATCTCCGGCCCGATGACGGCGGGGAAGGCCGTGGCAATGCGGAAGCGGAAGTATCCCTTGAAATCGTCCGCCTTGAGTTCTCCGAACACCGGATCATTGGCAGCGAGCATGGACACTTCGCTCTCTTCAGTTAAATGCAGCGGGCAGGCGGACGTGGGGTCATCATTCATAATTGGGTAATGGTAGGGCGGACCGGCCCGGTCCGCCGACTTTGTAGCGGCGATCACCGGTCGCCGCGCGTATCGTAGCTGCGTGCTTCCAGCCGCAGTCTTCCCGCCTCAGACCAGTCGGACTCGTCAGACCCGTCAGACCCGTCGGACTGCCCAAGAAGTGATAATGAAAAGCCGCCACGTTCTTCGTTTAGAATTTAGAATTTATAATTTAGTGCTTTCCCCGGCGGAGCCGCTAGTGCTTTCTCCACCACCATAATCCTCCGGAAACAACTGCGGCAGCAGCCCTTGGCGCGGCTCATACGGCGGCGTGAAATCCTCGCGGCGGGCATGGGCATCGCGCAGGCGTGCGGATTCCTTCGCATCATCGACCCCGAACATCTCCCTCACCGTTTGCGGCGACACCACCGCATACGTGGACGCCATGGTGGCCAGTCGGATGAGGGCATCCCCGGTGTAAAGTGGCTTGACGCTCCAGGCCGGTGTTAGGTCCGGCGCGTCCGGGAAGTTCTTCTTGAACGACGGCGAATTGAAGATGGACGCGAGGAAGCGGGAAAAATCCTCGCGGAATGCTTCCACCTGCACGCGGATGCGGTCGGTGAGAAATCCGGATAGGCCGGTGATCTGGCTATCCGTCTTGAGCAGCAGGATGGCGGCCAGCCCGCCCCAGAAGATGAGCCGTTGCAGTGCGGCATCCAACATTTCCTGCGCGAAGAACTCCTTGGGAAACGTGAGCCAGGCGATTTCCTGGTCGAAGTTGGTGGCCACATCGGTCTTGCCGAGGATGTTTTTCATCGCCTTGAGGATCGACTGGATCTCCGCATACTTCGCATTGTTGCGGGTGGTGCCCGCGTTGGGCCCGGAGGAAACCCCGAAGCCCTTCTTGGTGTGGCGGATGATTTCACGCCGACTCCATGCGCCATTCCAATCGCCCACCCGCACCGCCTCGATGTAGTCCAGATCATCCAGAATGGAGGTGATCGACGGGGCTTGGATCGGCTTGCCGCTCTTGCCCGCCTTCATCACCGAAAAATCATAGCCGGAGTCATCGCCCTTGACCACGACCAGCCGCTTGCCGCTGAAAATGCAATCCCACATCCTGGCACCCAGCACGGGCTTCAATTCCCCGGCGATTTTAGGGTCACGCGGGACAGTCACCTCGATGCGCGGCACGCCGCCCACGACCGAGTATTCCACCTCATCCACGTCCGGGATCTCGATAATCGGCAGGGTGCCCGGCTCGGCATCCGTACGCCAGAACGCCACCACCGCATCCGACACCAGCCATTCCTCCAGAATGTCGTCGTGGATTTGCTTGAATGGATACGACCCCTCGGCGGCCCACTGTCCGGCCGCCGGATCGGCGAAGCGGAAGCCGCTGCCATACAAACCCTTGTTGATGCGGTGGACCGTCGCTGCAAACCAGTTCCGCTCCACCACGAGCCGCGCGATCTTGCCCAGCGGCCGACGCCCTAACGCATACCAATTCACGCGGAACTTTTGCGCGTCGAGCATTGTCTTGCCACGGGTGAAGGGAATCCCCGCGGACCGGATATTCTCCGGCGTGAGCGGCATCCCCGACGCCAGCAAATCAATCGCCTGCGCTACCAGCCGCTCGGCGGACTTGTTCACGCGGGCGGGCGTGGCCTTCGGCGTTGCTGGTGTGGCGGGGAGTTTCTTGGCAGACATCGCCAAAAGGCGTTTTCATCGTGGCGGTCTTTTGTCAATATCTAGTTTCGCTCGGCAAAACAGAGAGTCATTGGTCAATAGCCAATGGTCATTGGTGAAGAGGAGAGATCACGGGCCCTTCCAGTTGGGTGGCGCACCCTTCCAGGGTGCTGCCTCACGCATCCTGCGGGAGGTTCTTCATCTTCAAAGGCCAACTTGGTCAACGGCAAGCACACGGCCACGACCATCAGCAAAGTTGAGAAACTGATCAAGCAGGCGTAATCCATGGGCACCGACAGCGAAGGGCACCTTGAGTTGGGCTATCGCACTGGATGCAGAGATTTTTTGGCATTGACCAAAGCTTGCGCACGCAGCCACTCGGCGTGGCCGGGAGTTGAGAGGAGCGCAGATTTAGCCTTATCGAAAATGGCCTGTTGCTGCTCGTCCATACCGCCATGGGTTCGCAGGGTGCCTACGCACGACGCTTTAGAACCAATGCCATTACAAGTGCGAGTATAATCACGATCCCAACAATTATCCAGGCCCAATAATCGTTAGATTGCTGCACAACGGGTGTGACCAATTTCTCCGATTTTGGTGCAGAGTTGTTCTGGACAGCGGGAACATCGGGAGGAATGGGTTGTGCTGCATTAGGCGTTTCCTCCACTGGCTGCGGGACCTGAGGTGAAGGTCTCTTTCGTGCAACAATGTCTTTCACAGCAATAACCTTGTGCGGTGGATTCTTGAAGTATTCATCGGGCATCGGTGTCCCTACCGTGCGCTTGAATGCCAATTCGAAGATTCGTTGATCGTCGGCGTTTGAATAATCAAGCGTGCGCAGCTCATCTAACACCGATTTACCATCAGCAAAGCAATACCGCACAAGTATACCACCACCTTTACCTGGCCAGAGAGTTATCAGGCCACCTGAGGGGTTAAGTCCCGGCACTTTTCCAACCCGTAAAAAGTCTTCCCTGAACTGCACATTGTCGATCCGATAATAGAGTCCGCCATTATTCAAAACGTATGCAGTCCAAGAAGCCCCGCCCTTGGACCCAGCACTATTGTATCTAAGAAATACCGCTAGTCGTCCAGAATCATCCAGATCCAAATCACGGCGCAGCACCTCATCCTTCTTGAGGATTCCGAACTCAGCACATACCGAGTCAGATGTGTTAATGTAATCAACCTCGGGGTCTGTTACAAGGGGATGAATCTGTGCAAATGCGACGCACCTAACGATCATAAACATCAAGGCGAATGTGATATAATGTTTCATATTAACCTCCGTTGTATTGATTCATTATCTCGTGGACATAGGGTTGGTTCTTACTAGGAGCGTTTGGAAGATCCAATGACCATCTTTGCCCAGACGGTTGGGTTGGGTCGAAGTGAAGCAGTCTGGAGTTGGACCGGCCTTGTGGGCCGTTATACCATGTCAAAGCGAGAACATCGCGGCCTGAAATGGAACGACCCTTGATTGTGAACTGCGGTTCTTGAAAAGTGCTCACATTATTTCTTTGCACCGAGTCTACGTAGTTGTTAGCAGTGGTCAAATGTTCGGGATATTCGTTTTGAAGAAAGCCCATCATGTTTCCATCCCAACTCCAAGTTTCTTCAGTGGTAACGGGATGTCCACTCGAAGAGTCACGTTGAAACAATCCCCACCCGTCACCCTCACTTGACGCATAGAAGGGTTCACCTTGCCCCCCGTGTACTCCAACACCGCCGTTGGCGAGGCCATTGGCAAACTGATTATAGGTGCCGCTTGAGTCGGCGGTTTCATGCTTCGCAATCGCCCATGCATACCAAATTGAGCCTTGATTCGCTATAATGTGAGCCTTGCATCTGGTGTCGTCGGGATTCTCACCTCTGATTTTGAAAGAAACCGTGCCGTCGCACGACGATCCACCCGTTCCAGAGTAAATTTTGTAATACACTTTTACGTTACCTCCAAAGAACTTTGTGGCACCGTTTGCCACAGTCTCCCATATTCTCCAAGGTTCAGAACCTGTGGTAAAGATGCGGGGCTCTTCTTTGACAATGTCGGGTATGTTCAAATCATCTCGGCTATTTCTGCGGGGATAACGGTTTTCTAGATTCCACTCGACCTGAATGGTGGCCGGCAAACCACTGAGGCGAGCTTCAAGTTTCGGCATGTCGGGTTTCTCACTGCTGCCGTCTGGTTTATGACCCTTAATCCATGCTGTACTCGAAATGAATTGATTGTTGGATGCATCCCTTATCACCACCGGAGCGATCAGAATCAAGGTCTTGTTTCCGGAGCCTGGATTACTCGCGTCATCGGCCAGTGCGACGATGGCACCTCCGCCGTTCATAGCATATGCGCGGAGGTTGGTGTAGCGGGCCACGGTTCCGTCTTTCAAGTTTTCCACCAGCTTGTCGAGAGCGACTTCATGGCCGTTGCGCCAGATCGAGTGACTACCCATTAGTATTCCATTGTCAGCCACTGCCAGCACCGGGGATACGGTTGGCGAGTGTGTGGCTATGCTCCATTGGCTTCCCCTTTTCACCCATAGATCGGTACCGGCAGCCACGAGACGTGATCTGGCATAGTCATCCCGATTGACTCGACAAACGGCATTAACATCCGTCAGCCACCCTGCGCTTCCCGGTAACTCCTCCTCCACACCTGAGTCAATCGCAATCAAGCAGCGGTCGTATTGGTATGGACCTGAATAGCGTTGCCCCACCACACTGCCGCCATCTTCGACCGCCGTAAACTTGAATATCTTACCGTCAGCCTTGTAGCTCTTCTCCCATGATGGATTATTCAAATTTGGCACATCGGGAGGATTCCAGATTTTCCATTTCCTCTGGTCTGCGAGGGGCAAATCGCCACCTAACACGGCAAGCGCCCCTCCGGGACTGGCGATGGCGCGGTAGCCACTGATTATCCAATAATCATCCAATGCATAGGGATTCTCATACATGCCGACATCCATCGGCGGAGGAGCCACGGGAGTCGCGTTCCAAGTGGACGTGCCTGATATATTCCAAAGGGTGGCCACCGGCCAGGCTGAGACGCCCCCATTGCCCGTATAATTCCCCCTGCCAACCACGCTATCGCCGCATACCGCGTGAGGAAACGCATCCGCAATATCCGAAGCCTCGGGATGATATGGAGTGGCAGCTTCCATGCCCGTTTCTGTTTCCAACATGCAACTTGCGAAAGTCGATGGAGTTTTACGGATATCATACGACAACACCCCGTCTTTCCACACCCTGCAGCGATCTTGCCAGGGACCTGAACCTTCCTTAAATTTGTCGTTCCATAGCACGGTGCCCGTCTGTCCGATGGATATGGTGATAGAGGAACCTGTGGCAGCCGGCTCCATGCCGTATAACCCATTGTAGTTTTCCTGCCCCAGTACAATGACTGCGTATTGAGACTCTGGCGCGGGTCTCCAATCGACTACCGGGTCGAACGGGTCGGCGTCATCCGCATCAACGACTCCATCTCCATCGGCGTCGGCAAATCGAGAAAGTTGTCGCGAGAAGCTGGACAATCCAAGTCGATAGGACTGTATGGCTGTCCAATAATCGTCCCAGTAGCAGGTGTCAGGATCAAGGGTGCCCGCAGTAGCAAGGTAGCCCCAGCGAGTCGGGTCAAGAGCGACCAGGGCGGCAATCTCGCTGGCAATCCAATCATTCGACATGCCGGTGTTGGCGGTGTCATTATAGGGAACGAGTTGGAGAATGGCGATTTGGTTGCCTGAATCAGTGGTTGTGAGGGTGATGCGGCCGTCCGAACTGATGTGGTGCGGGATAAAAGTGTTCGGGTATAGCGAAGCGAGCGATACCACCACCGACGTAGAGATGTTTTTGATTTGCAACCCTTCAAGGCGGATCGGAGTGCCATCCTGGGTGACTTGAAATGGCGTGGGACCACTGCCAAGCATGCGCCCGTTCCTGGATGAGAGACAGACAATGGATTCACCACCAAGACCGGGCTGTTTAACAAACGTATATGCGCCGGTTGCCACGTCGAACAGGTATGTCTCAGGCCGGGCCGGGGTTGCCATTGGCCGGTACACAAGAACCTTGTCATCGTCCGAGAAGGCTTGAACCCATGGAAGGGCAGATGCAGGGAACCAATCCGCTGGCATGGGAGTGGCAGTGGTGGTGACTCCATCAGAAATCAGGACGTCACCCTCATAGTGTTCGGGTATGCCGTTGGCGGCAGCAACCAGGCGTTCTGCGGTGGCGGCTGCCACACCATGGTTGTTGATCGCTTGCCATGAGACGTCGGATGCAAGCGTGCCGACAAACACGCCTGGCTCTTGAAGAAGCAGCAAATCCGTGCTGGACTGATAGACCCGGAAGATGCCATCGCTGGAATTCAAACCACTTAAGTCCAGGGTGTCGTTTTCTTCAAGAGCGCCACCTTCCACAAGATCGGCCATGATGGTTTCAAGGTCATTCCAATTCCCAGCCGGTGCCGGGTCAACCAGTTCCCGGTCACCGTTGGCGTCCGGTGCGGTGACCAGCGCCAGGGCACTGCTCGGGTCCAGCGACGCTTGCACGACGACTGAGCCGTCATCCGCTGCCGAGTGAAAATAGGGGAATCCTCCAATTGGCAGAACCTCGATGCGATAAATCCCGGTTGGAACGGTGCCGAGTTCATATTCGCGGAGGTTGGACACATGGTCGCCATCAGCATCCGCAGCCGCGTCGGCAGGATCAAGGGGATTGAGACCCCATTTTACCTCCCATGCATCGGGCATGCCGTCTTCATCGCTGTCGGCCAGGTTTGGGTCGGTTCCAAGAACGGCCTCCTCGGCGTCCGTCAACCCGTCGCCGTCGGAATCGACGTCATCAATCTTGACGCGCCAGAAGAGTTTTTCGTCGGTGAGTTCGATGCCATATCCCCATATCGAACCGCTACCGATGAACGTCTCATTCGGGACGGCGAGCCATTCGATGAGATCGGGCGAGTAGAGCAGGGTGTATTGCTTGCCGGGAATCGTCTGCCACTCCATAAACATGGACGCTGGCGTGATAATAACGGAATCCCCGTTTTCGTCCGGTTCTGACCAAACGGCGGGGATGTTGGTGAGTTGAGGCCTGACAATCCCCTCGGGCGGGTTCGAATAGAATGGATTGGTGCCTGCGGCGGCTTCCTGCGCGTTGGACCAACTGTCGCCGTCCGCATCAGCCTGCGAGTCAAAGGACGGGCCGAAGAGTTGGCCGTTGTTATAGGTTCTTTCCCATAAGTCGCTCAGTCCATTGTTGTTAGTGTCTAAGAATGCGAATGCGGGCAGTGTTGCACAAAGCAGGGCACAGAGGGGAAGAAGGCGCTTCACTTGGCTCCTCCTTTCGCTGGTGCTGGTCTTTCAGTGCGCCAGTAGTTGAGGGTGATGTTCTTGGGGCGCGGCGGATTGGCCTTGAGTTCCGCCTCGCGTTGAAGTTGGGCACGCTCGCGGCCTTCGTAGGCGGCCTTCAGTCGGGCAAACTCATTGTTGTAGATGTCGTGGAGTGCCTGGATGGGAACAAGGACTTCCGGATCGGCGGCCGCGTCGCCAATGATCGAGAAGGTGGCTTTCCCGTCGGGAAACCGGGGCATGAGAGGGGCCTCATACGGGCGGTCGTGGGAGGCCTGGAAATCAGCCATGCTGCCGTCGATGTCCTCATAACCCCACGCCATGAACATGCTGAATGCCTGGCCATTGGCGGCGGCAAAGTCACCCATGCCGGCTAGCAGCCCGAAGTCGGCGGATGACCAGAAGCTGACTTCGCCCGTGATGGATGGCCAGTAAGTAACCAGCGTGCGCGGCGGCGAATCCTTGGTGCGGAAGACGGTGGCACCCAGAAACAGGAAATCCCATTTGGGTTGTAGCACGCCAGTTTCGGCAAGTTCTTCTTGCAAGGCGGCTTGTTCGAGGGCGGTTTGGACAGGTGCGGGTTTGGGTGGCGGTGGCAGCGCGATGGGCTTGATCCTGCGAATGGTGGTGGTGCGTCCTCCCTGCTGTTGGGTGGCGGTGGTGAGAATGTCCTTCGCGGCAACGACGAAAGGGGGTTTGGGCGGCTGCGGCGGCGGTGGGGTGCCGTCTGGCAAATCGCCCAGAATGCATGCAGTGGTGGGTGAGGCGGCCGGCGCAACGGGCTCACGAATAGTGGCGGCATCCATGACCTGGGAGCGGACGGGTGCGGTACAGGCCATGATGGCAACTAACACGAATGGGACTGCTTTCATTGATAGTGCAACCCTGATACACCAACTCTCAACTAGCGAGCAACTCAATAATCGCAATTTTTTCGACAGGGGACAGAAGAACCTGCCGCAGGATGCGGCAGGGAAGGGGAAGACATCCCGCAGGATACGGGATGAGGCACCCTGGAAGGGTGCGCCACCCAACGAAGTGTCGCCACCCAGGCAGTGTGCGCACCCCCGTAATTTCTTTTTGCAATTCCCTCGCCAGCCAGCGTCTTGGGTGATAGACCATAGGCCGTGAAACGACACTCCGGGGCGTCGGTGGGTTAAGTCGGCCGTTCCGGGCGGCACATTTCCTTGTTACACCATCGGTGGTTGTTACTGGAAAAACACCACCTGTGGCTCAATAGAACGTTCTGCCAGAAACCAATGAAACTCTTACGCGCAGCAATACTAGGGACCACGATGCTAGGACTCGCAACTGCCGACGATAAGACGATAAGCCTGGAAGGCATAACCCGGGCTAGTCAGATAATCGGCCAACTCGGCAAGCCCCTGGGCACGGTCGTGAATGTCAAAGGCAAGATCAGAATTGCCAAGCTTCCAGACAAGAACGGAAGAGATGAAGAAGTCGGACGCTATCTGGTCATCAGCCAAATTGACGACAGAAAGCTTGATACCCCCATTGAGCTAAAAATCTTCTCGAATATGCTTCTCCATGCAAAAGACGGAGATCACATCGACACAAGAGGATACGAGCGTATCATGACTCACGGAAGGCCGATAGACGTTCGGAAGGCAGTTGTCCAAGCCAGACAAAGTGAGCTTGAGTATCATCTGACTTGCTACATTGATATCGTCGAAGAATGAACCCATGCATGAACTCCACAACATCAACCCCAAATCACCTCAACTGCCCTGCGGCAGACTAGAGGCGTTCCGCAAGCAAATGGAAGCCATCTCAAGACCCGTCAAGGCCATCGTCTTCGCAATGATCTGGACGGGATTTGCTTCTGCGAATCCAGACGGTCAAGTGGACGGACACTTTTCCTCATGGAAGGATGTCCCCGGAATAATCGATGCAATTACCGAGGACAATGATGGCCGACAACTTGAGGTGCTCCACCAGCTTACACGAGTCAAGCTCGGATACCCGCAATCATCGCTGTGCTTGAGCGCTGAGGAGCACAAGCACTACATGCTTCAGACCAAGGAAAAATGGAAGCAGTGGTGGGAGTCAACTGGCAAAGCTGTATCAGAACAAAAAGAGCAACACGCCAAAGTCGACCAGCAGGCATTTCGGATCGCTTGGGACTTTCTCGGAACCAAGCAAGAGCAGCCCGATCCGATTCTACCTGTCTGGATACCAACGGCTTGGACACTTTACGTCACTTATACCAATAGCGACTACATGGGCAGGGAGAAGGAAGTGTGGATCATTGATCGGCAAGCTGCGAGTGCCAGTTTGACCAAACTTCGCGGGGATTACAGGCAGGGTACTACCTGGAATGTAGCTCTGGCAGCGCTTGACGGCTTCACACCAGAGCGGGCCGACGAAGTCCTCAAGGCACTGTGCTACCTTCATTACTATGCGCCTGCTGCAACTGAAGATGTGCCTGAGAATGTGTTGCGCCGTCTCTATTACCCGCATTCGACCCTTCACCTGAGAGACGATAAGAATCGAATTTTGTGGAATACGCAGGGATACGAATTCTGCAAAACCCGCCCCAAGTATGGCGACGGAGTATCTGGCCGGAGCTACTATTTTTTGCGGTCGGCTTTCCCGGATGGAAAAATATGGAACAAGGTATCAAAGCCTACAAGCGAACTGCTGGCACCCTATCGGATGTTCTTGTCGCTCAGCAGGCCGTACTTCTGTTCCAATGCATCTGACGTTGTTCAATTGTTTGGCCAACACGGAGGAACCCTTGAAAGACAAGCCCTGCTGGAGTGGGCCGGGAAACAGAAGGCCGCGACCAACCCCAAAATGGATTGGAAGTTGTGCTGTAGTGATTTCGGAACCGCGGCGAAAGTGGATGTGATCAATATTACCAGGATTGAATTGCAGGAGACGCTTCAGGAAATCAAAAGGATCGGAGATCGTCTGGTAACGAAGCAGGAAACTGGTCAAGGCGATGAAGACGGCAAGCCCGACGCGGACAGACTCGATGAGAGAAAACTGGATCGCTATGTTGCTGACATGCTCGCCACTGAGAAAAGCGAGAAGGTGGAGGAGCTACAGCGACACCCCAAGCCGTTACGCGACTTGATCAAAGTTGCAGAGATGCCTGATGATTCGGAATTGAAGCACCTTTCTGCTGCAATCCAGGCAATCCGAAAGAATCCTGATCCAAGATTGTTCAAGCAGTTGGTTCAGGAAATGGACGAGGGAACATTGAAGATACGCTCCCTATTGAACGATATCCTGCTGAACGAGCAGGATCTATTGGAGTTGAAGCCGTGGGAAGCCAAACAGGAGGCAATTGCGATCGGTTCATGCATTGACGCCTTGCCCCTTGCAAAGAACGGAGCGGGAGACGCTTTGGTCGAGACCCTTCTTTGCGTTTATGGAGGAGGCAAGATTGAGATCGCGGATCAGAACGGAGGGAGCAGCATCGAGGTGGCCGTGACCAAGAATGGTCACTCGTTGACACATGGGAACGCCTCTCATCCGCTCTCGTTGGAAGATGCCCAGAAGGAACTGCGACGCCTCTATAAGAAATCGGGCTCTTCAGCAGAATCTGTGGGTGAACTGCGGTTCTGGTAGATCTCCAAGTGTATGAAACAGAGAGGTTTGCAGCAGATCGAAGCTGCGGTAACCGTATGCTTTTCTCATACAC
>Ga0194060_10002638_pt1 | contig 12760 bp, 14 predicted proteins | sample SepL225m_MetaG_FD_163427 | JGI IMG/M metagenome (GOLD analysis project Ga0194060, IMG submission 163427) | Anoxic zone freshwater microbial communities from boreal shield lake in IISD Experimental Lakes Area, Ontario, Canada - Sep2016-L222-5m | ecosystem: Environmental > Aquatic > Freshwater >... | reverse complement strand
GGAGGGTATGACCAGTGCACACTTCATATATACATTATGCGTTCGCGAGGGCTAATTCGTCAAGCTCCACGGCGTCCACGGAGCGGGACTTCCGGATAATTTTTTCGGCGGTCTCCATGCCGGAACGAATGGCAACGTCCATATTATAATAGCGGAACATACCGCTTCTGCCCGTACTGTGGAGATTGCTAAAGCGGCCCAGGTAATCGTGCAGCTCGTCGGCATGCTGCAGGTAGCCGACCTCGAAGAGCGGATAGGCCTTCGGCACGCGCACAACCATGCTGTCCAGGACCTCCGTCCTGCGGATAAAGCCGAGCTTGACAAGATGGCCGATGGTTAGGTCCGCGAGCCCGGCATCGCTCATATTCCATATTGTGTCGCCTTTGAAGCTGAAAAATTCCATGACCAGCAGTGATTTGCCCGGCGGCGCCATGGCAGGGCTCCAGTTCGTCGGCTCGTGCAGCCTTCCGAACGGGATGTCCTTTTCCGGAATATAGATCCAGGTCTGGTCGGTGACCCGCTCCCGATCCACCATGACCGCAACAATCACCAGGTCCCGGAATCTGAGTTTTGCGGCGGCCTTGAGGACAGGGGCGGGCGGAGAGGGATTGAGCATGCCCACGAGTTTGGTCACGGGAATGCTGGATATAAATTCGTCGGCCTGGGCCGTAGTGGTCCGGCCCTGATTCCGGACCGTAATGTTCTCGACCCTGAAATTACGATGGTTGACGCTCACAACGCCGGTGCCGGTGAAGATGTCATTGTTCTTTTCTATCTCGTCCCGGAGCCGGTCGGACAACCGTCCGATCCCCAGCGATGGATACAGAAAGCTATCAGACAGGGTTGGCAGGTTTCTGCCGCTGAACTTGCAGAAAGCGTTTTTTACCGCGGTTGCCAGGGATAGCCCCTTGATGCGCTGTGCAACCCAGGCTGCGCTGATCCTGTCGCAGCCAATGCCCCAGACCTTTTCACTGTACTCCTTGAAATAGATATCGAACATGGAGCGGCCGAAATTGCTGACCACCCAGTCCTCGAGCGATACGTGCTCTTTATTTCGATTTGTTCTTTTGATCCGTTCCCGGGCATAATCGAGGAGTATCCCTGTTGTGGTCAGAAGGCCGAGGCCGAACATGGCATTTAACGGTTTCAGGGGATAGTCGAAATACTTATTGCGCATATAGATCTTGCTGCTGCGCTGCACAGCGATCAACTCGTTTCCCATCAGCTCTTGTACGAAGGCATTGATCTTCTCGTCCCGGGTGAAGAAGCGATGGCCGCCGAGATCAAAGCGGAAACCGTTCTTCTCGATCGTTTTCGACAGCCCGCCGACAACGGTATCGTGTTCGTACAAGCCGACCGTAAGTCCGGCATTCGTCAAGACGCAGCCTGACGAGAGGCCGGAGAGGCCGCCGCCGAGAATAATGACATCCTTTTTAAAGCTGCTCAACGTATCACCCGAGAGAATAGTTATGAATTTAGCGCAGGAGGGAAGAAAACGTTCATTACGGCCGGCCGGCAGGCAGCGATGCTCGATACCGGATGATTCCATTTGCTTTTACAGAAAAGATATTCCTTCCCGGCATCACCGTAGCCCTGATGCCGGGAAGGAATTAACTTGCAATTCCCTGTAGCCTGTACAGGGTCACCAAATTGATTCCTCTCCCTCGATGGGAGATGTTACGATACCCCGCAGTTTGCTGCGGGGAGGTTCATTTGCCGGTTCCTGCAGCTGCGGGTGCCGCTGGCGCGGCGCCGTAGCCGCCTGCCGCCGGAACTGCCGCGGAACCGTAGCCGCCTGCCGCCGGTGCTGCCGCTGAACCATAGCCGCCACCCGCAACTCCGTGACCCTGGGGCGCCTTCGCCACCACACCACGCTGCTGACTATAGATCGTCAGGAATCCCAGGATGACCACCAGAATCCCTATTATAATCATCGTCGGTTTATTCATTCTTTGTCTCCTCTTTGGTGAGGGAAAGCGGATTATCCCTTTTTGATTTTATAAATGATCTTGCCGGCTTCTTTCTTTTCCTCCATAAGGTCATGTCCCGCCTGGTCCAGCATCTGCTTGATGGTCTCCGCCGAGGAGGGGTTATCGAACACCATATTCAGGATTTCCCCGTCAGCTATCTTCTCAATGGATTTTTTGCAATAGATCTGCGGATGAGGGCATACATAACCGCACACATCGAGCAGATAGGTCCCGTCAGCGTTTTTTTCGAATTTCATTGCCATGATATACTTCCTCCTTGGATTTATATTTTTACAGCTCGTTAAAAGTTCGCCATTTCTTTTGCCATCTTCCGGTCAGACCACCAGTTGAAGAACTTGACGCCGAAAAAAGCGCCGCTTACCATACCCAGGCCGTACAACCATCCGCTCGGATCGCCGCCCGCAACGCGAATGAAGAACGCGCCAATGTTGCAGCCGAGCGCGGGCCGCGAGCCGACGCCCATCAATATCCCGCCCGTAAGGCCCCACACGATAAGCTCGCCCTTGGGCAGTTTAAACTTAAATTCGTTGCTCAGCCGCGCCATGACGAACGCGCCGAAGATGATGCCGAAGGACATCCAGAGCGCCGGGTTGCGGATCGGCTCGGGAATGCCGTTGTTCAGCCCGAAGAAAATATTGTCGTGCATGTTCCACCCGAATTTTTCGAGTATCCATGCGCCGAACTGTCCTTCCTGGCTGGTGATATACCAGTACCCGGGATCGAACACCTTGCCGCTGACAGAGAGGTCAGCAGTATGCCCCATTCTGGCCAGGAGCTCTCCGAAGTTGGTGATCCCGAACCGGAGCTGCATTCCTTTGATGACAAAGATGTGAAGGCCGGCGACGCATCCGATAATGATGCCCATCATGGTCGTTCTCTTGGAAGCGGTGATCATGGTCCAGATGCCGGCAAGCTCATCGCTAAAACCCATTGCGCCGGTCTTTGTCTTGGCCCTTTTCTTAAGGAATCCTTTTCTAATATAGAAGTAGTAGATTGTGACGAGGAGCAGCAGGGCGGGGATCAGGGCGTTTATCAGGGAGTCGGCAATGAAGTATTTGGAGATGCCCGGAAGGCCCGAAAACGCCGCGGTCTTGGACAACTGAACGACCGGCTGGTCCCACACATAGCCGGCAAGGTAGACGTCGAAGGACGAGGTCATTTGCGCAGCCGGAATTCCTTTTGACATTGCCTTGTCAAACCAGGCTTGAGGCATCATCCAGTTGAACCAGGTCACGTCGACAAAAACGGCCTGGCCTATGCAAAGGCCGAAGAACGCGGCAAGGAACGATGTTCCGTTGCCTTCGCCGATCTTGTACAGAGAGCCTGATGCGCAGCCGCCGGAGAGCACCATGCCCACGCCGAAGATCAAACCGGCAATCAGCGTGTGAATGCCGAATGGCGCGGGGTGAAACGTGCTCATATCCGTGGAAGCCAGCGTGGCCTGAATGAGGCTGAAGAAAATAAGCGCCACCAGGATACCGACGGCCATGCGCGGGACCCCTGCGGCAAACAGGTCTCGCGAAGCGGAAGCGAAGCAGAAGCGGCCGTACTGCAGCATCATGCCGTAGGCAAATCCGAACCAGATGTAAACTACTACGTAGATGTAATATGTATTCACCTGGTAGTAGAGCATACTAATGAGAATGAGCAGGCCGGTTACGCCAAAAGCCCATATCTGATTTCTTTTCTCTTCCATAATACTATTCCCCCCTATTAAAAATAGTTTGAAAGATAAAACACGCAAGCAGTTGCTTTGATCTCGTCAGGCGCCCCCCCTTCATGGTTTAATCAAGCAAAGAATTGAGTCAGTTTTCTATAAGATGGCAGGAAAAAAGTACAGGGTAAGGATAACAATCTACGCAGTTATACAGAATTCTTAAATTAAAAACAAGCGCTATTTTGTTGTGGTACGGTTGCTTAATTGCATTGTTTAGCAACAAAAAACGCCGAACAGTTGACGGGAAAGAAGTGACTGGCGCATCCTTTGAATACGGTAAGCGCTCATTTCAGAAAGGAATTATGCTGAAAATATGCGCGGCGTTAACAGGCGTTAACTGTGCTAACAGTGTTAACGGGGCTGATATATGCCGACCCCGGTGGTATGCTTAAAGATCAATTCATTGGTGCGGAAAATCCTGGCCTGTTCGTACTGTTTGCCGTTCCGCTCCAGGAACGTCGGCATGGCGTTATCCGTTGCATCGGCAATGACGACGAGGATCGAGCGTTCCGCTTCCGTGGCCGTTTCCTGATAGTAATCGGGGTTCCGGTACTCCCAGGTGAAACGGAGAGAAGAGCGTTCGAGCTCCTCGCGCGGCAACAGGATCCCGGGTTCGTATTGGTAGTGGATGCGCCTGTTCGTGAACAGATCGAGCAGCGGCACGGAAACCGCATGGTTGATAACGGGGTTCTTTGGTGGAAGCGTGATGACCTCAGCCCCGGCAATGCTGAGCGTGTCCAGATAGGCGCCGGCGTGCTTCAGGTTCACGGCGCTCATGCGCCCGGCGAGCGGAAGGTACGCGAAGAAGGCGATCACCAGCGACGTCGAAACAATGCTGTAAGCGATAAATCTTCTCAGGTTGTCCTGCTTGACTGCCTGCATGCCGTACCCTGCCATCAGCGCGACCATCGGGAACACGGGGATGGTATACCGGATCCTGCGGATACCGAACAAAACGATGAGGATGCCCAGCCAGCTGATGACCGCGAAACGCGCGTCGCGTTTTATTAGCGCGACCGCAATGGACAGCAGTGCGAACAGCGTGATGAACGGGTGCATCTGGAACAGAAAGGTCGAGGCTAAACTTTCTCCCCATCGCGCGAGTCCTGGCGCCTGATACGAGCGCAACAGCGCTATCTGTCCGGAAACCACCTCTAGCTTCAACAGCATCAGGCAGCCGGAAATCATCCCCGCGATCAGCAGAATAACCGCTCCCCGTATCCGGGACCGGCGGTCGGGCGCATATGCGGCTATCACGATGATAAGCACGGTCAGCATGAACCAGGCCGAGTATTTGGCCAGCACCGCCATCACGATCGCCGTGGCAGAGCATGCCATCCGCGCCGAGCCGCCGGAGCGCACGGCGATCAGGAAGGCATATACTGCGAGCATGAGAAAGCACATGGCCGGCACGTCGACGAGCATAAGCGGTACCTGGGTAAGCAGATAGGGGATGCCGAGGAGCATGAGCGCCGCGAAAAATCCGATGGCGCTGTTCCAGAGCGCCTTTCCCGTAAGGTAGGTAAGGGCCACCGTAAGCGAGAACAGCATGGTGGTAAACAGCTGTATCGCGCTCCGGTGCTCTCCGGCCGCAGAAAAAACCATTCCGTACAGGAACGGGACGAGCGGCAGGTCGGTCCATGCGGGGATGGAGCGCCCCCATTCCTTCAAGAAATACTGCACGCCGTACATTTCGAGGTGTTTCGCCTGCGTGAAATACCGCGAAGCATCAACGATCAGTTCGGCCTCTTTCCAGAACGGCAAAACCGCGGCAAAGGACAGGGCCGCCAGAAGCGGCAGCTGAATGCCTTCCGGAACGGAGTAGCGGGAAAGAAGATAGGCGATGGCCAGGCCGGCTGCAAGCGCAAGGTAGATATGCGCCGCCTCCACCTCGGCGAACATCCATGCCCAGCTGAAAAGGCTGTTGTTGTCGAATGAGCGGAAAAGGAAGAGGGCGATAAAGGTGAGCAGGAAGGCTGCGGCGATCAGGGTATTGGCAAGTCTGTTTTGCAAGGAAAGCTCCCGCGCGCCAAAGGCAGGTGACAAGCGCCTTACTCTATAAGGCTATCTCATTTCAACACCGAAGTGGCGGGAGAACCTGGCCGGAGAGGTCAGGTCCAGTTCTATTGCCGAAGCCCTGAAAGGATACAAAAGTTTCTCCAGGCCTTCCAGCCGCGGCTCGATGAGGTATCGCGCCTCGGAGCATTCCTTGAAACAGCCATCCTGCCGGTTCTTTTTTACGCAATAGCGGAATCCCATCGAGAACGCGCCGTCATTCGAGGAAATGATGTTGTTCATCATGCAGGCGCTTCGATCAAGATCATCTCCGGACATGACGGCCAGAATATTGAGCGCTTTATACCGATTCCTGCCATTGACATAGAGGTTCCTGACCGCGTCCCCCCCCAGATACACGAAGCGGCCCTCTGATCCGATAAAATAATTAACCAGCGGCACAACATATTCCGTGTCTTTCTTCTTCAGAAGGTGAGAGTAGGTTTCCGGACATTTGTCGAGCCTGAACAGGTGGATGGACCGGAGGATCAGCAGGGAAGGGTGATCGGCGCTCGCCGCGCCGCGCGAAAAGAACGCGGCAATACTTTTCATCTTCTGTGTATCCGACACCACCTCCGGAGGCCCGGTTATCTGTTCTATTTTATGAAAAGTCATGACAACGGTTCTCTCTGCTTGAAATGAACTCTGCTCTAAGCGGATAAGGTACGGAGTAAAACTCCCGGGAGGAATCGCTGGTGCCTCCCGGGAATCTGACTACTTTACGATCGGATAGCTTTTTGTTGCCGCGTTCTGGATGGCTTCCTGCATTTTCACGCCGCCCCGATAGCCCTTGGTCCAGGCGGCATAGCCGAACGCCATAGTGTATGCGTCATAGCCGAGTGCGCGCAAGCCGACTACCGGGAGATTCTGGATCTGGCCGGTAACGCAGACGAGGATCACTTTTTTGTTCTTCGGGAGCTTCTTGAGGCTCTCGGGTTTGAACACGTCCTGAGTGGTCATCGGAATAGACCCGGGAATATGCCCCTCGCCGAACTCCGCAGGGTTGGGACGAACATCGACGATCACAAAATCGCTTTTCTTTTCGTTGATCATTGCTAGGACATCATCCGCCGATACCTGCCAGAACTTTGCCTCGCCGCCCTTTGAAAGCACCGCGTTGAGCTTTGCCGCCATATCATCCGCAGCGGATGCCAGCGGTACGACCATGGTCACGGCAAGGACCACTACCCACAGCATGATTAGTGCTCTTTTCATTTGTTCCTCCTCATGTGTTATCGATAGGCTCATATCCCGGGCCCCTTTGCCCGGGAGTGAACGTGACGACAAAGATTAAAGAACGATCATACGGTCCGCATCGTGCTGCATCCCCGCATTGTTATACTGGCTGCCGCAGACGATCTCCTTTGGGAGGCCCTCCGAGGTTACCCCCATGTGCTTTGCGCTGTGATCGCAGAACCCCACGGTGACGCCCGGTGTCTTGCTTAATTCAGCGTAGACCGTGCTATGGACAAGTTTTGTTCCCGCGTCCATGTTGAACAAAGTGACCGTGTGCCCTTTTGCGAGCGCGGCTTTGGTGATGCCCTGCACCGCATCAAGATTTTTATCGGTATTCACGAATATGCCAAGTTTCATGCCTGCTGCCTCCTCTCGAAATTTCTCTGACCGGGGCATGCCTGTTAAGGAATGCTCCCGCCAATCCACCACATCCCGCCTACCAGGATATTACTTTATCGCTGGAGAAAATGAGATCAACGATCTGGCCGTAGTTCTTGTTCTCTTTGAGATCCACCACGGTTACCGTATGTCCGGCTTTGTGAACTTCCAGGATCTTCTTTTCCGTTGCATTAAGGTCCTGTTTCACCAGGTGCAATATTTTCATATATCGTCTCCTCGTTCAGGTATTGTTAATACGGTATGATATGGTCGTACTCCAGGAGCTTCTGAGCCAGGTCTTCCGTGGAGAGGTAGTCCATGCCCGCGTTTTCCTTCGAGTTCGTGAAAAGCTTCATGTCCAGGTCCTTCATGGTCTCAAGATTCAGATCGTTGTCGTCGTTGCTTTCGACCTTCCGGTCCAGCACATAGACGTCAATGGTGTCGTCCATGAGCGTGATGCCCACGGACATTCTCATGGCCTCGCCTTGCCGGTCCCTGACGAGTACGGCGATTTTTTTACCCATGGTGCCCTCCTTAAATTCTGATTTCGCGTTGACAGTGTTTCTGTAAGAGTTTGCAAGAGATCCTTCAGCGGCAAACAAAATTGCGTGGCCGAATTTTAACGACACCACCTCCTCTGTTCAAAATTGAGCGGTGTTGCGTAAAGCGGAAGAGCCCTCGTAACGATTAAAAGGAAGATAACTGGACCAGCCTGTTGAGAAAGCTGCCGGACAGCCATTATCTGCGGAATAGAGAGCGTTCCCGTTGTATCCAATGGCAAAGGCTACAGTGCTCATGCGCGAATAACATAATACAAAAAAAAATAAAAAGCAAGCGGAGAGCATTTCATAAACGTGTGTTATCGAGTGTCGCAAAATATTCATGGCGGCCGGCATTATTGCAAAACCCTGCTGTTTATGATACGGTGAGCCTCATTTTTTGAAGTATCGCAACCGGGCCCGGCCTGTTCCTTCATGGCGCGGCCGAAGCAGGGAGGAAATAAAAGATGAAAATAGTCCTTGCCACGCGCAACAGAAAAAAGATCGATGAGATCAGGCGGATCATTGCCGGCCTTCCGGTCACGGTCCTGTCGCTCGATGACTATCCGGCTTGCGCTGAAACAATTGAGGACCGGAACACCTTTGAGGGGAACGCTATCAAGAAGGCAAACGAGGCCTGCCTTTGCACGGGCACGGCCGCTCTCGCTGACGACTCTGGCCTTGAGGTCGATGCCCTGCACGGCGCGCCGGGAGTTTACTCGGCCCGATATGCAGGCGGCAATGGCAACAACAGCGATGCCGCGAATTACGAAAAGCTTCTGTCCGAACTTATCAATACGCCCGACGATATGCGCGGCGCCCGGTTTGTCTGCTGTATGGCGCTGGCTTTCCCCGATGGAAAAGTAGTAACGTTTACCGGCCTTGTCAAAGGGAATATCTGTTTGGAACCTAAGGGAAAAACAGGCTTCGGATATGATCCGGTATTCGTCCCCGCAGGATACGACAAGACCTTTGCCGAGATGACGGGAAATGAGAAAGATAGTCTCAGTCACAGGGGTAAAGCGCTTGAAAAACTTGCCGAATTTCTCCAAACAGCATGCCATTTATAAACAAAACTAATATTCAAATTATAATTATTAACTTGAAAAGCAACTCGATTTCAACGATTATATGCCGGTTAAATCGTCTCGTCAGATTTGTTGCGCCATTGCACCTTCTTTCTCGGTAAAAATTTTTTAGCGGAGGATTCACCACGATGGCTAAAAGGATTGTACTGCTCGGCGCTCCAGGCGCTGGAAAAGGCACGCAGGCAAAGATGCTGATCGACAAGTATAAGATCCCCCAGATCTCCACGGGTGATATTCTCCGCAAGGCAGTGGCCGACGGAACGCCGCTCGGCAAAGAGGCCAAAGTGATCATGGACGCGGGCGGACTTGTTTCCGACAAGATCGTGCTCGGCCTTGTTGAAGACCGCATCAAGCAGCCTGACTGTGCGGCCGGTTTCATTCTCGACGGTTTTCCGCGCAACACTGCTCAGGCCGAGGCACTCGACAAGATCCTCTCCGGCATGAATATGCCCCTTACCATCGCACTGAATATCGACGTTGATATGAACGACCTCCTGAAGCGGCTTACTGGCCGCCGGACCTGTAAAAGCTGCCAGCAGATGTACAATCTCTTCTTCTCTGCCCCCAAAAAAGAAGGAACCTGCGACAAATGCGGCGGAGCGCTGTTTCAGCGCGACGATGACAAGGAAGAGACCATTAAGAAGCGGCTTGAAGTTTACACCCAGCAGACCGCGCCGCTTATCGCGTACTACTCAAAGAAAAACATCATGAAGACCGTCATGGGCGTGGGCGGCATCAACGACATTTTCAATAAAGTGGTTGCCGTACTCGGATCATAAAGGATCACCATAGGCCCTGCGGGGCTTAGGCGGCCTATTTGAGATTATTTTAAATTCTTTCAAGGAGGAACTAAATTATGGCACTGGTAAAGCCTCACGGTAAAAAGAAGAAGCTCATGCCGCTTCTTCTCGAAGGAACGGCCCTGAGCAAAGAGCTCAAGAAGGCCAAGACACTGAAGCAGCTCAAGATCTCCTCGCGCGAGACCGCTGATCTCGTGATGATGGGTATCGGCGCATTCACCCCGCTTACGGGCTTCATGTCCCGGAAGGACTGGAAGGGCGTTTGCAGCGACAAGTTCAAAATGGCTGACGGTACGTTCTGGCCGGTCCCGGTGACGCTCTCGGCAAGCACGGAGTTCGCCGCATCGCTCAAGAAGAACGAAGAGATCACGCTGGTTGACGAAGAGTCGGGCGAGATCATGGCCACCATGAAGGTGGCCGAGAAGTACGCCATGTCGAAATCCGACAAGGAACACGAGTGCAAGATGATCTTCCGGACCGTCGACGTAGCCGGGCATCCCGGAGTCCAGAAGGTCATGGGCCAGCCTGACGTGAATCTGGCCGGTCCGGTGAAGGTCCTTTCCGAGGCGCATTTCCCCGAGACCTTCAAGGGCATCTACATGACCCCGAAGCAGACCCGCAAGATGTTCGAGGAAAAGGGATGGAGCAAGGTCGCCGCGTTCCAGACCCGGAACCCCATGCACCGTTCGCATGAGTACCTCGCCAAGATAGCCATCGAGACCATGGATGGCGTGCTGATCCACCAGATCCTGGGCAAACTTAAAGAAGGCGATATCCCGGCCGATGTCCGTGCTGACGCCATCAACACCCTCACAGACAAGTACTTTGTGAAGGACTCCGCCATCCAGTGCGGCTACCCCATGGAAATGCGCTATGCCGGGCCGCGCGAGGCCCTGCTGCACGCACTCTTCCGCCAGAACTTCGGCTGCAGCCACCTGATCGTCGGCCGCGACCATGCCGGCGTGGGCGACTACTACGGACCCTTTGATGCGCAGAAGATATTCGAAGAGATTCCTGCGGGCGCGCTCGAGACCCAGCCGCTCAAGATCGACCATACGTTCTATTGCAATAAGTGCGACGGCATGGCCTCCATGAGGACCTGCCCCCACAGCAAAGAAGACCGCGTCATGGTGTCCGGTACCATGCTCAGGAAACTGCTTTCCGAAGGCAAGGACATTGCAGATCATTTCAGCCGCCCCGAGGTGCTGGTGATCCTCAAGAAGTATTATGCAGGCCTCACCGAGAAGGTGGAGATCAAGATGCACGCCCACGCGGAAGGCACGCACACGGAGAAGAAATAACCGAAGGTTTAAGACTGCGAAAGCAGTTCACTACATTCCATAGATAGGAGGAAGTAATAACATGCCAAGTTATGTGATTACAGAGAAGTGTGATGGCTGCAAGGCGCAAGATAAGACTGCTTGTCAGTATATCTGCCCGAACGACCTCATGACCCTGAACAGGGACACCATGAAGGCGACCAACCAGGAGCCGGAACAGTGCTGGGAGTGCTACAACTGCGTAAAGATCTGCCCGCAGCAGGCGATGGAGATCAGGGGCTATCAGGATTTCTGCCCCATGGGTGCGAACGTTATCCCGTTGAGGGGTACGGATTCCATCATGTGGACCGTGAAGTTCCGCAACGGGATCCTGAAGCGTTTCAAGTTCCCGATCCGGACCACCCCCGAAGGCTCGGTCGACCCTTACAAGGGCAAGCCTGAAGTGGATTTTGCCAATCTCAAGAAGGGCGGCTTTTTCACCACCACGAAGCCCCTGCCGACAATCCAGAAATAAGGAGGAATAGATAAATGGAAAAAGAAACCTGTAGTTTTTCGTTCTGCGCAAAGCCGGCAGTAGAAGAGATCGAGACGGATCTCCTCCTCATCGGCGGCGGCATGGCTTGCTGCGGCGCGGCGTTTGAAGGAGCCCGCTGGGCAAATCCCAAGAAGATCCAGATGATCATGGTGGACAAGGCCGCGACCGACCGGTCCGGCGCTGTTGCCATGGGCCTGTCGGCCATCAACACCTATTGCGGTGAGAATGATCCGGCAGACTATGTAAAATATGTGCGCAACGACCTCATGGGCATCACGCGGGAAGACCTGGTCTATGACCTGGGCCGTCTCGTGGATGATTCCGTGCACCTCTTCGAAGAGTGGGGCCTTCCGATCTGGAAAATGGGCGACGATGGCTTCTCCCTCGACGGTTTCCAGGCAAAGGAAGCAGGCAAGGTCATGCTGAAGGACGGCGGAAAGCCGGTCCGTTCAGGCAAGTGGCAGATCATGATCAACGGCGAGTCCTACAAGGTCATCGTGGCGGAAGCCGCGAAGAAGGCCCTTGAGACCAACCGCGCGGCAACCGGTTTGAAGACGAACCACTACGAGCGCGTGTTCATCGTGAAGCTTTACCATGACGCCAAGGATCCGAAACGCGTTGCAGCGGCGGCCGGTTTCAGCGTCCGTGAGAACAAGATCTACATCTTCAAGGCAAAAGCCATGGTCCTGGCAGCCGGCGGCGCGGTGAACGTATTCCGTCCCCGGTCAACCCAGGAAGGCCAGGGCCGCGCCTGGTATCCGGTATGGAACTCCGGTTCCGGTTATGCCCTCGGCATGCAGGCCGGCGCAGAGCTCACCATGATGGAAAACCGTTTCGTGCCCGCCCGCTTCAAGGACGGCTACGGGCCGGTCGGCGCCTGGTTCCTGTTCTTCAAGGCCAAGGCAACCAACAGCCTCGGTGAAGACTATTGCATGAATCCGGAATACCTGGCGGAAGCCAAAGCAAAATACGGCAAGTATGTCGATGTGCTCGGCACTGCCATCCGCAACCACCTGATGATGAAGGACATGAAGGCAGGCAAAGGCCCGATCCTCATGAACACTCATCACGCCATGGATGCCATCAACAAGTCCTTTACCGAGAAGCTCGGCGAGAAGGAAGGCAAAAAGAAGGTGCTTCA
>Ga0194060_10002636_pt1 | contig 12761 bp, 11 predicted proteins | sample SepL225m_MetaG_FD_163427 | JGI IMG/M metagenome (GOLD analysis project Ga0194060, IMG submission 163427) | Anoxic zone freshwater microbial communities from boreal shield lake in IISD Experimental Lakes Area, Ontario, Canada - Sep2016-L222-5m | ecosystem: Environmental > Aquatic > Freshwater >... | reverse complement strand
CTCTTGTGTCCGAAAAGCTCACTCTCTATCAGGTTTTCCGGAATAGCGCCGCAGTTGACCGCCACAAACGGCTTTGATTTTCGAGGGCTGCAGGCGTGTACAGCACGGGCGGCAAGCTCCTTTCCGGTGCCACTTTCTCCGAGCAGAAGTACACTGCTCTGGCTCCCGGCAACCTTCTGAATCAGATCAAAAAGATCACGCATCTTCTGACTTTTGCCGATTATTCCGCAAAAACTATCCCGCTCCTCAACATCCTTCTTAAGAAGAGTGTTTTCACGCTTCAATCCCTGCTTTTCCAGCGCATTTATCACAAGCTGCTTGATCTCTTCTATCTTGAAAGGCTTGGCGATATAGTCATATGCACCAAGTTTCATCGCTTCCACCGCCTGTTCGGCGGCCGAGAAGGCGGTAATCATGAGAACGCCGGTTTCCGGGGATAGCTTTTTGATTCGAGAGAGAAGCTCTATTCCGTTTAAGCCGGGCATATTTACATCAGACAGCACGAGATCAAAAAGCTTCGACTCCATCAATCGAAGCGCTTCGTCAGCATGTCCCGCAACTGAAACATCGTACCCCTCCCTCTCAAGGAGAATGGAGAGAAATTCACGCATGCTCAGTTCATCATCTACGATCAGAATTTTTATCTTCATGGAATCAACTCCTTACTTTCTAAGCATCTGAGATAAAAGTGCCGTTTTTTGTCATACCATTTATTGATTATATTTGAAAGCGGATAAGGAAAGTTTGATTGTAAACTTTGACCTGCAACATTTTTTTCGTCACCACTGTAATTTTTCAAATTTTTGTGTTATATGAATCGCAGGTATCGTCATGGGGAATATATCTCCTGGCATTACACATTCCAGTTAAGGGGGCTGTAAATGAGCGAAATAGTAGACGTATATGCCAGAGAAATTCTTGATTCCAGGGGGAATCCGACTTTGGAAGTTGAAGTGTATCTTGAGTCCGGTGCTTTCGGGCGAGCCGCTGTGCCATCCGGTGCATCAACCGGCGAACGTGAAGCTCTTGAACTGCGCGACGGTGACAAATCCCGTTACCTCGGCAAAGGGGTTTTAAAAGCGGTTGACAACGTCAACAATGAAATAGCCGACGAGATAATCGGCATGGATGCAGATGACCAGGTCGGTATCGATCAGAAAATGCTAGATCTTGACGGCACCGAATACAAGAGCAAACTGGGAGCCAACGCCATTTTGGGGGTATCGCTGGCGGTCGCAAAAGCTGCCGCTGAAGAGTCCGGACTGCCGCTCTACAAATACATCGGTGGAGCCAATGCGCGGGAACTGCCGCTGCCGATGATGAACATCATCAACGGTGGCGCACACGCAGACAACAATGTCGATATCCAGGAGTTCATGATCATGCCGGCCGGCGCAAAATGCTTCGCCGAAGCACTGCGGATGGGAGCTGAAATATTTCACGCACTGAAAGGCGTTCTTAAGGCCAGGGGGTGCAACACCGCCGTTGGCGACGAAGGAGGATTCGCTCCGGATCTCGGCTCAAACGAAGAGGCACTTGAAGTAATCATGGAGGCCATTGTGAAGGCGGGCTACAAACCGGGCGAGGATGTACTGCTGGCGCTTGACGTTGCTTCCTCCGAACTTTTCGACAAGGAAAAAGGTATTTACACACTGGAAAACGAAACTCAGAAGGAGAAAACAGCGGCAGAAATGGTCGCTTTTTATGAGAACCTGGTCAATAAGTACCCGATCATCTCCATCGAAGACGGCATGGCTGAAAACGACTGGGACGGCTGGAAACTGATGACCGATCGCCTCGGCAAGCGGATCCAGATAGTTGGTGACGACCTGTTCGTCACAAATCCGAAGATACTCAAAGAGGGGATCGAAAAGGGTATTGCCAACTCAATCCTGATCAAACTGAACCAGATCGGCACGTTGACCGAAACCCTTGAAGCTATCGAAATGGCTAAGCGGGCAGGCTACACAACAGTTATCTCACACCGTTCAGGCGAGACCGAGGACACCACACTGGCCGACCTGGCTGTGGCGGTAAACGCCGGGCAGATCAAAACCGGCTCACTCTGCCGCACCGACCGCGTCGCCAAGTATAATCAGCTCCTCCGTATTGAAGACGAGCTTGACAGTACAGCGATATTTAAAGGGCATGATGTTTTCTACAACGTAAAGAGATAAGATGATCAGCCGGTAAGCAAGAAAGGCGGGGAATCAACCCCGCCTTTCTTTTGTCTTGTGTGCTTAAATCAGGGACACTTCAAATCTCTCTTAGTCACGATCAGGGTAGAGTTTTTCTATCTGTCGGAATGTATCCATGCATTCCATGAAAATCTCTACCAGATTCGGGTCAAACTGTTTTCCTGCTTCTTCATTGATGGTCTGTAGAACCGCACTCTCGTCCCAGGGCTCTTTGTAGCACCTGCGGCATGAAAGGGCATCGTAAACATCCGCCAGGGCGACTATTCTGCCAAACAGCGGTATCTCTTCTCCCTGTTTGCCGCGAGCGGAGCCGTTTTCTGTCTCATAGCCAGGCAGCGGCAGATGGGTCAGCGGATCGACATGGCCGGGGTAACCCTTGCCGTCCCATCGTTCATGGTGGTTAATGGTCACCAGTGCTGCCGATTCATCGAAGTCAGAGTATATATCGGCAAACAGGTCGGCACCAAACAGGGTATGCATCTTCATCACCTGGAATTCCTCAGGGGTGAACCGTCCCGGCTTTTTCAGAATTACGTCGGAAATTGCAACTTTACCAACGTCGTGCATCATGGCTGACATGCGTAGCACATCGCGGTTCTTTTCAATTTCACCCTGTGGGATCCCGTTTTTGAAAGCCCAGGCTTCGTAAAGAGCAACTGAATAAGCGGCGACCCGATTAACGTGAGGTCCGGTCTCTTTTGGGTCTCTAAGTTCGGCCATCTTGTTCATCCGCAGAATAATCTCGCGAGTCATCTTTGCCCGTTCTATGGCGGTTGCTGCGTTGTTCGCGAAGTAAGTTATGAGCTCTTCGTCATCATGAGCAAATGGCGTGACTTCCCCCTGACTGTCCATCGCGTTTATCAACTGCAGGATTCCAATGACGAATCCTCTAAAGTTTTTAAGTGGAATGGTCAGCATCGAACATGTTCGATAGCCGGTCACATCGTCATATGAGCGGTTAAAGGAGAACGGGAAAAAGCTGCCGACTTCGTATACGTCAGCGATATTTAAGATGGTGCAGTTGGTTGCCACATAACCGGCGATCGAATTATTGTTGATGGGTACGGTGAAGCTCGCATATGGGAGTTTTTTTCCGGGGGGGCGTTGTCTCTGCATGGTGTCATTCTGGGCATAAGTGAATTTCAAGTTATCCCCCTCCCTGACGTAGATAGAGCCTGCGTCGCAGTTGGTGAATTTTCTCGCCTCGCTGAGAACTTTCTCCAGCAAAATGTCGATGTCCCTGATCTGTGAAAGCTCAAATCCGTGGTCGATGATCTTGCGTAATCTCTCTTCGTGACACTGCATTTGTGAGCCTCCTGCTCCGCTAAATTTGCACATCCCACACTACATGCCATATTTATCAGGCAACAGTAATTACAGCAACTGAATTTAATTGAATGTGAGATATTTTTTGAAGTTGCACACGAACCTGATTTGCACTAGGATGAGCAAAAATTGAGAGGGAGAGTGGATATGGATATCCGATCAGTTCTGGTTGCAGTTGCATTTTTTGTTATTTCCGGCGCGGCTATACCGGTATCTGCCGGCGAGAGTACGTCTGTTCTGGAACAATCCATGTCCGAGACACTTGACCTCTGGCGGGATGGTCGTTATGAACAGCTTTTTGATCGTCTGACCCGCCGTGGCAAGACATCGCGTGAATCATTTGTGAAAAAGATGACTGACACAAAGATGCGTCCCGCCTGCTGCTGGCAGAAGATGGAGAATTTCAAGGTGCTGAACGAGAAACGCACAGAGGCTACCGTCTACGTCAAGGTTGGACTGGAGGGGGGGCAGCCTGGGGGAGAATCGAGTACCCGCGAATTCAAGCTTACCCATGAGAGTGGCGTCTGGAAGATGCAGTTGAGTGATATATTTTCTATTGCAGGAGTTACCGGCAATAAAGGGAAGCGCACTTCAAAAAAGAGCGGAAAGATAACGACACACCATCACAACTGAAATTACCGGGAGAGTCAGATATGGAAGAGCAGACACGCATTACACCGATCAATGGCAGACATCGTGAACTAAAAGCCCTGATGGCACCTTTTGGTGGATGGGACATGCCGATCCAGTATGAGGGAATTATCGCCGAACATGCCTGGTGCCGACAGAAAGCTGCGCTCTTTGACATCTGCCATATGGGTGAATTTATCTTTGAAGGTGATTTCGTGGCTGGCGGTCTGGAAGATGTATTTACCTTTTCGGTGAAAACCATTCCGGTCGGGCGTTCACGCTACGGTTTTCTGCTGAATGATAAGGGGGGCATAATCGACGATCTGATTGTATTCAGGCTCGCCGATGACAAGGTCATGGTTGTTGTTAACGCGGCCACCGCCGACAATGATTTTGACGTAATCAGCGGGCGGATCAAGGGGGGGGCGTTCACAAATATTACCGATGCAACCGGCAAACTTGATATTCAGGGGTCGCTTTCGCGTGATGTCTTGGTGACGTTTTTCGGTGAGCAGGTCGCGGCGATTCCATACTTCAAGTTCATTACCACCAATATTCTGGGTGTGGAGGCTATTGTCAGCCGCACCGGCTACACAGGGGAACTCGGCTATGAGATATTTATCCCTGCTGAAAAAGTCTGCGAGCTTTGGGATCTGCTGCTTAAAGACGAACGGGTAAAGCCTGCCGGGCTGGGCGCACGCGACGTACTGCGGCTGGAGGTCGGCTATTCTCTTTACGGCAGTGACATTGATGAACAGACTACGCCACTTGAAGCCGGTCTAGGCAGCTTTGTCAATTTTGATAAAGAGTTTATCGGCAGGGACGCTCTGCTCCGGCAGAGAGGGGAGGGCGTTAAACGGCAGAAAATAGCCTTCAAGGTGTCAAGTCGTCGCTCACCACGCCACCATTACGAGATATCCTCAGAGGATAAGGTAGTTGGATCCGTCACCAGCGGAGTTTTTTCACCCATGCTCGGATGCGGTATCGGCATCGGTTTTGCGGCTGCCGGTGAATATCCTGCAGGTTCTCAACTCACCATTCAACATGAGCGTATCAGCATGGATGCCTCTCTATGTGAACTCCCTTTTTATAACGAAGGTTCACTCCGTTCTTGATTGCAAAAATTTTTCTTGGATGTCGGCAGTGAAATCCTCAAATTAGGTTGCATTTTTCTCTATCATGCTTTAGATTGACCCTCCATTTTACCTCCAGTACAGATTCCCCGCCAGGCGGTTTTCTTTGCAGAATGAAACTCTGACAATTCAGGATCTGCGTTCCGGCATCGACAGAGTTGATGACCAGGTTCTTGAACTTTTGAACCAGCGTTCCAGGCTCGTTCTTGAGGTAGGTCGGCTTAAAGCGGGCAAGAACCTTGACTTCCACGTTCCAGGGCGTGAACGACAGATCTATGAACGGCTGCTGAACCAGAATCAGGGGCCGTTTCCTAACGATGCCCTGAAAAGCGTTTATCGTGAAATAATCTCAGCCTGTCTGGCGCTAGAATCGCCGATGAAGGTCGCTTTTCTGGGGCCCAAGGCCACATTCAGCCATCTGGCAACCATGCATCAGTTTGGTCTCTCCGCCGAACTAATCCCGCAAAAATCAATCCCGGCTGTTTTTGAAGAGGTAGAAAAAGAAAAAGCGATGTATGGAGTGGTGCCGGTTGAAAACTCAACCGAAGGAGTCGTCTCCCATACGCTTGACATGTTTGTGGAGAGCAGCCTCAAGATCACCGCAGAGATAATGTTCGAGGTTCACCATGATCTCCTCTCCCGTACCGGGAGGATGGAGGATATCAAAAAGGTCTACTCCCATCCGCAGCCGATTGCGCAGTGCCGCCAGTGGCTTGATGACAATCTCCCCGGCGTTCCGACGGTTGATGTTGCATCCACGGCGGTTGCAGCCCAGATCGTCAGCGATGACTACACCTCTGCCGCGATAGCCAGCGAACTGGCAGCATCCCTCTATGATCTCAAAGTTGTGCGGAGCCGGATCGAGGATCAGGTCAACAATGTCACGCGCTTTCTGGTAATCGCCCGCAAGGAGTCGGAGAGTACCGGGAACGACAAGACCTCCATACTTTTTTCGGTAAAAGATGAACCGGGGATACTCTGCCGAATGCTGGAGCCTTTTGCGAAGCGTGGAATAAATCTCTCCAAGATTGAATCGCGCCCTTTCAAGAAAAAGGCGTGGGAGTATATCTTTTTCCTCGATTTTTTCGGGCATCTGACAGACCCGGATGTTACTGCAGCTCTGGATGAACTGAGTCACTGCTGCCAGTTTTTGAAGATACTCGGATCGTATCCGCGCTCTGTGTAGATTTTCTGATGATAATAAAACGGCTCGCTGTCATAGGTGTGGGATTAATAGGTGGCTCTTTTGCGCTGGCGCTTCGCGAGACCGGTGCCGTCGGGAGCATAATCGGCTTTGATTCTGACTCAGCCAACCTTGAGTGTGCCTGTTCGCTTGGAATAATAGATGAAATTGCTGTAGACACTCGAGATGCTGTGTCTGACGCTGACCTGGTTTTCATCTCTGTCCCCTCCGGTGCAATTTCTGCTGTTGTGCGGGAAATAGCTCCATCGCTCCCCCCCGGTTGCATAGTGACTGACGCCGGCAGTGTCAAGGCTTCTATTGTCCGGGAATGTGAGGCGTTGATCCCCCCAGGATGCAGTTTTATCGGTGGACATCCGATTGCCGGGACAGAGCATTCCGGTGCTGCTGCGGCATTTCCCGGGCTATTCAATGGGCGACGCTCTGTACTGACACCTTCCCCTCAGAGTGATGTTGCCGCCCTTCTCACGGTTTCAAAACTTTGGATAGCCGCTGGTGCTGAGGTTTGCTGTATGGAAGCACACCACCATGACAGGATATTTGCAGAAATATCCCATCTGCCGCACGCGGTTGCCTACGCCCTGGTGCATGCCGTCGGAACTGCGGATGTCGAGGGTGAAAATGTTCTCTCCTATTCGGCGGGGGGATTTAAGGATTTTACCAGGATTGCCTCATCAGACCCTGTCATGTGGCGCGATATTGCACTGATGAACAGGGAGCCGCTGCTGGCCAGTATCGACGGTTTTTCCGCCAGTCTGGCCGAGTTGCGGAAACGTGTTGAAACCGGAGATCAGGTCGGCTTGACAGAGTTTTTCACCATTGCAAAGATGTTTCGTGATGGCATTGTGTAACATTATCAGCATTATGGAGATTTTGTGAATACTATTACTATTAACCGGGCAGCTTCTGTCAGCGGCGAAATATCTATTCCGGGGGACAAATCGATCTCCCACAGATCGATCATGCTGGGGGCGATAGCAAACGGTATCACAACCGTGCGTGGCTTTCTGCGGGGCGAAGACAATATGTCGACGATGAGCGCCTTCCGTGCGATGGGAGTAAAGATCGATGATGATGGTGAAACGCTCCTGATTCATGGCTGCGGGCTGCACGGTCTCAAAGAACCGGCTGATGTTCTGGACTGCGGCAATTCAGGCACCACGATCAGGCTGATAACCGGCCTGTTGTCCGGGCAGTCGTTTTTTTCGGTAGTAACCGGAGACCAGTATTTAAGAAAACGCCCCATGAAGCGGGTTGTCGATCCGCTTTCACGCATGGGGGCAAAGATTATGGGACGCAACAAGGGATCTCTGGCTCCACTTGCGATAAGCGGGGGGATGTTGAATGCGATAGGTTACGACTCTCCGGTCTCCAGCGCACAGATAAAATCATCTATCATGCTGGCCGGACTCTATGCTGATGGAGAAACTTCCGTCCGGGAGCCTAGCCTTTCGCGAGATCACTCCGAACGGATGTTCCTCCTTTTTGGAGCTTCCATCAAGCGGTTTGATAATGGTGTGACGGTGCGTGGGGGGTGTAATCTGACTGCACAGGAGGTGGTTGTGCCGGGGGATATCTCTTCCGCCGCCTTCTTTATCGTTGCCGCGCTGATTACGCCAGGCTCCGAACTCCTCATCAAAAATGTCGGTATCAATCCGACCCGCAGCGGTGTCATTGATATACTGCTGAAAATGGGGGGTAGCATTGAACTTCTGGGGCAGCGCGAGGTTTCCGGTGAACCGGTGGCTGACCTCCTGGTTCGCTCTTCCACTCTGAAGGGGATCCATATTTCCGGCAATCTGGTGCCGAGGGCGATTGATGAATTTCCCGCCATCTGCGTCGCCGCCGCCTGTGCAGAAGGTGTAACTACGGTCAGAAACGCCAAAGAGCTGCGGGTTAAGGAGACGGATCGGATAACCGCTATGGCCGGAAACCTCCGTTCTCTGGGCATTGAAGTGACAGAGTGCGATGACGGAATGGACATCACCGGTTCTGACCGTCTTCTGGGTGGAGAGGTTGACAGCTTAGGCGACCACCGTATCGCAATGTCCCTTTCGGTGGCGGCTCTTGTGGCCAGAGCTCCCATAACTGTTAAAGATGTGGATTGCGTGGCGACCTCTTTCCCCAACTTTTTTGACCTGCTTGAAAAAGTATCCGTCAGGTAGGGATATGAGTAAACGGCCAAACGGAATAATCATCGCCATTGACGGCCCTTCCGGTGCTGGTAAAAGCACTGTCGCCAGGCTTCTGGCGGAGCGCATGGGTTATGTTCAGATCGATACCGGTGCTATGTATCGTGCAGTTGCGCTTTTAATTGAAGAGTCCGGGATTGATCCCGCTGACCATGATACTCTGGAGAGTTTTTGTCAGAAACTTGATATCCGTTTTCAAAATGACCGGGGGCGGCAGACTGTTATTGCCAATGGAAAAGATGTGACAGTTCAGATCAGAACTCCCGAAATGTCGATGTCGGCATCGCGGATATCAGCTCTTAAACCGGTGCGTGACGCTCTTTTGGTTTCACAGCGGAGTATGGGTAAAGATGGCGGTGTAGTGCTTGAGGGGAGAGACATCGGCACGGTTGTATTTCCTGATGCAGAGCTGAAATTCTATCTCTCTGCATCCGCAGAAGAGCGAGGCCGGAGGCGATTTATGGAGCTGACCGCCAAAGGGGAACAGGTTACCCTCAAGGAAACCGTTGAGGATGTTGTCAGGAGAGACCTTCAGGATTCTGAACGTGAGATTGCACCGCTCCGTAAGGCGCATGATGCGGTTGAAATAGACTCATCCTTCATCACGGTTGAAAATGTACTTGATACGATGGAAAATATTTTCAACGATACGGTAAGCAAGAGGTTTGCATGAAAGTTATTCTCGCTGAACTTGCAGGTTTCTGCTTCGGAGTCAAACGAGCCACCCAGATGGCTTTTGAAGCGGCCGGTAAGGATAAAAAAACCTTTACACTTGGTCCGATCATCCACTCTCCCCAGGTCGTAAGCAAACTGGAGGGGATGGGTGTCAGGGTACTAAATAATCTCGACAGCATGGATAGCGGCACTATCATCATACGGTCGCATGGTGTCGCGTCCGACGAGATCGGCGAGGCTGTGCTGAAGAAACTTGAAATTGTTGACGCGACCTGCCCCTTTGTCAAAAAAGCTCAGGAGCATGTAAAGAGCCTTTCAGAGTCCGGTTATGGCGTTGTTGTTGTCGGAGATGCCGATCACCCGGAGGTTCAGGGGATCGTCTCCTACGGCGGGGACAAGGTGTTCGTTGTCGGTTCGGGGGAAGAGGTCAAAAAACTTCCGAAGATGAGTAAAATCGGAGTTGTTGCGCAGACTACCCAGTCGTTTGAAAACCTGAAGAATGTGGTTTCGGAGTGTCTGCTGCGTGGTGGAGAGATCCGGGTATTTAATACGATCTGCGATGCAACCGCTGTTCGTCAGGAGGAGGCCAAGGAGTTAGCCAGCAGGGTGGACTGCATGCTGGTAGTCGGCGGTTTTAACAGCGCCAACACCAGGCGGCTCGCTGAAGTGTGCGCGGAGCTCCAGCCGCTGACACACCACATTGAGACGGCTGCGGAGATTGATTCTGCCTGGTTTGTCGGAGTGGAGCGGGTAGGGGTGACTGCGGGAGCCTCCACTCCCAAATGGATAATTGATGAAGTTATGAGTAAAATTGAGGAATTGAATAAAAGCGATTGAAATGTTGCGTCTAAATTGCTACATTGCCAAGCTCAATAAAGCCGAGAAGAACGATATAACGTCCAGGGGGTATGGTGTAATGGTTGATTTTAAAAGGCATGATGCTGTCGATGGTGAACATGATGATCTCGACAGCGTCCAAAAGAGTACGGAATTTGAGATGCTCTACACGGAAAGTCTTAAGGGACATCCCGAGCGGGACAAGATCATAGAAGGAACTGTCGTGCGTATTGACCAGGAAGTTGTCCTTGTGGACATCGGCCTGAAATCGGAAGGGCATGTGCCTACCTCGGAGTTTCTCGATACAAACGGCCAGGTTTCCGTCAAGATCGGTGATAAGATCCGTGTTTTAATGACCCGTCAAGAGGGTAAGAAGGGTTATGTACTCTCCAAAAAGAGGGCTGATTATCTGTCTGTCTGGGACAAAATCGGTGATGCCGGGCAAGAGGGTGGAATTGTAGAAGGGATGATAACCGCCAAGGTTAATGGCGGATTTTCAGTTGATATCGGTATTCAGGCATTTCTTCCCGCCTCGCAGGTTGATATTCGCCCATCGTCGGACACAGACAGCTATATTGGTCTTAAAGGGTGCTTCAAAGTCATCAAAATCAACCAGCGCCGTGACAACATAGTTTTGTCGCGCAGGGCGGTTCTTGAGGAAGAACGATCATCCGTTCGTGAAGTGACACTGGCAACACTTGAGGAGGGGCAGATAGTCGAGGGGACAATCAAAAATGTTACCGATTATGGTGCTTTTGTTGATATGGGTGGAGTAGACGGTCTTCTTCATGTTTCTGATATCTCCTGGGGCAGAGTTGGTAAGCCGTCGGATATCCTCAAGCCGGGTCAACTGGTCAAAGCCAAAGTCCTCAAATTTGATCGCACCAAAGGGAAAATTTCTCTCGGTATCAAGCAGACTCTCTCAGACCCGTGGCTGGAGGTATCCAGCAAATATCCTATCGGAGAGCGTGTACGTGGTCGGGTCGTCAGCCTGATGGAGTATGGTGCATTTGTTGAGCTGGAGGCCGGAGTAGAGGGGTTGATTCATGTATCCGAAATGTCGTGGACCAAGCGTGTTCGCAGAGCCGCTGACATTTTAAATGTCGGTGATGAAGTGGAGACGATTGTTCTCGGAATAGACATGGGAAACCGCAAGATATCTCTGGGGCTTAAACAGGTCTCTGAAAATCCGTGGTCAAACATTGCCGAAAAATACCCGGCGGGCACCAAGATCGAAGGTCAGATTAAAAACATGACCGATTTTGGCATGTTTATAGGGATTGAAGACGGTATTGATGGCCTTGTTCACGTCTCCGACATGTCATGGACCAAACGTATCAAGCACCCGGGCGACGTGTATGAAAAAGGTCAACTGGTTATGGCGGTAGTCCTTAAAGTTGATATAGAAAATGAGCGGCTCTCACTGGGTATCAAGCAGCTTGAACCGGATCCATGGAGCCTGGCTCCAGGAAAATATCGTGCCGGCACAATTGTTGCCGGTAAGGTTACATCACAGACCGATTTTGGAGTCTTCGTAGAACTTGAGGAGGGGATTGAAGGGCTGATTCACGTTTCCGAACTTTCCCGTGAAAAGGTCGCCTCTGCGAAGGAGTTTGCAGCAATTGGTGACACACTTGAAGCGGTTGTATTAAGTTGTGATCCCAAAGAGCGAAGGATTTCGCTCTCTATCAAATCAAAGAACATTGCAGCAGAGAAGGCCGAGTTTGAGCAGTACATGGGATCCCAGGGCGAGGCTACTTCAAACTTCGGCGATCTGTTGAAACAGGAAATGAACAATAAAAACAGTAACAACTAAATTATAATTGAATCCAGGCGGGAGAGTATCATGACCAAGAGCGAATTGATTGAAAGAGTTATGCAGGCAAACGAAACGTTGAACCTTAAAGTATCCGAGGTCATCGTTAACACGGTGTTTGACTCGATTGAAGAAGCCCTGAAATCGGGGGACAAGGTAGAAATCCGTGGCTTTGGAAGTTTTACAGTAAGGGAGCGACTCGGTAGAGAGGCACGCAATCCGAAGAGCGGCGAGGTCGTCCGCATTCCCTCCAAGAAGGCTCCGTTCTTCAAAACCGGCAAAGAGCTGAAGGAACGGGTCAACTGCCTGTAATTTAAGTACCGCAAGCCAGCAGCCCGAATGGTGGAACTGGTAGACACAAGGGACTTAAAATCCCTCGCCTTAACCGGCGTGCCGGTCCGAGTCCGGCTTCGGGCACCAACAAAAACAAGGACTTGCAAGAGATTGTGAGTCCTTTTGTTTTGTCTGGTGCTGGCTATGGGGCACTCATGGGACACTAATTCACAACAAGGCATATCGTAGTTTAAAGCTTAATTGTCCCATAGTTGTCCCATAAATATAAAATCCAGATAAAACACATTTAAAAACAGATACTTGAACAATAATAGTATGGGATGATATATCCCTGCCACCGGTGACCTGAAGATGTAGGAAATAGGGCATTGCGAAAATGTAGCTTTGTAGCCTGCTTTTTCTTCAAAGAACATTTACAAATGGATTTATCTTCTTCTTATTCTTGGTGGTTACGACGTA
>Ga0194060_10002635_pt1 | contig 12761 bp, 10 predicted proteins | sample SepL225m_MetaG_FD_163427 | JGI IMG/M metagenome (GOLD analysis project Ga0194060, IMG submission 163427) | Anoxic zone freshwater microbial communities from boreal shield lake in IISD Experimental Lakes Area, Ontario, Canada - Sep2016-L222-5m | ecosystem: Environmental > Aquatic > Freshwater >... | reverse complement strand
GGTTAGCGCATTAGCTATCGAACGCTTTTGCGGATCGTGATAGTCGGCAGTAAAAGTTGTGTCCTCAACACAGACAATCTTCTCGCGTAGTTCATCAATACGAGGATCGGATGCGATGTTATCTTCGTAATCACGGGCAGTTAAGCGGCCGAAAATAAGTGGCACGGCAACCATGTATTGAATGCAGTGATCGCGATCGGCCGGATTATTGAGCGGGCCTTTCTTATCAATGATTCGAATACAGGCCTCATGTGTGCGGATTGTGACTTTCTTAATATCTGACTCGGTCTTGCCGGCAGCCACCATTGCGCTGTGCAAAGTCATCGCCGCTTCAACTGCAGTCTGCGAATGGAACTCAGCAGGAAAAGAAATCTTAAACAACACATTCTCCATTACATAAGAGCCGTATGGACGTTGAAATTTAAATGCATTGCCTTTAAATGAAACGTCATAAAAGCCCCATGTTTTCGCAGTCAGTGCCGATGGATAACCCATTTCGCCAGTCTTTGCGATTAACGCTAAGCGCACCGCACGCGAAGTTGCATCTCCGGCGGCCCATGATTTGCGTGAGCCGGCATTTGGAAAGTGACGATAGGTGCGAAGGGACTGGCCATCTACCCATGCAAGTGAGACTGCAGCCAGTATTTGATCACGAGTTAAACCCATCATCTGTGCAACAACTGCTGTAGATGCAACTTTCACAAGGACAACGTGGTCTAGTCCGACTTTATTAAATGAGTTTTCAAGTGCAATACAGCCCTGAATTTCGTGGGCTTTAATCATGGCAGTTAGAACATCTTTGATCGTGAACTTCTTATCCGTTGTGCGAGATAGCCAGTCAGCGGTTGCAAGAATGCCACCTAAGTTATCTGATGGATGTCCCCATTCAGCAGCTAACCACGTGTCATTGAAATCTAACCAGCGAATCATGGCGCCGATATTAAAGGCGCCCTGAACTGGATCTAAAACATGGGATGTACCTGGAACTTTTACACCGTTAGCAACGGTTACGCCTTCGGCAACTGGGCCGAGTAACTTAGTACAGGCCTCATATTCAAGGGCCTCTAAGCCACAACCGAGAGTGTCCATAAAGCAGTTCCATGCAGTCTCATAGGCAACGGGTGAAGTGATCTCATAGTTTTGAACGTAATCAACAATGTCAATGATCTCTTGATCATATGGCTGATTTGATTTTGTGATGTGACTAGACATTTACGAATACACCTATCGCTTTTCTATTGGTTGGAAGGTTAAATCCTCAGGACCGGTGTAGTTGGCACTTGGACGGATAATCTTGTTATCGATACGTTGTTCAATAACGTGAGCTGCCCAACCAGTAGTACGAGCGATTACAAATATCGGAGTGAAAAACGCTGTTGGAATCTTCATCTGGTTATATGAAACGGCCGAGAACCAATCGAGATTTGGGAACATATTTTTAGCATCCCACATCACAGATTCGATTCGCTCAGCGATTGCATACAGGCCAATGTCGCCATTATCTTCAGAGAGCTCCAATGAGATGGCTTTAATAATCTCATTGCGAGGATCAGAGACGGTATAGACCGGGTGACCAAAACCGATGACAACTTCCTTAGCTGCAACGCGTGCACGGATATCGGCCTCGGCCTGATCAGCAGATGTGTAGCGCTCTTGAATCTCTAGAGCTACTTCATTTGCTCCACCATGCTTTGGTCCACGGAGTGCACCGATTGCCCCGGTGATTGCTGAGTACATATCTGAACCTGTACCTGCGATAACACGGGCGGTAAATGTTGAGGCGTTAAATTCGTGCTCGGCATACAAAATTAGCGATGCATGCATTGATTTAACCCAGAGTTCGCTCTGTGGTGCGCCATGTAGCAAATGCAAGAAATGTCCGCCAATTGAATCATCGTCGGTTTCTACGGTGATTCTCTTTCCGGAGTTGGCGAAGTGGTACCAGTACAAAAGCATTGAGTTCAAACAGGCAATTAACTTATCGGCAATCTCTTTAGCGCCATCTTCACTATGTGATGCTCCCTCTGGAGTCACGCAGCCAAGGGCCGAAACTCCAGTGCGCATAACATCCATGGGATGGGCAGTTGCTGGAATCTGTTCGAGAATGGCTTTAACTTGATCTGGAAGTCCGCGAAGTCCCTTGAGCTTTGTTTTGTAGGCAGTGAGCTGGAGCTGCGTTGGAAGTGTTCCATGAATTAAAAGGTAGGCAACCTCTTCGAACTCACAGTGAGCAGCTAAATCTGCGATGTCATAGCCACGATAGTGAAGGTCGTTTCCACTCTTACCAACGCTGCAGAGCGCGGTATTTCCAGCAGGTACACCCGAGAGTGCTACGGATTTTTTAGGTTTGAACTCGGCCATTTAGTTTTTCTCCAAATACTTGTCGATTGCCTTTTCATATTCGTAATAGTTAATACGGTCGTAGAGCTCTTCACGCGTCTGCATCGTGTCAACAACATTGGCTTGAGTACCCTCTCTACGAATAGTTTCGTAGATATTTTCAGCCGCCTTATTCATCGCTCTAAAGGCTGAGAGTGGATACAAAATCATTGAGGCACCATGTACAGCGAGCTCTTCACGAGTAAATAGCGGTGTTAGACCGAACTCAGTGATATTGGCTAAAATTGGCTTCGACACTGCCGCTGAAAACTTTGCGTAATCATCCAACGTACGAATGGCTTCAGGGAAAATTAGATCGGCGCCGGCTTCGATATATGCATGTACGCGCTCAATAGCAGCATCTATACCCTCAACTGCGATCGCATCGGTACGGGCCATAATTGAAAAATCATCATCGCTTCGGGCATCGACTGCAGCTTTAATGCGATCGACCATTTCGCTCTTTGACACGACCTCTTTATTTGGTCGGTGTCCGCAACGCTTTGCACCAACTTGATCCTCGATATGCATTGCAGCTGCGCCGGCCTTAATTAAATCTTTAACCGTGCGCCCAATGTTAAAGGCCGAGGCGCCAAAGCCAGTATCGGCATCGACTAGCAGCGGCGTATCGCAGACATTTGTAATGCGTCGAACATCGGTCAGGACATCCTCAAGAGTTGTTATTCCAAGATCTGGAATCCCCATTGAGCCTGCGGCAACTCCCCCGCCTGAGAGATAGATAGCTCGGTAACCGGCACGCTTGGCCAAAAGAGCGTGGTTTGCGTTGATTGTCCCGATTATTTGGAGTGGAAGCTCCTCGCCCAGCGCTTGTTTAAAACGGGCGCCAGGTGAAAGTTTCCTCATGTCTTGAGTCTAACGAGCCTTAATCTCAATGCAAATCTCGTCGCATTTATAGCGCCCGTCATGATTCGGGAAGGTTATATAGTTGAAACTTCAACTATCTCGAGTAGGCTCTCCCATATGACAAAGATGCCCGCCCTCTACATCGGCCATGGCGCCCCCATGCTTCTCGATGATCTGCTGTGGAGCTCGCAGCTACGTGCAATCTCTGCAGGAATCGAAAAGCCTAAGGCGATAGTTATCGTCAGCGCCCACTGGGAGTCCCAGCCCGTAACTTTGAGCAATCCCGTCGCAAACGCCCCGCTGGTCTATGACTTCAGCGGCTTTGATCGCAAGTTTTATGAGATGACATATAAGAGCCCAGATGCCACCGAGATTTCAAATCTCCTGGCCTCGATGATGCCAGATAATGAACCACTCCATCAATCCGTTCGCGGTTTAGATCACGGTGCATGGGTGCCGTTGAAAGTTATGTACCCAGAGGCCGATATTCCAGTTGTGCAGATGTCGATGCCAACGAGTGATCCCAAGAAACTGCTCGAACTCGGTAAACGTTTACAGCCACTGCGCGATCAGGGTGTACTTATTATCGGCTCTGGATTTATGACACATGGTCTGCGCTATTTACGTGACTGGACTACTGATGCAGTCGCACCAAGTTGGTCTAGCGAATTCGATGCATGGGCAGCTGGCGCACTCGCGGCGGGTGATATCGATTCGCTCTCAAACTATCGCGAGCTCGCCCCAGGAATGCCTTATGCCCACCCAACGGTTGAACATTTCACTCCATTATTTATCGCACTTGGAGCATCTACTTCTATCGATACTCCTTCACAAACTCTCATCGATGGCTACTTCATGGGCCTAAGCAAGCGCAGCATCCTCGTTGCCTAAATAAAAAAACTCCCCCACCCGAAGGTGAGGGAGTTTTTTACTAATTACTTTTTATGAGCAACCAGATGTGTTTCCACAACCTTCGCATACATAACATGCACCTGACATGCGCATCTTTACACCGCACGTCATGCATAGTGGAGCATCGGCTTTGACGCCAGAGAGCGCCTCCATCAACTCAGTTGATGAGCCAAACTGTTGCTTACTATCGATAGTGATTGCAACTGGCTTTGGTGCAACGAGAACAGGAGCAACCGGAGCGGTTACTTCCAAGTTTTCGTAATCTTCAACGACATCCTCGGTGTACTCGCCAGTCTCTAATGCACGGGCACGCTCTGATGATGTGTACAAGGCCATCGCGCTACGAGATTCAAATGGTAAGTAATCCAGTGCCAAGCGACGGAAGATGTAATCCATCATGGACTGCGCCATGCGGATATCTGCATCATCGGTCATACCAGCTGGCTCAAAGCGTAGGTTTGTGAACTTCTCAACGAAGGTCTCTAATGGAACTCCGTATTGAAGTCCGATCGAAACTGCGATTGAGAATGCGTCCATAACACCGGCCAGAGTCGAACCCTGCTTACCGAGCTTAAGGAAGACCTCGCCAAGTGCGCCATCGGCATATGCACCCGATGTCATGTAACCCTCGGCTCCACCAACTGAGAACGATGTAGTCGTTGATGGGCGTGACTTTGGTAGACGCTTGCGAAGTGGAGTCGCAGGATGCGTTGCAAGTGCAACTGGCGTATCGCTCTTTGCCGCTTTGCCATCAGATAGTGGCTGACCAACTTTGCAGTTATCGCGATAGACGGCCAAGGCCTTAAGTCCTAGCTTCCAACCCTCGTAGTAAACCTCTTCGACCTCTTCAACGGTTGCATCCGATGGCAAGTTAACAGTCTTTGAGATCGCACCGGAAAGGAATGGCTGGCATGCAGCCATCATTCGAACGTGTCCCATCGGTGCAATCGAGCGAGCACCGAGTGCGCAGTCAAAGACGTCGTAGTGCTCAGGCTTTAAGCCTGGTGCATCGATGACGTGACCGTTAGCTGCAATGAACTCAACGATGGCTTCAATAGTCTCTTCGGCATATCCAAGCTTGCGAAGGGCTGCAGGAACAGTCTGATTAACGATCTGCATGGATCCGCCGCCGACAAGCTTCTTAAACTTAACGAGTGAGAAGTCAGGCTCGATTCCAGTTGTATCGCAGTCCATCATCAAACCGATCGTTCCAGTTGGAGCTAGAACTGAGATCTGGGCGTTGCGCCAGCCGTTCTTATCTCCTGTTGAAAGACATGAGTCCCAAGCCTTATTAGCCTCGGTCCATACATCGCGATCAAGTGTTGTCTCTGATTTGGCCGATGAAGATGCCGATGCATGCTTGCGCATCACGCGGGCGTGAGCTTTAGCGTTCTGTGCAAAGCCGGCATAAGCTCCGACGATTCCAGCAAGCTCTGCTGAGCGCTTAAATGTAACTCCGCTCATCAAGGATGTAATCGCACCAGCTAGTGCACGTCCGCCCTCAGAGTCATAGGCAAGACCCGATGCCATCAAGAGCGCACCGAGGTTTGCATAACCGATACCAAGTTGACGGTATGCCTTAGTTGTATCTCCAATGGCCTCAGTTGGGAAATCTGCGAAACAGATTGAGATATCCATTGCAGTAATAATCATCTCTGCAGCCCGACCAAATGTCTTTGCATCAAATGATCCATCTGATTTTAGGAACTTGAGCAAGTTAAGGGAGGCCAAGTTACATGATGAGTTATCAAGTGACATGTACTCAGAGCATGGGTTCGATGCATTGATGCGACCGGTCTCTGGGTTGGTGTGCCAATCATTGATTGTGTCGTCATATTGAATTCCAGGATCGGCACATGCCCATGCAGCTTGCGCCATCTTTGTAAAGAGTGACTTTGCATCTACAGTGTCGATAACTTCACCAGTTGCGCGAGCGGTTAAACCAAAATCCTCGCCCTTTTCAACTGCGCGCATGAACTCATCAGATACACGAACTGAGTTGTTAGCGTTTTGATATTGGACCGAGATAATGTCCTTGCCTCCGAGATCCATATCAAATCCGGCATCGCGTAATGCGCGAATCTTGTTCTCTTCATTGACCTTAGTCTCGATAAACTCTTCGATATCTGGGTGGTTAACATCGAGTACAACCATCTTGGCCGCACGTCGTGTTGCTCCGCCTGATTTAATCGTTCCAGCTGATGCATCGGCGCCACGCATAAATGAGACTGGCCCAGATGCGGTTCCACCTGATTTTAGTAGCTCTTTAGATGAACGGATGCGGGACAAGTTCAGTCCGGCACCTGAGCCGCCCTTAAAAATCATTCCCTCTTCGCGATACCAGTTAAGAATGCTATCCATCGTGTCATCGACAGAGAGAATAAAACATGCACTTACTTGCTGTGGCTCATTGGTTCCAACGTTGAACCAGACTGGTGAGTTGAAAGAGAAAATCTGGTGCATAAGCATGTGGGTTAGCTCGTGCTCAAAGATCTCTGCATCGGCATCTGTTGCAAAGTAGCCATGCTCTTTGCCGGCCTTGGTATATGTAAGAACTACGCGATCGATGACCTGCTTAAGTGACCATTCGCGATTTTCAGCGCCAACGGCGCCGCGGAAATACTTAGTTGTAACGATTGTCGATGCGTTCACAGACCAGAAGTCTGGATACTCAACACCGCGTTGCTCAAATACGGTCTCACCCGTTTTCCAGTTCTGCTGCACTACATCGCGGCGCTCCCATTTAACTTCATCGTATGGGTGAATACCCTCGTTGGTGTAGATGCGTTCGATCGTTAAGCCCTTGCCCTTGATTGTGTTGTGAGCTTTGATCTTGGCTGGTCGGTTGATAACCGTCTCTGACATATGTGGATCCCCGTATTTCTTTAGTAGGTCTTAATTATTGGTTCGATAGTGCATTGCCGGTAGAGATTTTTTCTTGCCTTGCATCTGCACGGGGGTTATCTGCAGTTTTTACGTTCGAAGGTAGAGCACGCAGAAGTGCGATCTCACCTTCGAAATCTTCAAGGGAGGCAAAGTTACGGTATACCGAGGCATATCGTAAGTAAGCCACCTCATCGAGCTCGCGAAGCGGAGCCAGGATGGCCATACCCACTTCTTGAGCCTCGATTTCAGCTTGACCAGTGCTACGCAGAGTCTCTTCTACGCGCTGGGCTAGTAAAACTAAATCATCTTCATTAACGGGCCGTCCCTGACAGGCCTTACGCACGCCTACGAGAACCTTCTCGCGACTAAATGGCTCGGTAGCCCCTGAGCGTTTAATGATGCTGAGCACGGCGACCTCTTGCGTTGAAAAGCGCTGGCCGCACTGTGGGCACTCGCGACGACGACGGATCTGGGTGCCATCTTCGGCCGGTCTGGAGTCAACGACTCGAGAGTCATCGTGTCTGCAAAACGGGCAAATCATCTCGGCGTGTCCCCCTTCGAAATACTAGAAATTCCAACTTTTAGATGTATTGGGCCGACCAGCAAAACTACCCTAAAAACACTACTTATGGAAGTTTTACCGTCTGTGACCCCTACATATAGTGGGAACTATAAAGCATCTCTATAGGGTTTGACCCCTCAGTAAGGTAAATCCACGCCTAGGGCGTGTCGGGCTAGCTCGCAGAGATTATTGGATTGGGAGCTTAAGGCGAGCGCCAGCTACTACATCATAGCCAGGCAGATTATTTGCCTCGCGGATCGCCTCGACCATCGCCTGAACATCGCCATCGGCATAGGCCGTTGCAACGCTCCATAGGCTTGCTCCAGCTGGAACGACCACGGTGACGTATGAGGTGGCGTGAACGCTCTGATCGCCGGCGCCTGAGGCAGCGGCAAAGCCGGCCAAAAGGAGCACGGTCAGTGAGGCAACGACGAGTGTGCGTGTAAGGCGACCACGGCGCGTTAGGGCACCGGACGGATTGGTCAGCCACTGGCTCTGTGAAATCCCTTGATTTACACTGCTTTGAGAGGCTACCGCGTTAAATGTAACTGCGCTCATGTCGTTATCTCCTGAACCTTGTGCCGCTTTACTACCTTGGGGAAGGTATCCGAACACCTGTTCGAATAACCTAATTAAACACCACCGCACTGACAAAAGGCAAGTATTTTTCGAACAGATGTTTGAATTTTCCATGAACATCTGTCACTATCTACCTATGAGCACACAGAGCCCTTCAGCGGCCGGTCTAAGTCCGCGCCAGTCAGAGATCCTTACAGTCATTCAAAGCTCGATGAGCGAGCATGGCTACGCCCCTTCGATGCGCGAAATCGGCGCGGCCGTTGGCCTGACCAGCACCGCCTCGGTCAAGTACCAGCTCGAAATCCTTGAGGCCAAGGGCTTTATCCGCCGCGACGAGAGCAAGGGCCGCGCATTAGAACTTACCCCTGAGGAGAACGGTGCACCGATCGATAAGACGCGCCTTATCCCCCTCGTCGGAAGAATCGCAGCCGGTGGGCCGATTACGGCCGAGCAGGAGATCCAAGAGAGTTTCCCATTACCTGAATCGATCGTCGGAAGCGGTGATTTATTTATGCTCAAAGTCGTCGGCGAATCGATGATCGATGCTGCAATCTGCGATGGCGATTACGTAGTTATCCGTTCGCAGAAGGATTGCAACAACGGCGAAATCGTTGCCGCGATGATCGATGGCGAGGCCACGGTAAAAAGATTTTCTCGAAAGGGCGGCCACATCTGGCTGTTGCCGGCAAACGATGAGTTCGCACCGATCGATGGCGATAGCTGCCAGATCTTAGGAAAAGTTACCGCGGTTTTGCGCTCAGTTCGTTAAAAGACACCAGCGCCCAGCCTGACTATTCCAAAAACTCTCAGGTGTCGCACAGTTGCCACCGATTAAATCCTCATGGCCGGCCTCCATAGTTACCTCATTCCTAACCGAGGACTATCGAGAGGCTCAACAATGAAGAAGATACTTACAGCGGCATTAATCTCAGTTGCACTAGTTGCAACATCAACATCGGCACAGGCAGCAACTGCCAAGCCAACTATTAAGAAGCCAGCAGCAGCTGCTGCCGAAGGAACTAAGGCCCATGAGGCCGGCGAGGGCGCATCTACTGAGAGCGGCGAAAAATCAACGGCTAGCTCAGTTAAGACAACAAAGGTTAAGACACTTACTACTAAGGCTAAGAAGTCAAAGAGTAAGAAATCAAAGGCAAAGAAGAAGTAATCGCCTCACATAGCTTTCCCCAACAAGAAGGCCCGCCGAATATGGCGGGCCTTCTTGTTGCCAAGAGTTTGATCTAATTAATAGTTACAGGTTTTGCACTTCATCCCTTGCATTGCAATCCCAGGATCATCACTAGATGCCGCAGTACCAATAATGCTCTAAGCGCCCAGCAACGCTCTCTAGATCTTTATATAGATCGAACCGGCATCTTCGCTGGCCACGTACTTTCGTAGCCCCGCACTGGCCGGTCCTTGATTGACCGCTCCATTGCTTAGATTAAAACTGGAGCCATGGCATGGACAGACAAGTTCGCTCTTTGTCGCCTCAACAATGCAGCCCCGATGCGTACATGCCGCGTTCAATACAACGACTGCTCCACTTGCGCGAGTTACTGCAACTGAAAAGCTAGCCGCCCCTGATGGGCTAACTTGCACAACTTTCGTTGAGCCCTCGGCAACCTCACTAGATTTCACGACAAATGTAAGAGCCGATGAAGAGCTAATAGTCGGTGAACTAGTTGCAGAGTTCGCCTTTACCGCAACGCCCTTATCCCAGACCAAGCTCTTACCTTTTTTGATACACGTATATTTTTTACTGCGAAAAATAACCGTCTGCCCGACATGGGTGGGTTTAGTAAGCGGCCCAGTAGCGGCCATCGCTCCTTGTCCAAATAGCGAAAGAAACGATCCTGAAACTATGGTTAAAAATCCGCGGCGTTTTAAATTCATGGGCGATACCGTAACAAAAATCTCTCCCGATTCCTATACTCTTACAGCCATGGCGATTCATCCCCAAGTGCAGGCATATCTAGATTACATCTCGATTCATAATCCACTTCCTGAAAAGCCAACGCTGCAACAATCGCGCGAAGATGTCTATGGATATATTCCATATGCAGGTCCGCAGTCACAAGAGGTCGATGTAGAACACGCGTATTTCACATCCCCCACCGCCGATTTGCATGCCGTGATCTTTAAACCAAAGAACGTTAAACCCAACGCCCCGGCCTTAGTTTATTTTCACGGTGGCGGATGGATCTTTAGTTTTCCACTTCGATATGCCGCATCACTGTCTAATATCTGTGCCGAGAGTGGCTTCATCGTTATCGCAGTTAACTATCAGAAAACTCCCGAGCATCCATTTCCAACTCCATTTGATGACTGCTACGCCGGACTCTTATGGGTTGCAGCTCATGCGGCTCGCTTAGGAATCGATCCAAAAAAGATTGGCGTCGGAGGCGATAGTGCCGGTGGAAATTTAGCTGCCGCCGTTGCACTTAAAGCCGCCGATACTGCAGATGTTGAGCTTGCCTACCAAATGCTTATCTATCCATGCATCGATACCGATTTTGAGACCGAGTCATACAAGGCCCATGCAACTGGCTTTGGCTTAGATCGAACGGGAATGATCGGTGCATGGGATCTCTATGTTCCAAAAGTTGATCGTGCCAATAAATACGCCGTCCCCGCACGTGCAACAACATTTACCAATCTCGCCCCAGCAATCATCGCTTTAGCCGAACACGATGTCTTGCGCGATGACGGTGCCAACTACGCCGCCGCACTTGAAAAGGCCGGCATTGACGTCACGTTAAAACAGTTCCCCGGCATGATTCACGGATTTTTAAACCACGGCCTAATGGTTGATGGTGCCTATGAACTGCGCACGTGGTTGAGCGCTCAAATAGTTGATGCGGTAACGAGAGGACGCAGGGCTGGGGAGTAAAACCATCCCAACCCTGCTTCATCCCTCGAATGAAGCACCTGTCCCGATGCAGCGCGATTTTTATATAGCCATGTTACGGTCAGGGTGAGTTTTTCTTAACCCAATGCAAAATAAAGGTGAAATCCATTGGCCATTCACCCCAAGTTACCAGTGCCGTCATCTCAATAATTCAAGATTGCCCCATGAATCTTTGGAACATCGCCCATTACTTTCACACACATCGCCAGCCCGTCGATCAGTACACCCACTTAGAGCTAGACCAGCACTCCCGTATCAGTCGCATCCGTCGTGCGACTCAAAACAAAGATGAAGAGCTCCTGCGCCAGGCCGTCGTCATCGATCTAACCCGTCGCATCGCTTAGCAATTCGAGTACACCATGAAAGGAAATATCGATAATGAGAAAACTACTCATGTCTAATATGCCACTTGCTCTATCGTTTGTAATCTTCCTCGGCACGGTTTTCTTTACAACTCGCTCGCAATAGCAAGAGTTAATTTCTAGACTACAAAGGAAAGTGGTTCCGCATAACGCCTGCGGAACCACTTCGTCCTGGACTACCAAGGCTCAGCGATCTAATTAGTAGGGTTAACCACGTCCACCGCTTTACCATTTCCCAATTTCCGAGAGATTTTTCTCTCGACGTAAGAGCCTTACCTCGAAATTAGAGCAGATTGATTAAAGCAGAAATTCTCGTTACTCAGAGTAGTTTCAAACCAGGTTCTTATTCACAGGCAATGTTGTGATTGAAATCTTCACCAACATTTCGGCCTACCTTGCACTCGCCTGAATTCCTTATCTCACTTCAGTAAGCACGCCGCCAGCGTCACTTATTGATTTCCCAGCACTCGTTGGGAATGGAGAAAGGAAGTGCAAATGAATGGAACTTAATGATTGTGCGGTGTTATTCATCGCACTAGCCAATCTCATACTGCGCGTATGGGAGATGCGAAAGGCCCGTCGGAGAAATACCGACGGACCTGATCAGACTAGTCCCTGATTTCGCATAAGGCAGTTGGGTCGGGCCTAACAGCCCGGCTCAACTTCATTAATTAAAGCACAAATACTCGTTACTCAGAGTAGTTTCACGCAGACCCCTACTTCCCACGACCCCGCACTCGATAACTGCGCCAAGCCCCCGTACTCCACAACGCCCACATAACCAGCAGCGGTTGAAACAACAGACGCACAAAGCGCGAACGATCACTATTTAAACCAAATGCATCTACACCATTTAGATACTGCGAGATATTGCCCCAGAAAACAGCAACAAAAAACAATCCCACTACCCAACCAACCTGCACCCGATACCTCCACGCCAGCATCAATGCCACACCGAGTGCGATCTCCACAACTCCAGATGCCAGCACAATGAAGTCGGCCTGCGACTGCAACACACTAGGAACCTGTGCTTGGAACTCAAGACGACTGCTAGTTAGATGCTTAAAACCTGCATAGGCAAGTGCGATGCCAAGAAGAACCTGACTAGCTTTCTTTATAAGAATCATTTACTCATCCTACGTATTATCGCCCGTACCAACCCAATAACAATGAGCACGAATCCCACCGGCACTGTGAGCATCATGAACCAGATATACGTACCAGTACCGCCGCCTTCATCCCACATTGATCCACCTTGAAAGATAGATGTAACGAAGGCAAGTATTAGGGGCGAGACACCAAAGATCAG